>OKUZ01000558.1_pt1 | contig 12681 bp, 7 predicted proteins | sample 1606681 | NCBI WGS metagenome assembly OKUZ01 (sample SAMEA3882524, study PRJEB24775) | human gut metagenome | biome: human-associated habitat; feature: intestine environment; material: feces | place: Netherlands | collected 2009/2010 | reverse complement strand
TTCCGGCACAGGCAAAACTACCTATGCAAGAAACAGCACCGAAAAGCTGGCGCAGACAGAGCCGGTGCCGTATGACTGGTGCTATGTCTATAACTTTCAGAATCCCAGAAGCCCTTTGGCACTGCGCTTCGAGCCGGGACAGGGCAAGCAGTTCAAGGAGGACATGGCAGAGCTGGTGCAGCTTTTTAAAACGGAGCTGCAGAAGGCGTTCCGTGCGGAGGATTACGAAACACAGAAAAACACTCTGGAGCATTCCTTTGATGAAAAAAGAGATGCGCTTATGGCAGAAATGAGTGCCGTTGCGGAGCAGTACAGCTTTCAAGTAAAAACAACGAATGCAGGCGTATTTTTCATGCCTGTGGTAGAGGGCAAGGCGGTCGGCGAGGATGAATACGATGACCTGAGCGAGGATGTAAAAAATAAAATTGAGAAAAATTCTCAGATGGTGCAGGAAAAAGCAGGCTCCATTATGCGTGAGCTGCGCGATATGGATAAGGAATCCAAGCGGCAGACCGATCAGTTGGATTATAAAACGGGAATGTTTGCCATCGGGCATCATGTGAACGCGGTGCAGGAAAAATATCGGGAATATGAAAGAGTTATTTCCTACATCAATGCGGTGCAGGAGGATGTTTTGGAAAATATCAGCCAGTTCGTTGAGGAGGAAGAGGACGGCGAGGACAGCCTTGCAAGTCTTCTGCCGATGCTTGGGAAAAAGCCTGCCGAGGATGTGACGCTGAAATATAAGGTCAATCTGATTGTGGACCATTCCGACAGCAAGGGTGCGCCCATCGTGGTGACGTTTAACCCGACCTATAATAATCTGGTGGGTGAGGTGGAATATGACAGCGAATTCGGGAATTTGACAACGGATTTCATGAAGATTAAGGGCGGCCTGTTCCATAAGGCGAATGGCGGCTACCTGCTGGTGCAGGCGCAGGATATTCTTTCCACACCACAGGCATGGGAGGCACTCCGCCGCGTGATGAAGACCAGAGAAATCAACATGGACTCCATACGGGAGCAGCTGGGTGCGGTGGTTGCGCCCACCCTGAAGCCGGAGCCGATTCCTGCAAATATCAAGGTGATTATGATTGGCAGCAGCTATTATTATGAGCTGTTGAATGAATATGACGAGGAATTTGATAAGTTCTTCAAAATTCGCGCGGATTTTGATTATGAAATGCCCCGTACAGATGAAAATATCCGGAAAATCGCGCAGTTTATCAAACGGTTTGTGGATAGAGAAGGGTGCATGGAATTTGATGTAAGCGCGGTTTGCGCCATTGTGGAATATTCCTCCCGAACGGCAGAGCGGCAGGATAAGCTTTCCACGCGATTCAATCATCTGGCGGAGATTCTCTGCGAAGCGGTAACATGGGCAAAGCTGGAAGGAGCGGAGCTTGTGACGGCGGAACATATTCAGAAAACCATTTACGAAAAGGAGCAGCGGATGAAGCTGTATGAAGAAAAGCTGGACGAAATGCTCGAAGAAAACGTCATTATGATTGATACCGAAGGGGCGGAAATCGGGCAGATTAACGGGCTTGCCGTTCTGGATATGGGCAATTATGCCTTTGGGAATCCTTCCCGTATTACGGCAACAACCTATGTCGGCAAATCCGGCATTGTGAATATCGAGAAGGAGGCACGCCTGAGCGGACAGACGCATGACAAGGGCGTGCAGATTATCACGGGCTTTCTGGGACAGTCCTATGCACAGAATTTTCCCTTATCCTTAAGCTGTCGGGTCTGCTTCGAGCAGAATTATAATGGCATTGATGGGGACAGCGCCTCCAGTACGGAATTATACTGCATTCTTTCCTCCTTGGCGGAACTGCCGATTCGTCAGGATTTGGCGGTGACGGGTTCTGTCAACCAGAAGGGCGAAATTCAGGCAATCGGCGGTGTGACCCATAAAATCGAAGGGTTCTTCGACCTTTGCAGAAAACGCGGTCTGACGGGGACACAGGGGGTAATTATTCCTGTTTCCAATGTGAAGGATCTGGTGCTGAAGGATGAGGTGGTGCAGGCGGTGAAGGACGGTCTGTTCCATATTTATCCGATTTCTAAGATTGATGAAGGGATTGAGCTTCTGATGGGGCTGTCCGCCGGAAAGAAGAATAAGACAGGAAATTTCCCTGCGAACAGCGTACACGGCAGGGTTATGAAAAAGCTGAAGGCGTTTGATAAAAGGGCGCAGGGCGAGGAAGAATAAAAGGCAAGAAAATATTGGAAAAGGGCGTTTATTGGGAACAATAGACGCTCTTTTTTCGACTAAAGATTAAGACTTTCTTACAAAATGGGAAAGAACCTTTTCATTTTGACAAAATTTGATATACTGATATACTAGAGGAGTATGTCAAAGGAAAGTTTACATAAGGATAAGCAGGAGGAATACACAATGAGACATAAGTGGAAACGGCTCCTGCTGACAACGATGGCGGTGGGGATGCTTTCATCCGTAACGGCATTTGCAGCAAATGTCAGCATGAACCTATTTTATAACGGCAAGAACCACGCATACAATGCGAAGGAGATTGTGGTAAAGATTGACGGAAAAACCATGACACCGAAGGATATGCCTGCGGTCGCGATTGACGGCAGAACCCTTCTGCCCATGCGCCAGATTGCGCAGGAGCTTGGCTGCGAGGTTACATGGAACGAAGCAGGCGTATGTGGTCAATGATGATTATACATTGGTTTTTGAAATGAATAAGGCAACCGGCTACAAAAACGGCAAAACCTTTACCATGGATGTGCCGCCAATGATTGTAAACGACAGAACGATGCTGCCTGTGCGTGCGCTGGCTTCTGCACTGGATCTGAACATTCAGTGGGATGATGCAACCAGAACGGTTTCCATCAAAACGACGGCAAACACCACGCCGACAACACCTACAACACTGACAAATCCAACCACACCCACTACACCTACCACACCGAGCGTGAATTATGTCACGCTGAACAAGGTGACTGTGCCGGCAAGCAAAACGGCGGAGCAGACCTTCTCCGTGCAGGCAAGTGGTGCGGTTTCCTCCTATGAGGAGGTTTATGTGGCAGATAATAAGATTGTGCTTGATTTTTACGGCGCAAAGAATGGTCTGGCGACAAGTCTGACTGCAACAAACAGCGGCATTGTAACCGCAGTGCGGACGGCAGAGCATACAGCGGATGACGGCACAGCCTATACCAGAGTGGTGTTTGATTTAACAGGGAAAAAGAGCTACACCATTACGCAGAGCGCGGATAAATCCAAGCTGACGATTGCATTCAAAAGCGTAACGGTCAGCGATATTGCAATTCGACATAACAGCAGCACCGACAGAGATATCATTGAGGTTGGCGGGGACAGCGCACTGGGCGTGAACGTCTATACGCTTTCCAATCCGAGCAGGGTTGTTGTGGATATTCCCAATGCGGTTTCCGAGTTGGACAGCACCTTTGATGTAAGCGCACTGGAATATGTAACGGCAGGCAGAGCGGCAATGTTCAACGATACGACTCTGCGGTTGGTATTTGAGGTGGACGGCATGGCGAAATACAGCTATACCACAGATAATCATGCGATGACATTACAGATTTTCAGCTCCAGTATGAAAAACATGAGCTATGACACAAGCGCAAATAAGCTGTATTTGCAGAAAAAGGATACCATTCAGACAGGCAGTGTGAAAATCAATGATCATTATCTGGATGGCTATACCGATGTGGTATTGCCCGGAGATTATTCCGAAACCTTCGGCAGCGGCACTTATGATATCGATAACGGTGTAATCAAGAGTATTCAGGTTTCCACAAGTGGTGGCAAGACAACCATCCGCTTTAACCAGAGCCGTATCAGCTGCTACAGCATTACGGAGGAGCAGGAAAGATATGTCATTTCCGTAAAGAATCCGCAGGATGTATACAGTAAGGTGCTTCTGCTGGATGCAGGTCACGGCGGCAGTGACCCCGGCGCAAGCGGCAACGGACTGACGGAGAAAAATCTCACCCTTACCATTATGCAGAAGGTTGCAAATTATCTGGACGGCAGCGGCATTAAGGTTTATGTGACAAGAAACAGCGATACCTACCCCACAAACAGCAGCAGGGCGCAGAGTGCAAATGCGATTGCGGATGCAATGGTTTCCATTCACATGAATTCCGGCTCGGCAGTGGCAAACGGCACAGAGGTGCTGTATAAAAACCATTCCAATGATACGGGCAGCAATCTGACAAGCCTGAAGCTGGCACAGCTGATTCAGAACAGCATTGTCAGCGCAACAGGCAACACCAATAGAGGAACAAAGCTGCGTACCGATTTGCTGATTCTGAATACAACAACCGTACCTGCGGTTATTGTAGAGACGGTATTTATCAGCAACCCCGGCGATGCGCTCAAGATTTCGCAGGAGGATTATCAGAATAAAGTCGCAAAGGCGATTGCAGATGCAATCGAGGAGGCATTTACCTATCCCTTACGATAAGATAAGAAAATCAGACCATGGCAGAGATGCTGTGGTCTTTTTCTATAAATTTTTCTGCAAATATGGTATAATTTAATCCGGAATAGAAAAAGAACAACAGGAGGAATGAGAGATGAACCGTTTTGATGGAAGAAAGACAGACGAATTGCGTCCCGTAAAAATCATCAAGGATTTTACGCGTTACGCGGAGGGGTCTGTGCTGATAGAATGGGGCAACACAAAGGTACTTTGCAACGCCTCCGTAGAGGAAAGCGTGCCGCCCTTTAAAAAGGGGAGCGGCGAAGGCTGGGTAACGGCAGAATATTCCATGCTGCCTCGCGCAACCGCAACAAGAAACAAAAGGGACATCAATAAGCTGAAGCTGAATCAGCGTTCCACGGAAATTCAGAGACTGATTGGCAGAGCCTTGCGTGCGGCAGTGGATTTTACGGAGCTGGGCGAAAGAAGCATTACGGTGGACTGCGATGTTCTGCAGGCGGACGGCGGCACCAGAACGGCATCCATCACAGGCGGCTTTGTTGCACTGGCAATGGCGTGTCGGAAATTGGTAGCGGAGGGGCTGATTGAAAAAATGCCCCTGCACCGTTATATTTCCGCGGTAAGCGTTGGTGTGGTAGATGGCGTTGCCATGGCGGATCTTTGCTATGAGGAGGATTCCGCGGCGGAAGTGGATATGAATATTATCATGACGGATGAAGGAAACTTCGTAGAGGTGCAGGGCACAGGTGAGCATGGCACCTTTACGCAGGAACAGCTTCTGGAGCTGCTTGCGCTTGGCAGAAAGGCGGCAGGCGAGTTGAAACAGCTGCAGCAGGCGGCGTTGGATGGTCTGGAATTGAGCTAAGGATGAACGAGGAGGAAACGATGGAAACGATTATTTTTGCAACGAAAAATAAAGGGAAAATCAAGGAAATCAACGAAATTCTGGCGGGTATGGATGTAAATGTCATTTCCATGGAGGAAGCAGGCATCACGATTGACGTGGTGGAGGATGGCAAGACCTTTGAGGAAAATGCCATGAAAAAGGCAGTGCAGGTGATGGAAATCGGCGGCAAGATTACCCTGAGCGACGATTCCGGTTTGGAAATCGACTACATGGATAAAGCACCCGGCATTTATTCCGCGCGCTTTATGGGCGAGGATACGCCTTACACCGAACGCTTCAAGGCGATTTTTGAAAAGCTGAACGGTGTGCCGGAGGAAAAGAGAACGGCGCGCTTTGTCAGCTGCATTGCGGCGGCATTCCCTGATGGCAGACGTTTGGTCAGCTATGATACCGTTGAGGGCATCATCGGCTATGAGGCAAAGGGCGAGAATGGCTTCGGCTATGACCCTATTTTTTATGTACCGGAAAAGGGAAAATATATGGCGGAGCTTTCTTCCGAGGAGAAAAACGCAATCAGCCACAGAGGAAAGGCACTGCGCAAAATGAAAGAAATGCTGAAAAAGGAACTGTAAGCCTATGAAAATTCTGGTTTTGAGTGATACCCATGCGTATCTGGAAAATGCAAGAGCGGTGCTTGCGCGGCTGCAAGGGAAGGTGGATGCGGTGTTTCATCTGGGCGACCATGATGATGACGCGGTTGCATTACAGCAGGAATTTCCTAAGCTGCCGTTTCATTATGTCAAGGGGAATAATGATTATCGCGTGGATACGCCTTCGCAGAAGCTGGTGCGGCTTGGCGGAAAAACCTTGCTCCTAACGCATGGGCATAAGCAGCGCGTGTATTGGAATTATGACACGATTTCTTATTGGGCGGAGGAACAGGGGGCGGATGTTGTGCTTTTCGGACATACGCACATGCCGCTTTGGGAGACGGGCGGCAGAGTTGCCCTCTTTAACCCCGGGAGTATCTCTTTGCCAAGGGGCGGAACACTGCCTACCTTTGGGATTCTGACAATGGAAGGCGGCAGAATCGAAGGGGCAATTATGGAATATTGGAATAAGGAGCATTTCAAACGCATCAATTAAAAGAAGGAGCCGATGAAACAACACAGGAGATTTCATCGGCTTTTTTAAAAAAATAAGAAAAGTTTGAAAAACCTGTTGACAGGCATGACGTTTTATGGCATAATATCTCTTGCGCTAGTAACGTGGATCAGTAGCTCAGTTGGATAGAGCAACGGCCTTCTAAGCCGTGGGTCGGGGGTTCGAATCCCTCCTGGTTCATAAAAAGCCATTTCAACCGATAATCGGAGGAATTGGCTTTTTTCTTTGCACAAATTTGTTTTTACGGTTGACTTTTTCAAAAAAAGCACATAAAATAAAAGCGTGTGGATGAAAGCGGTTATTGCTCCACCTCGAGTACCCTCCCCGAGTAAAAATCAGAGGGATTTTTTATTTGCGGATATGGCGAAATTGGCAGACGCGCTGGATTTAGGTTCCAGTGAGGCAACTCGTGCAGGTTCAAGTCCTGTTATCCGCAGGGAAAAAGGATAATCCGAAAGGGCTATCCTTCGGCGAAAAAAACAGCGGTATCGAAAGATACCGCTGTTTTTTGTTGCTTTTGTCGATTATAAGGTTTCAAATTCATCCAACAGTTCCTTGAAAAGCTGCATGGCATTTTCAATGGGAGCGGCAGTAGTCATATCTACGCCGGCACCCTTGAGCAGGTCGATGGAATATTCGCTGTCTCCTTTAGAGAGAAAATCCAGATACGCAGCTACCGCAGGCTGTCCCTCGTTCAGAATTTTTCTGGAAAGGGCAATCGCAGCACTGTAGCCGGTTGCATACTGATATACATAGAACGCATTATAGAAATGGGGGATACGCGCCCATTCAATATCAATTTCCGAATCAATCACGATATCCTCGCCAAAATATTTGATGTTCAAATCACGATAGATTTGGTTCATGCCTTCCCATGTAAGGGGTTCGCCCTTTTCTGCCATGGCGTGTGTGATTTTTTCAAATTCGGCAAACATGGTCTGGCGGAAGAGTGTACCGCGGAACTGCTCCAGGAAATAGTTGATGAGATATTTCCGCATGGTTTTATCCTCAGTTGTTTTCAGAAGATGCTCCATCAGCAGGGCTTCATTGCAGGTAGAAGCTACCTCTGCAACGAAAATCTTATGGTCGGCATAAAGAAAGGGCTGCTTTTTCCATGTGAAGAAGCTGTGCAGGGCATGCCCCATTTCATGCGCAAGAGTAAACATGCTGTTGATGGTATCGTTATGGTTGAGCAGAACAAAGGGATGTACGCCGTAGCTGCCCCAGGAATACGCACCGCCGCGCTTGCCCTTGTTTTCGTAAACATCAATCCAGCCGCTTTCCATACCGTGCGCCAGAGCCTTGCAGTACTCCTCGCCCATTACCTGCAATGCCTCTTTTACGGTTACTTTTGCCTGCTCATAAGGAATCTTGACATCTGCATCGGGTACAAGTGGAACATATAAATCATACATGTGCAGTTCATCTACGCCAAGCTCCTTTTTGCGCAGGGAAACGTAGCGGTGCAGCAGGGGAAGGCTCTTGTTGACGGTTTCAATCAGCGTATCATATACAGAAAGCGGAATATTGTCGTCGGAAAGCGCCATTTCCATCGCAGAGCCGTACTTTCTTGCCTGTGCGAAAAAGACATCGCTTTTTACAGATGCGGCATAGGTTGCGGCGATGGTGTTTTTCTGTGCGGAATAGACAGAATAGAGATTTTTGAACGCCTGCTCGCGAACAGAGCGGTCGGGGCTTTCCAGAAAGGTGACATATCTGCCCTTTGTCAGCTCCAGTTCCTCTCCCTCTGCGGTGCGGATAGGCGGGAAGGAGATATCCGCGTCATTCAGCATGGTAAAAATCTGCTGCGGTGCGCCGCCCAGCTCTGCGGTTCTGGCAAGTAGATGCTCCTCCGCGGGGGAAAGGGTGTGTGCCTTCTGGCGCAGAAGGGTATGAAAGAAATGGTCATAGACAGCGAAATCCGCTGCTTTTTCTGCACGGAAGACAGTAAGTTTTTCCTCCGGAATGGCAATAATTTCAGGGGTGAGGAAGGAAACTGCCGCAGAATAGCGAATCAGCAGCAGCTCTGCACGGGAAGCCAGCCCCTGATAGAAGGCATTTGCACTATCCTCGTGCATCCGCATGGAGGCGTAGGTATAGATATGGTCTAATTTCAGGGAAAGTGTATCATTCTTTTTCAGGCAGGAAAGCAGTGTTTCTGCGGAGTCCGCCAGCTTGCCGGCAAAGGCGGTCAGCTCGGGCAGGCTCTCCTCCAGAGAGACATAGGCAGCCTCCCAATCAGCATCGGTTTTGAAATAATCCTCGATGTGCCAATGAAAACGAGGGTCGGTATCCTTTCGTTCGGGAATGGTATGATTCATAATCGTAGCCTCTTTTCTATTTTAGATTTTATTTTTTGATTTTTTTTATTTCAATCTATAGCATACCATTTCTTTGGGAATTTATAAAGGGGATGAAAACGTGTATTTTTTTCGGAAATCCGTAAATTTTATCAGATGTTCTGCGGGTTTTTCTTGCTGTCGGGACGTTTTCATTGTATGATAAAAAAGAGGTGATATTTTATGGAAAAGGGTTTGAAGGTACTTTTAGTTGCCTCCGAATCAGCGCCTTTTGTCAAAAGCGGCGGCTTGGGTGATGTTGTCGGCTCTTTGCCGAAGGCATTGCAGAAAAAGAACGTGGATGTCCGTGTGGTCATTCCTCGTCATAGAGTAATTAAAAACGAGACAATGTACGGCGTGGAATTTTTAGGAGAATTTGACGTTTATTTGCAATGGAGAAAACAGAGAGCCAAGGTTCTGGTAAAGCCCGGAGAGGTACCTGTTTATTTTATTGAAAACGATTATTATTTCAGCCGTGGTGCGTTATACGGCTTTGATGACGATAACGAACGCTTTGCCTTTTTCGGAAAGGCTGTTCTGGATATGCTGGCAATGCTTGATTTTTATCCTGATGTGATTCATTGTAACGACTGGCAGACAGGGCCGGTCTGTATGTATCTGAAGGAAATGTACAATAAGGTAACGGAATATTCCAAAATCAAAACACTGTTTACGATTCATAATTTGCAGTATCAGGGACGTTTTTCGCTCGATACCATGGAGCTTCTGGGGGTATCCGATTGGGCATACGCCAATATTGAATTTTATAATACGGTCTGCTATATGAAAATGGGTCTGGTGTATGCCGATTATATCAGTACCGTCAGCGGAACCTATGCACAGGAAATTCAGACACCCGAATATGGGTATGGCATGGATGGCATTTTGCGCAGCAGAAGCGACCGCCTTTGCGGGATTCTGAACGGCATTGATTTTACGGCGAATAACCCCGAAACAGATGGTTTTATCGTGAAGCATTTCAGCGCGGCGCATCCCGAAGGAAAGACAGAGAATAAGCATGCCCTGCAAAAACGCTTGGGTCTGGAGGAACGGGAGGTTCCGTTGATTGCCATGATTACACGCTTGGCAGACCAAAAGGGTGTGGATATTCTGGCACCTGTTTTGGATGAAATGATGCGCCGAGATGTGCAGTTTGTGCTGCTTGGCACGGGTGAGCCTTCGTATGAATATACCTTCCGCAGCCTGCAGAGCCGTTACCCCGGCAGGGTTTCTGCGAATATCTTCTTTGATGAGGCACTGGCACAGCAGATTTACGCATCTGCGGATTTATTTCTGATGCCTTCCAAGTTTGAACCCTGCGGCTTAGGGCAGATGTTCAGCCTGCGCTTTGGCACTGTGCCGATTGCGAGAAAAACAGGCGGTCTGGCGGATACGATTCGGCAGTATAACCCTGAGACGAAGGAGGGCAATGGGTTTTTATTTGAAACCTATGACTGCGGCGGACTGCTTTGGGCATTGGATGAAGCCCTGCGTACCTACCACATGGGCAGAGAAGAATGGGCGCACGTTGTGAAAAATGCAATGCTTTGTGATTATTCGTGGGAAAGCTCCGCGGTACAGTATATTGCACTGTATGAAAAGCTGAAAGAAAATTAAGAAAAGAGAACGCCTGAGAAAAAATTGTTATAAAATTTCTCGGGCGTTTTTTTGAAAAAAGAAAGCTGTGTTGATTTGCAAAAGCGGTATGAATATAGTATGATAGAGAAAAAGAATTGCAATCAAGCGTCAGGAGGGATTGCCATGATTACAGTATGGAACAGGAAAGAGCTGTTTTGCACATTTGATATGAAAAAACAGGCGGAGGTGCGAGATATTCTCTGGAAATTTGATATTTCTTATGAGATGCGCGTTTCTGATCGGGCGGATTTTTTTGTGAGCGGAAGAACAACTTCGACGGATGCAGATATCGACCATCAGACGGAATACCTGATTTATGTCAGGAAGGAAGACTATGACAGAGCCATGTTTTTGGTACAGAGAAATTTGAAGGAATAAGCGGCAATGAAAAGAAGACCGAAAAAATTTTTGAATAACAGTAATAAGATGCTGACTGCGTTGGTCTGTATTCTGGCGTTGGTCTGTCTGGTAGCAGGTGGGATTTATATTGATACCTTCCATGGACAGGGGCGTTTTCTCGCCCTTATCGGAAAAACGAACCGAACGCAGGCGCAGGAGGAGGACGCAGCCGTGCAGGAGGATACACCGAAGGAAAGCGTGGCGGTGGATGCCGGCAGTAAGGCGGCTGTCGCTGCATTTGGAAAGGAATTTCTGCTTTGCACGAAGGATGGCGTGAAATATTATACCGCCGTAGGGGCGCAGAAGTGGAGTGATACCTTCAGTATGACCTCGCCAACCCTTGTGCAGGAAGGCGATTTTGTTGCTGTTGGCGACATGGGCGGTAAAACGGTACGGGTTTATAATAAGGAAGGAATGGTTTATGATTTGCAGGCGGAAGGCTCTCCTGTGCAGTTCGCGCTGAATGAAACCGGCTATCTTTCCCTGATTACGAAGAATGACAGCAGCTACCGCATCTGTGTTTATAACCGAAAGGGGAAGCTTTTGAAGGAGCGTGTGGAGGAGAGCAAGGGCATTTATCCCCTTTCCTCGGATGTATCGGATGACAGCAGGGTGTTTGCGATCAGCTATCTGGACACAACGGATATTTCCCCGATGGGGCGCGTTCTGCTGTTCTATATCAATGCGGAGGATGGAGAAAACTTTACGGACAGCATGTTTGCGGCAGTGGAAAAAACGGATGAAATCATTCCGGTTATCAGCTATTGCAAAAATGGCGCGTTGGCGGTGATTTCCGATCAGGCAGTCTATGGTGTTGGCAGTGACGGCGGCGAGCTTTGGAATTATCCTCTGGAAAATACCGTTGATCAAGCGGCATTAGGGAATAAGGAATATATTGTGCTTGCGCTGGGGGACGGTGTGGCAAATAAGGATGGCAGAGAGAAGGGAACGGTTTGTTGGCTGGATGGCAACGGCAATGAGAAGGGCTCCTTTGCCTCCGGCGAGAGTGTGACGTATCTGCATGCGGCAGAAAAAGGCATTGTGGTCGGCAATGACCGCGATTATACCGGTGTAACCTACAGCGGCAATGAAAGCTGGAATTATACGGCAATCACCGATTTGAATGACCTGATTCCGATGGAAAAGCTGAACCGCGTGATGGCAGTTGGGAAGAATGAGATTTCTGTTTATGCCATGACAAAGGGGAAAAAGCAGACGAATGCGACAAAAACGGCGGATACGGAAAATGCAAGTGTTTCTGCGAGAAATGAAACAACGCAGAATGAAAAAACACAAAATGAAGCGACACAAAAGCAGTAAAAATAGGGAAGGGCGGCAGAATGGGCAAGAGAATGCCAGGCCGCCTTTCTTTTGTGAAAATTTTCTCTGCATGCGGTTCTATTATATATAGAAGAAAAAGGAGGAAAACGGATGAATTGGATATTGGATGGGGCTGTGGCGGCGGTCATTCTGGGCTGCGCCGTTGCGGCATGGCGAAAGGGTCTGATTCGCGCGGTACTCGGCTTTTTGCCGATGGCACTGGCGCTGCTCGGAACGAAAGCAGTAAGCCCTTTTATCGGAAGATTTTTAAGGGAAACAATCCTGTTTGATAAAATGTCCACGGCAATTCAGACCTCCATGGGGCTGGATACGGCTTTGCAGGAGGGGACAATGCAGACGCAGAACGCGCTGATTGAGGCAATGCCCCTTCCGGAATTTCTGAAGGAGGCGCTTCTGGAAAATAATAATCCTGTGATTTATCAGCTGCTCCACGCGGAAAGCCTGAAGGAATATATCGCAGGGTATCTGGCGAATGTCTGCATCAATGTATTGAGTGTTGCGGCGG
>OKUZ01000555.1_pt1 | contig 12722 bp, 5 predicted proteins | sample 1606681 | NCBI WGS metagenome assembly OKUZ01 (sample SAMEA3882524, study PRJEB24775) | human gut metagenome | biome: human-associated habitat; feature: intestine environment; material: feces | place: Netherlands | collected 2009/2010 | reverse complement strand
TCACATAATCGTATGTCAGGTCGCAGCCCCAGGCGGTTGCGCTCGCATCGCCCTGCTTCATTGCAATCTCAATATGTATCGCATCCTCCAGAAGGATTTCCTTCGCCTTATCCTCATCAAAGGCAACGCCTGCACCGTTTTCGCAGACCAGAATACTGCCCTTGGGCGAGGAAATATCCACCTGAATGGTATCTACGGCAAAGTCACCCTCTGTATACCCAATCGCACAGAGAATACGCCCCCAGTTGGCATCCGCGCCGAACATTGCCGCCTTTGTCAGGCTGGAGGTAATCACGGATTTCGCAATCGCTTTTGCCAGAGGAATGGTCGGTGCGCCTGTAACGGTACATTCCACTAATTTTGTTGCACCCTCGCCGTCACCGGCAATCTTCTTCGCCATAGAGGTGCAGATTTCCTTGACAACTGCAACGAATAAATCAAAATCTGCGCCTTCCTTGTCGATAACGGGGTTTTCTGCCATGCCGTTTGCCATGATGGAAACCATATCATTTGTGGAGGTATCGCCGTCTACGCTGACCATGTTGAAGGTATCATCGACTGCCAATTTCAGTGCCTTTTGCAGCATTGGCGTTGTGATTGCCGCATCTGTGGTCAGGAAGCCAAGCATGGTCGCCATGTTGGGGTGAATCATGCCGCTGCCCTTTGCCATTGCGCCGATTTTGACTGTTTTTCCGCCAATCTCGATTTCATAAGCCTCTTCCTTGGGCTTGGTGTCTGTGGTCATGATGGCCTGCACGGCATCCAGATTGCCTTCTCTGGAAATGATGGGAGCCAGTGCCGCAATGCCCTTTTCGATGGGCTCGATGGGAAGCACCTGCCCGATGACACCGGTAGAGGCTACAATGATATCCTCCGGCTTCAGATGCAGTGCTTCTGCTGCCAGAATACACATTTTCTCCGCCTTTTCCACGCCGTCTGCATTGCAGGTGTTCGCATTGCCGCTGTTGCAGACAACTGCCTGCGCCATGCCGTCCGCAATGTTTCGTCTGGTTACGGTGATGGGTGCGCCGAAAACCTTATTCTGTGTATAAACCGCTGCTGCTGTGCAGGGCTTTTCGCTGTAAATGATAGCAATATCCTTTTTGGCGGTATTGTTTGTTTTTACGCCACAATGCACCCCGCCGGCAAGAAAGCCCTTGGGTGCTGTGACACCGCTGTTTATCTTTTGCATAGTATTTCCTCCTTATAGTAAACCGGTCGTTTCATCCAGACCTAATACAAGATTCATGTTTTCTACTGCTGCGCCGGATGCGCCCTTGCCCAGATTGTCGAATACGCTGATGAGCGTCATTCTCTCATCATTCCCTTCAACATAGAGCTTGAGCTCATTCGTATCACTCAGGGGATTGGATGCCAAGAAGTTCGTTTCCTCTGTGCCGACACTGATAAGCTTTGCATCCTTATAATATTCTGTCAGCAGTGCCAGCAGCTCGTCCTTTGTCACCTTCTTTTTGAATAAAGAGGCAATCAGAGGGATGCAGGTTGCCATGCCGCTGTAATAATCCACAACGATGGGGCAGAACACAGGCGGTGTATCAATCCCTGTCACATACTGCATTTCGGGCAGGTGCTTATGCTGCTGTCCCAAACCGTACTGTCTGGGGCTGTCGAACAGGGGAGAGCGGTTCTCCGCTTCATATTCGGCAATCATTGCCTTGCCACCGCCGCTGTAGCCTGTCAGACTGTGCGCTGTCAAGGGATAATCCGTCCCGATGATACCAAGCCGAATGAGGGGATAAACCGCCGCAATAAAGCCTGTGCAGCCGGGGTTGGCAATGCGCTTTGCATGCCTGATTTTTTCCTTATGCAGAGGGGAAAGCTCAGGAAAGCCGTATACCCAATCGGGATCTGTGCGGTGGGCTGTGCTTGCGTCAATAATGCAGGTGTTCGGGTTTTCCACCAGCTTAACCGCCTCTCTTGCCGCATCATCCGGCAGACAGAGAAAAACAACCTCTGCCTCGTTCATCAGTCTTTTTCGCTCTGCCTCATCCTTTCGCAGCTCCTCGCTGATTAAGAGGATTTCCACATCTTTGTGATTTTGCAGCTTCTGACGCAGCTGCAGACCTGTTGTGCCTGCCTGCCCGTCGATGTATACCTTATGCTTCATCAGGCTGTTCCTTCCTTTCTTTTTCTTCCGAAATAAATGATTACCCCATGGTAATGATGATTTATTCTTATTATATACTCCTTATGGGTGAAGTCAATAAATATATGTATAATTATTCAATTTTAGCGAATTGCAGAGCGAGAACGGAGAGAAATAAAAATACGAGAGATAAAATAGACAAAAATCAGAGAGAAAATCTGCGAAAACTATATAGAATTTGCTGCTGTTCTGCAAAAAAATGCTTTGATAATTCCGATAGAAGCTGTGTATATGTGTATTGTATACATAGTTTATGCAATATTCGCGCGAATATGTGAATAAAAAACAGAGGTGGCGTGTATTGTCGATGCAAAAGAAGGAATGTATCCGCAGAAAAACCGTTTGCCCTTGTTTTCGCGCAAAAGTCAACAAAAAACCGTAAAACCTGTTCTTTTTTACAGAAAGGCTTGACTTTAGTGCTTCGGTATGTTATGAATGAAGAATAGTCCGACGGAAACGTCAGACAACAAATAAGGAAGATAGAGGTGCAATGACGATGAGTATCCTCTCCCAATAGAGCCGTGGGCGGCAGGAGGGGGAAAGGCGGCGTTGCCGAAGTGGTTTTTTCTGCCCAAGGGAAGAAGCTGCTGGGACATTGCAAAAAATGTAATGTACTGTCACGGATGTGGAGCGCTATCGGAATTTCAGCATATTTTTATGTTTCTGATGCCGTGCGCTTTGCGCAGGGCTTTTTTGTTTCCGAAATTTGGGGACAACCGATATCATCTTATTTATTCCTTTATTACTGTTTTTATCATTTAAGATTTTCTGAAAGGAGAAGGGTTATGAAAACAAAAAGCAACATCAAAAAAACATGGCTGGGAACGCTCTTTGTGGTTGTTCTGGTAGCGGCAGCCATGTCCGTAACCGTTTTTGCGGGCGATGCAGAAGCGGCAGAGCACACAAGTAAAATGTATGCAACCGCATGGTCTTTGGTGCCTCCGCTGGTTGCAATCATTCTGGCACTGATTACAAAGGAGGTTTATTCCTCTTTGTTCATCGGTATCGTGGTCGGCGGTCTGTTCTATGCGAACTTCAGCCCCAAGCTGACCTATCTGACGATTTTCACTGATATCACAGACGGCGGTATGCTGGCAAAGCTTTCCGACAGCGGCAATGTGGGGATTCTGATTTTCCTTGTTATTCTGGGTATCATGGTTGCGCTGATGAATAAGGCAGGCGGCTCTGCGGCGTATGGCCGTTGGGCAGTTAAGGCAATCAAAACAAGAAAGGGTGCACTGCTGTCCACCTTCCTGCTGGGCGTTCTGGTATTCGTGGATGACTATTTCAACTGCCTGACCGTAGGCTCTGTTATGCGTCCCGTTACGGATACGCATAAGGTTTCCAGAGCGAAGCTTGCGTATATCATCGATGCAACAGCGGCTCCTATCTGTATCATTGCTCCCATTTCCTCCTGGGCTGCGGCAGTAGCCGGCGTAGTTGAGGGCATGAATGGTCTGGAGCTGTTCATCAGATCTATCCCCTATAACTTCTATGCACTGCTGAGTATTGTAGCAATGCTGACACTGACCATCACCAATACAGACTTCGGCCCTATGCTGGAGCATGAAAGAAATGCACAGCTGAACAATGATCTCTATACCACAGATGCAAGACCCTTTGCAAGTGCAGAGGCAGAATCCGAGGTAGTGGGCAATGGTAAGGTTATCGATTTGGTTCTGCCCGTTATTGTGTTGATTATCTGCTGCATCATCGGTATGATTTATACAGGCGGCTTCTTTGAAGGCGAAAGCTTCATCAATGCCTTTGCAAACTGTTCCGCACCCACAGGCCTTCTGCTTGGCTCTGCAGCGGCACTGCTGATTACCTTCTTGCTGTATATCCCTCGCCGCGTGCTGACCTTCCATCAGTTCATGGAAGCGCTTCCCGAAGGCTTTAAGGCGATGGTTCCTGCAATCATGATTCTGACATTTGCATGGACACTGTCCGGTATTACAGGGCTTCTGGGCGCGGATGTATTCGTTGCGGGTATTCTGGCAAACAGCACAGGCGTTTTGCAGGTCTTTATCCCCATTATCGTATTCTGTATCGCGGTGTTCCTTGCATTTGCAACAGGTACCTCCTGGGGTACCTTCGGTATTCTCCTGCCTATCGTTGTGCCTATTATGCAGACAGGCAGTGAAATGCTGACCATTACCGTAGCGGCTACATTAGCAGGTGCGGTTTGCGGTGACCATTGCTCTCCTATTTCCGATACCACCATCATGGCATCCACAGGTGCGCAGTGTGACCACATCAACCATGTATCCACACAGCTGCCCTATGCACTGACTGTAGCGGCTGTTTCCGCTGTGAACTACGTTCTGGCGGCACTCATCCAGAATTGGATGATCAACCTGCCTATCGCAATCGTTTCCATGGTTGTTGTAATTCTTGCTATCCGTAAATTGTACGGGGATAAGGAAGTTCCGGCAGAGAAATAAAAAGATGTTAATAAAATAGTTTATACTAAAAGCGGCGTAACCGATTTCGGTTACGCCGTTTTTTATATCCCAACAGAAAGGCAGTTGGGGAAGGGGGTTACTTATGCAATGCGCGATACAGGAATGTTACAATCTGTGCGCGTGTGCAGGGAGCATCGGGGCTGAAGGTATTTGCGCCTGTGCCGCCGGTAATGCCGTTTTCTGCCGCCCAAAGCACTGCATTATGGTAATAATCCGCTGCATTCACATCCATAAACGGATTTTCTGCTACAACCATAGGGGACTGCTTGCTGCGCCACAGGAAGGCAACAATCTGTCCACGGGAGCAAGGAGCGTCGGGGGAGAAGGTTGTAGCGGAGGTACCGCCGGTAATGCCGTTTTCGACTGCCCACAGTACCGCATTATAATAGTAGGCATCCGTAGGTACATCTGCGAAGGGCATTTCTGTGCTGCTAGGTGTAGGACTGCCTGCCGCTCTCCACAGGAAGGTTACCGCCTGCGCGCGTGTGCAGGGAGCATCGGGGGAGAAGGTTGTGGCAGATGTGCCGCCGGTAGTGCCATTCTTCACTGCCCACTGAACTGCATTATAGTAGTAGCTGCTTGCGGAAACGTCCGCGAAGGGATTTGGCTCCTCATCTTTGGACTTATCCATGATGAATGTGGTTTTAACGGTCACGTTGGAGGAGGGCATTGTGAAGGTATATTTGCTATCCTTTTCGGTCAGTGTCAGCTTCTGATCACTGCTGTCTGTAACGATTATGCGTCGAATAGCATAGCCCTTATCGGGAGTAGCAGTCAATGTAACGGTATCTCCCTTGTCGGCTGTCTTGTGGCTGGAGACTACCTCGCCGTTTTTGGTATTTTCAACGGTAATCATATAAGCGGATTTGGCTGTACCGCCGCCACCACCGCCGCCGCCACCGCCGGAGGAGCCGCCGGAGTACTTCTTCGCTACGGTTACAGCAGCAGTTCTGCTGTCCAGACTATTTGTAACGGTATAGGGTTGATCATTTTCTGTATCATTTGCAGGGAAAGTCAATGTAGCTTTCTGTTCCGTAGCCGTACCGGTGGTCATGGCTTTGATGGAATCATTTGCCTGAATCAAGATACCGGTATCCGGCAGGTATACGCCAGTGATTGTAAATTCCACAGAACCGCCGGAGGAGGAAAGTGTTCTTGCTTCGGGGGTGAAAGCAGTCACTTTCGTGGTGCTGTCGATTACAGTGATGGTCATGGTGTTAGAGGCAATGCCGCCACCCTCTGCTGTTACGGTATACGTACCAACAGAAGGAATGGTAAGTACGCCATTCTCATCAATAGATACGCCTTCATCTGCACAGGACCATGTCAGAGCGGGAACCGGTGTCCAATCTGCGCCATACTGGTCTTTATAGGAAACCTGAAGTGCGGCAAGATTAACTGTATGCTCAAGTTTATAGTCAACTGTAAGCATTTCGGGAATTGTAATCGTTGTCAGTTTTCTTGCGGGAAGAGCGGTTACTTCATACCAATCCGAGAAAACCTCTCCTGTTTTTGCGCGTACATGGAAGGTGCCTTCTTTTGTAAAGGAAATCTGGTTATTTTTAACTGTAATGCCGTCAGTGGGTAACTCTTGTGCATCCCATACAACAGGGCGGCTATGCTTTTTCATACTGGGGTCTCTGATTTCAACCGTCAGACCATCCTTGCCTTCGATTGCCTTTGCAGGGTCACCGGCAATGCCTGTTAATTCGCCTGCAATGGTGATTGTTCCTTCGTTAAATGCTTCTCTGGAGACATTGACTGCAATCATAGCTGTGGAATGCAGGCTATTATTCGTAGCATAGGACTTAGGTTTTTCCGCCGTTGCATAAACATCCTCGTCAATGACATATTTCAGATAAACGATGCCTTCTGTCTTACCTGCAATCAGCTTCGTGTAGCCTGTTACGGAATCGGTATCCAGTTTAGCAATGTAGTCATCGGAGACATCGTTCAGTTCCTTACCCTTTGCATCCACCAGAATCCAGTGACCTTTTTCCGGATTGAAGCCGTAATATACAGCATTTTGGGCATTCAGACCTTCCAGTCCAATGGTATCTACATACAGATATTCTCCGGTGGAAAGATTATATTCCATCACATCATTTGTGGTTTTAATCTGTCTCAGCGAATAGATGGGTGCAAGACCGCTGATTTCGCTTGTCACTGCCTTATCCACAACGGTAAAGGTTGCACCTGCGGAAGCCATCGGCGCGGTTGCTGTAAGCTGAGTTTCTACAATATTCCGCAAGCCGTTATGATTATCGTACAGATTTTCCCAGGTAATGCCGTTGGGGTCTGTCAGTGTGAATTCAACCACGCCGCGCTGACGCAGGTTTTTTCTTGCATTTGCACCGAAGGTGGCAAGCACCTGTGTGCGGGGGTCTGCGTTATTGTAGCTGGGGTCTAATGTATATTCTACGATTGTTACGTTGAAGTTCAGCGCAACCGGGCAGTTATATTTCGTTGTTGTTGTGGCTTCGCTTTCGTTCTGCTTCATCATGATGTTTGTGTAAGCAGGGAGCTCAACGCCAACGTTATAGGTTGTTGTCTGCTCATCGGATTTGGATTTTTCCTCCGACCATCCGCTTTCGATGGTCTGAGAAGCGGTAAAGGTGAGATTTGCGTGACCCTTGCCGCCCAGCAGACCGACTTCATAGCCGACCTCCAGGCTTTCTTCAAAGCCATAGGACTTACTGCCGCTAATCGTACTTGTTGCTGTTGTGGAGGTTGTATTGGAAATCTCCTGCTGTGCGCTGACAGGAACATTCGTCATGTTCTTTACATTGGAAGCATAGGTATTGCTGTTTGCCTTGGGGGTGCTGGTAGTGGTCTGATAGAAGTTTCCATCATCCTCGGGCAGAATGGTTGTAATGGTAAAATCACTGAACAATACGCCCAATGCCTGATAATGCCCCTTTTTGTTTTTGCCGCTGGTTTTATATGCACCGGTTGCCATCCAGAAAACATCATCCGGATCGGTATCATTGCGAAGGGATTCGTTCTCTTTAACAGAGCTACCTCTTTTGCCGCCGGCATCCTTATAACCTTCGTGTACATTTTTTTCCATAGCAACTGTTGCCGCTGCCACAGAGTTTGCATAAATCAGTCCGCTGGAACGAACGTTGTAGTTGTTGTCTCCGCTGTGGTGATTAACAGCATAGGTGCCTGTGCTGCCTGTGGCATAAGCTAAGCCCTCTTTCAGTACATCATCAAACTGACGCTTGAATTTGCCTGTGCCGGTACCTCTGCCGTGGTCATCCTGAATACAATAAGCCAGATACTGCCATAAAGCCGCAGTGGATTTATTGTCAAGCTTTTTGTTTCTTGCAGAAAGCATATCCTGAATAAACAGCTTTGTACTGTCTGCGAAATGGTCGCTGTCTACGCCGAAATAGGTAACACCATTGACTAGATATTCCTGATCAATCGGCCCAGGGGCATCGTCGCCCCCAATGCTGGGTTTATCCTGATTTTCCTTGCCGATGGAGCAATCATCAGCATGGTAATAATCATCGTCCTCTTGGGAATAGGTCATGTACCCACACTCTGTACAATATACTTCGGGGTCTTTATAGAGGCAACTTGAAGCATTGTGCGTGTAGTCTGTTCCGTCATACGTTACGGTACAGCCGGTGGTCGGGCAGGTGAAACGACAAATTTCCTTATGGTTACCTTCTGTTTTACCGCAGCTGATACACGTTGCAGGTGGCTGGGTAGTCTCTTTGAGCGAGCAGTCATCTTTGTGTGTATAGGTGTCAGTTTCTGTATCATGTGTCAAATAGCCACATTCCGAGCAGTATCGGCTGTCCTCTGCGTATGGACAACTGCTATCACTATGGCTGAATGATGTACCGTCCGTTGTTGTTACGGTACAACCGTCTGTAGGACAATTAAATCGACTGATTGTGGTTGTCGTGCCGGAACCGGCATCGGGCTCATCCGCCCATGCTGTCGTCGGCAGCAGCCCTACCACCATAACCAGCGCAAGCAGGCTGCTGTATATTCGTTTTATCATAGTATTCCTCCTTTTTAGCTGAATCAATCACAGTTCTTCCCCTCGGATATCCTCCCTTCTTCAAAAAAAGTAAATAAAAAATCCACCGTACTGTTATTGTACGATGGATAAAAGGCAAAAGGCTATTAACCAAAAGTTAGGTTTTTTCTTCCAGTAATTGAAAGAGCTGTTTTCTCTTGCTATGGGTATCCCCTTCAATTTGTAGCTTGGAATAAATCTGATTGATATATTGCTTGACGCTCCCCTCGGAAAGGAACAGCTTTTCCGCAATTTCCCGATTTCGCAGGCGGCTTGCCATCAGCTTCACGATTTCATATTCTCGTTCCGTCAGCGCGGCAAGGGATGCAGGACGATGCGTGGAAAGCTGCTTCTGCCGCTGTTCGGATGCCTTTCCAAGCCGTTGGATGCGTGCAAGAAGGGGCGTTTGCGGCAGCTTTTCAAGCGTTTTTTTGATATAGCGGTAATTTTCCACGAAGGGCAGAAGAAACTCATCGGGCTCTGCCTCCTGCAATGCCTGCAAAAGAAGCGCCTGCGCCTCCTCTGTTTTTCCGAGCATGGCATACGCCGCCGCGGTCTGTATCCGCAGATGCAGCGCCACCAAGGCATACTGTAGCCCTGCACAGGCGGCAAGCAATCCCTCGCTCCGCCCGATGACCTTTGCATAAGCACCCTGCGCCAGATAAACCTGATTTTCAACCATTTCTATCATGGGCTTGCCGGGAACAAGAATATTGACGGAGAAAAGCGTGTGCGTGCGGAAAATTTCGGGGATTTCCTCTGTTTCCCCCAGCAGGGCATAGTAATAGGCGGCAGTCGCATTGAAAATATTCAGCCATGCGATATTATGCTGCTTCAGAAGATACGCACGCCGTGCCGCGAAGGAAGCTCGTTCCTCTGTTTCGATGCAGAGGGAAAGCCGTCTTGCCAGAAAATCGCAGCAGAGGGCAATGTTTTCCTGTCCATTTCCTTCAATTTGGGCATACGCCTGCTCCAAAGCAATCTGCGCGTCTGTAAATTTTCCCTGTAGAAAATAGGCTTCGGCGGACATGATTTTTTCTGCCCCCTGTCCATGCCCATTCGTGATTTTGTAATAATGGGGCATACATTCCTCCATTTCGGCAAGCTCCTTTTTGAGTGCGCCGGGCTCTCTGTGATACATCATCAGAACCGAGGGCGAGCCAAATGACCAGCCGCCGACGTTCTGTATGCTGACGGCAGGACGGGACATCTGCTTGCTTGCGCTGCGGTGGAGCCTGCTCATAGCACTGATGTCATTATACATCAGGAAGCTGAGAATCAGGTCACATTCTCCCAGAAGGTTTCCCTTTTCCTGCTCCGGCAGCTCCGGATGCTCTGCGATAGCGGTCAGCAGAAGCTCCTTCATCCGCATCATTTCGGGAATCAGCCGCCAGTTGAACATACTGCGCATCAGCACGAGAATTGCGAGCGGATGCTCCTTCAGAATCGAAACGGGACACTCCTCGATTGCCTTCAGCACTGCTTTGGGCGACAGAGAGGAAAGCAGGATGCCTGCATCCTGCTCCACAATGCGAAGCAGAGCATCATAATTTCTGCCTTGCCGATACGCCGCCATGGCATGCAGATATTGGCGGTGCTCCTCATACCAGATACCAAAACGGCTGCGGTACACCGCTTGCTTTTCGGGCGGCAGCGTGTGAAAGGTGCGCTTTGCACATTCCTTCATCATGTGGTGAAAACGATAGACCTTCCCATCGGGCAGACGCTTCACAAAGGCATTTTGCTCCGTCAGTGTGGTCAGCAGCTTTTCTGTATGGGGAGTTTCTGTAATAAAGTGCGCCATTTCCAGCGTAAATTCATCCGCAAGCCCCATAACCGCGAGGAATTCTCTTGCATCCACAGGCAGGGGCGTAAACATGGTGTAGATATCGGATTTACGGTTGGGCAAAGTGCCGCGTTCCGCAAGCGTACGCAGATGCAGATAAATTGCGGAAAACCAACCCTCACTCGTATAAAGCAGGGAGGAAATTTCTGCATCCGAAAGGGCAGTGCCACAGCGGTGTGCATAAACGGCAAGCTCTGCATGGTTCAGACGCAGCTCTGCCGTGCCAAGCTGACAGAGCCTGCCGCCCAGACGTACCTGTGCCGCAAAGGGCAGAAAACGGTCGCGGCTTGCTACAATGACATGCACATTTTCGGGCAGACGGTTCGCCAGCGTGCAGAGAAAGGCAGCGGTGTGTACATCTGTCAGCAGATGAAAATCGTCAATGAAAAGATAGCATGGCTTCTCTCCTGCAAGCGCATGGCAAAGGTCATCTGCCAGCAGACTGCCGCCGGCGGCATCCGTCGGGCAGGGATAATCCAGCAAAATGGAAAGCCCTGCACGCAAAAAGGCATCCTGTACGCTTTTCCAGAAAATTGCGAGATTGTCGGAATAGACGCTGATACGGATGATGCGCGCGTTTTCCTCTTTCCTGCGCTCCGCAAGATACCAGTTGACAGCGGTTGTTTTGCCATAGCCCATTGGTGCAACCACAGATGTCAGCGCACAGCGCGAAATTGGGCGCAGTGCCTCCTGTAATCGTTCAGATATGTATATGGTGTTAAAATCCTGCTTTCGTTTCGGCATGCGATACACCTCGTTCGTTCAAAGGGATTTGATATTTTTTTATTTTAGCATAGCTTTTTGCCTTTTGGAATACTTTTTGGGCAGAGGAGGCTATGATAAAATGCAATAAAATCGCCCTTTGCAGTCAGGAGGGGAGCAAAGCTGCAAGCCCCAGCAGAACTATCGCAAACAGAAGATTCGCAAGGGTAAACCGGAGCAGATATTTCCCCTTTCCGACATTCGGTATCTGTGCGAAATATTTATAGGAAATCAGACTTGCCATAGAAGCGATTAGCGTCCCCAGACCACCGATATTCACCCCTGCAAGCAAAAGGTCATATCGGTCGGTAAATTCTGAAAGCAGAACCGCCGCAGGCACATTGCTGATGAGCTGACAGCTCAGAAAAGAAACAAGCACCTCTCTGCCATAGAGCAGTGCCTGGAGGGCTTCCCGTATGGCGGAAATCCGTCCCAGATTCCCAATCAGGATAAAGAAAAATACAAACGTGAGCAGCAGGCAGTAATCCACCTCTTTCAGAATCCCTTTTTGAAACAGCAGAAACCACACCAGTGCCAACGCCAACAGCGGCAGAACGGGCAGGATGCGGAAAACTGCCAGCAGGCAAAGAAAAAACAGCACCGTCAAGCCGAAAAGCTGTTGTTTTTCTGCTCCTGTCCGTGTGGGTGGCGTTGTCTGCGGCTGTGTGGCTAAGGAGGTGTTTCCCTGCAAAAGGCAGAGCAGAAGCAGCAGAAAGAAGGACACGAGAACAAACGGCAGGGTAATTCTGAAAAACGCCCCGACCCCAATCCCCGAAATGGTATAAAGATAGAGATTCTGCGGATTGCCAACAGGGGTCAGCATACTGCCAAGATTGGCGGCAATCGTTTGCAGAACAATAACGGGAATTAACTTTTCCTCTAAATGCACGCGTTGCAGCAGTAAAATCGTGAACGGCACAAAGGTAATCAGTGCCACATCATTGGTCACAAGCATCGCGGAAAAAAAGCACAGCATGACTAGGGTCAGCGCCAACTGCCGCATTTTTTTCGCCCTTGCCAGAAGCAGATTTGCCATGCGGTCGAAGATGCCAAGCGCGCGAAAGCCTGCCAATACTGCCATCAGCGAGAAAAGCAGAATCAGCACCCTTGTATCAACGTAGCCAAGATACGCTGCATCGGGCGGCACAATGCATGCCGAAAGCACTGCCAACAGGCAGGCAATGCAGAGTATGGTTTCTTTTTTAAAAAATGTGAGTAGTTTTTCTTTCATGGTTCATTCATCCGTTTTTGATTTATTTTTTGGCTTGCTTTCGCATAGCTGTGACAATTATACGGCGGTGGGGCGACTTCTGCAAGTGTTGTTTTTGCTTGCGGAAAGAGGAAGAACAGGGTAAAATAAAAAAAAAGAAGAAAGGAGGTTCCTCCATGAATCTGAATGAAATTATTGCTGTCAATTTAAAACGGCTGCGCGCAGAGCGTGGCTTC
>OKUZ01000550.1_pt1 | contig 12836 bp, 6 predicted proteins | sample 1606681 | NCBI WGS metagenome assembly OKUZ01 (sample SAMEA3882524, study PRJEB24775) | human gut metagenome | biome: human-associated habitat; feature: intestine environment; material: feces | place: Netherlands | collected 2009/2010 | reverse complement strand
TAAACCTTTTCCAGCTCGTGACGCTTGTTGGCATGCATCTGAAGGATACGTCCAACACGCTCTTTTTTGTCCTTTGTTGCATTCAGTACGTATGAACCGGAGTTCATAACACCTGAGTACACACGGAAGTAAGCCAGCTTACCTACGAACGGGTCGGTCATGATCTTGAATACAAGAGCAGAGAACGGCTCTTCGTCGGAAGAATGTCTTACAGTCTCGTTGCCATCCAGGTCAACACCCTTGATCGGCGGGATGTCAAGCGGAGACGGCATGAACTCAATGATAGCATCCAGGAGCTTCTGAATACCCTTATTTCTGTATGCGGTACCACAGCATACCGGGATAGCCTGACACTCACAGGTTGCTTTTCTTAATACTTTCTTTAATTCATCTACAGACGGCTCTTCACCCTCAAGGTATGCCATCATCAGATCGTCATCCAGCTCGCAGATCTTCTCTACCAGCTCGGTGTGGTAAAGCTCAGCGTCATCCTTCATATCCTCCGGGATATCAAGGATGCTGATGTCCTCACCCTTATCATCATTGTAGATGTATGCTTTCATCTCGAACAGGTCGATAATTCCCTTGAAATCATCTTCCTTGCCGATCGGAAGCTGTAAACAGATAGCATTCTTACCAAGTCTGGTCTTGATCTGCTCTACACAGCCATAGAAGTTTGCACCCAGGATATCCATCTTGTTGATGAATGCCATACGCGGTACATTGTAGGTATCAGCCTGACGCCATACGTTCTCAGACTGCGGCTCTACACCACCCTTAGCACAGAATACACCTACAGCGCCGTCCAGTACACGCAGGGAACGCTCAACCTCAACCGTGAAGTCAACGTGTCCTGGGGTATCGATGATGTTGATACGATGCTCCAGAGCGCCTGGTTTCGGTTTGCAGTTTTCCTGCAAAGTCCAGTGACAGGTTGTCGCTGCAGAAGTGATGGTAATACCTCTCTCCTGCTCCTGAGCCATCCAGTCCATGGTAGCAGTACCTTCATGAGTATCACCGATCTTATAGTTAACACCAGTATAATACAGAATACGCTCAGTAGTGGTAGTCTTACCAGCATCGATATGAGCCATAATACCAATATTTCTGGTTCTCTCTAACGGATATTCTCTTCCAGCCAAAGCTTTTTCCTCCTATTAGAATCTGTAATGAGCAAATGCCTTGTTAGCCTCTGCCATCTTATGCATATCTTCTTTCTTCTTCACAGATGCACCAGTGTTGTTAGCTGCATCCAGAATCTCTTTTGCCAGTCTCTCTTCCTGAGTCTTCTCGCCTCTCTTACGGGAGTACAGAGTGATCCAGCGAAGTCCAAGAGCCTGTCTTCTTTCTGGCTTAACTTCGATCGGCACCTGATAGGTAGCACCACCGATACGTTTTGCCTTAACTTCCAGAACTGGCATGATGTTGTTCATTGCTTCTTCAAATACTTCGATAGCGTCTTTTCCGGTTGTCTCAGCAACACGATTGAAAGCGCCGTATACAATTTTCTGTGCAACACCCTTCTTGCCGTCTAACATGATGTTATTGATCAGCTTGGTTACAACCTTATTGTTGTAGATTGGGTCTGCCAGAACGTCTCTCTTCTGAGTATGTCCTTTACGTGGCACGTTACTTCCCTCCTTAATATGCTGCTTCGGAAACATTTCCTCAGCAGGTTTACATTAACTCGTCGGTACTCACATGTTTCCATAAAATGTGTTCGTGCGCGGTCTATATATTTTCCTGCAACCACAGGTTCAATATCACAATCCGGCACAACAAAGCAGTCCAGTATTAACTGACTGCAGTCACTTTACTGCTGTTAGTGATTCCAGTTTTAAATTTTAATTACTTTTTGTCTTTTGGTCTCTTAGCGCCGTACTTGGAGCGAGCCTGTTTTCTGTTAGCAACACCTGCTGTATCCAGTGTACCTCTAACGATATGATATCTGGTACCTGGCAGGTCCTTTACTCTTCCTCCACGGATCAGAACAACGCTGTGCTCCTGAAGGTTATGACCTTCTCCTGGGATGTAGCTTGTTACTTCGATACCATTGGAAAGACGTACTCTGGCGATCTTTCTAAGTGCAGAGTTAGGTTTCTTAGGGGTAGCAGTCTTAACAGCGGTACAAACGCCACGCTTCTGTGGTGCAGATACGTTTGTTGCCTTCTTCTGTAAAGAGTTATAACCCTTCTGCAGAGCTGGTGCGGTAGACTTCTTTGCGCTGGTCTGTCTTCCCTTTCTTACTAACTGGTTAAATGTTGGCATCCTTTTCACCTCCTGTGATATTGACTGTTGGTTGCTGTGTCTTTCAGCTTGTTGTTATGCAAAGAGCAAAGCGCTTTGCACACACTTTTTTATTATAGCATGGTGAAAAAATCTGTCAAGTGGATTTTTTCAAATATTTTTGAGCTTTTCCAAATATTTTCAACTTTATTTTTCCCATGTTTTTAAAGGCCTATTCATTTATGCATTCAGGTAATCCAGGGCAAACTGTACATAGATACCGGTGCCATGATATAACACATCTTCATCTACATCAAAAGCAGGATGGTGATGGGCAGCGATAATGCCTTTTTCTTCGTTGCGGCAGCCAAGATAACCGAAGACGCCTGGTACGGTTTCCATATACACGCTGAAATCTTCTGCTCCTGTCATCTTCTTTAACGGGATCAGGGCATCTTCTCCCATTTCTTTTGATGCGGCTCCTCTTGCGATCTGTACCAGATCTTCATGGTCATTGATCAGTGGGCTTGGACCAAAGTAATAATCTACTTCTGCGCTGCAGCCATATCCCTTTACTACCGGCTCTACTACACTTTTAATCACTTCCGGCATGCTGTTTCTGAATTCTCTGTTAAATGCACGAACCGTTCCTGTCAGTTCTGCCTGGTCTGCAATGATATTTTCCTTGGTTCCGCCATTGAAGATACCTACTGTAACCACCAGTGCATTAAACGGATTGTTGATACGGCTTGGAATGGTCTGTAATGCCTGGATAGCTGCTGCTCCTGCGATAATAGCATCTTTTCCTTCATGAGGAGCACTTCCGTGACTGGATTTTCCATGGATTTTAATGGTAAAACGGTCGCTGCAGGCCATACGCTCGCCGGACTCAAAATTTACCTTTCCGGCAGGAACTGCAGACCAGATATGCATACCGAAAATGGCATCTACTCCTTCAAGGGCACCTCTCTTTACATATTCTTCGGACTTTCTTCCTATTTCTTCTGCCATCTGGAAGATCAGCTTTACAGTACCATGGATCTCATCTCTGTGAGCGCTTAAGATCTTTGCTGCTCCTAATAACATAGAAGTATGGCAGTCATGTCCGCAGGCATGCATTACTCCCGGATTTAAACTGCAGTAGCTTTTTCCCGGGTTCTCTGTAATAGGAAGGGCATCAATATCTGCACGCAACATTACCGTCTTTCCAGGCTTGTCTCCCTTAATGGTTCCTACACAGCCTGTGATCCCTTCAAATTCCTGTACTTCCACGCCCATTTTTTCCAGTTCTTCTTTAATAAAACGGGTAGTATTTACTTCCTTTGTACTCAGCTCCGGATGGGAATGAAGATAATGTCTGCACTGGATCACGTAGCTTTCCTGTTCTTTTGCAAGTTCTTTTACGTTCATTTTCATTCTCCCTTCGCCATTTTTTCCAGATAATCTGCAGCAAACTGTGCATATTCTGCAGAACCTCTGTGAAGAATATCTTCATCGATCTTAAATTTCTCGTTGTGGACCGGATAAACACAGCCCTTTTCTTCGTCGTAGCAGCCTAAGAATAAGAATACAGAAGATGGGATCTTATCCATAATATAGGAAAAGTCTTCGCTTCCTGTTGCTTTCTTTGCCTCTTCTATGCCATCTTCTCCATACAGTTTTACAGCTGCTTTTCTTGCAATGTCTGTAAGCATTGGATCTGCGTTTACAAGAGAAGGTTCAATATAGAAATACTCCAGTTCGGCAGTGCAGCCTTCTGCAGCAGCTGTGCATTCAACGATACGGCGCATGTTTTCTTCTACCATGGCACGGCACTCTTTTGAATAGCAGCGGACCGTTCCCTCCATCACTGCCTTATCTGTAATAATGTTAAACTGGGTTCCTGCCTGGATCTTTCCAACCGTTACTACCAGGGAATTGGATGGATCATTGATGCGGCTTACAATGTGCTGTAAGTTCATAAGGATGGAACTTGCTGCCACAATGGCATCTTTTCCATGCTGAGGTTCAGAGCCATGGGAGGAAACGCCGTGGACTGTAATGATGAAGTTATCACAGCTTGCCATCAGTTCCCCGTCCTTTACAAGAACTTTTCCGCTTGGTCCTGTTGGCCATACATGCATGCCCATAGCAGCATCTACATCATCTAAGTAGCCCTTATCTACATAGTAGCGGCTTCCATAGAATGCTTCTTCTGCAGCCTGGAATAATAACTTTACAGTTCCAGGAAGATTTTCTCTTTCCTCCCATAACAGTCTGGCTGCTCCTAATTACATGGAAGTGTGGCAGTCATGTCCGCAGGCATGCATCACTCCCTCATTCTCACTTTCAAATTCTACACCGCTGTTTTCTTTAATAGGAAGGGCATCAATATCGCCTCTTAATAATACGGTATGTTTTCCAGGCTTACCGCCTTTAATAGTAGCAATACAGCCAGTGTAATCCTCAAATGTCTGTACCGGGATCCCCAGCTCTTTTAAACTGGCTACCAGGTATGCTGTAGTATTTTTCTCTTTATAAGAAAGTTCCGGATGCTGGTGCAGATAGCGGCGGTCTTTTATGATCTGGTCGCTTAATTCTTCTGCTCTTTTTGCAAAGTTCATATTTTTAACTCCTCTCCAACTTTATTTTTTAAACATATACCTGCATACCGCACCGGCAATACAGGCTTTTTGTTCTTTTACAGTACAAAAAGACTGCTGCAAAATACAAATATTTCCATTTTGCAACAGTCCCATTTTACATCAACAATATGCGTCTGTCACGCATATGCTGAATTTTTCATTTTAGAGATAGATACCGCCGCCAGGTCCTAATGGCAGGTTAAGTGCTACCCAGATGATAACCTGAATGATCCATACAATTGCAAATGTTACAGAGAATGGAAGCATATTTGCAATAATAGTTCCAAGACCTACATTCTTATCATACTTATGGGCAAATCCTAAAATAACCGGAATGTAAGTAAATAATGGAGATAATGGATTGGTAATGGAATCACCAATTCTGTATACAACCTGGGTGATCGCCGGGTCAAAGCCCATTAACATCATCATTGGTACAAATACAGGAGCTAAGATCGCCCACTTTGCAGATGCAGATCCAATGAACATATTTACAATACAGGATAAAAGGATCAGACCAATTAACAGCGGGATACCTGTAAATCCAACATTACTTAACAGCTCTGCACCTCTAATGGCAAGTACGGTTCCTAACTTGGATACAGAGAAGAAGTTAGTGAAAATGGAAATGAAGAAACACATAAATACGTAGTTGCCCATTTCAGCAAAGCCCTGGCTGATATCAGCCCATAAGTCTTTGTCATTTTTGTATCTTCCAATAACAACACCATAAACAATACCAGGGATCATTAAGAACATGGTAACTGTAAATACGATACCTTTGGAGAATGCAGAACCACCACTGGTGATGGAACCATTTTCATCTGCCAGGATCGCTCTGTCACCGAAGACCGGTACGCACATAAGAACGATCACAATAATGTAGATCAGGATAGAAAGACCAGCTGCTTTGATACCCTTTTTCTGAACATCTGTCAGGTTAGATGCAGATTCATCAAAGTCATACTTTGCAAGTTCTTCTTTATTAATTGGGAAACGATGTAACAGTACTTTCTCTACCAGGACGGTTCCTACTACAGTCAGTACTACGCAGGAAACAATGAGGAAATACCAGTTAATAGCGATGGATGCTTCATAGTTTGGATCGATCATTCTTGCTGCCTGCTCGGTAAAGCCATATGCAAGTGCATCAGAAAGGCCTAACAGAACGTTTGCACAGAAGCCGCCTGCAACTGCTGCGAATGCAGTGTACATACCAAGAAGTGGATGACGTCCAATGGACATATACAGGATAGCTGCCAGAGGAGGCAGTACGATAAATCCTGCGTCACCAGCTACGTTTAAGTTAACTCCTAAGAACATGATGACTGCAGTTACGATCCAGCCTCTTGCTTTTCCAAGGAAATTAACCATAACAGATACCAGAAATCCGCTCTTTTCTGCAACAGAGGAACCGATCACTGCTACCAGTACCATTCCAAGAGGTGCGAAACCAGCAAAGTTGGTGATAACATTGGTCCACAGATAACGGATACCGTCAAAGGACAGAAGATTGAAGATCTCAATGGTAGATCCATCTGCCGGGTTTACTGCGTTAATTCCTGCTGCGCTGCAGATTGCTGAAATAACAGCAACGATGATCGCCAGTCCTAAGAACATAGTGATCGGATCGGGCAGTCTGTTACCGGCGCGCTCGATGGAATCAAGCATGCGGTCCAGCAGTCCTTTCTTTTCTATTTTCTCATTCATAATTGTGTCTCCCTCCTACTGTAAAAAAACAGTTAAAAAAGTTTGGTATTATTTTATAAAAGTTTTATTAAAATATCAATTAAAAATTTAAGTTTAAGTCCCGACTTATTTGTAAATTTACTGTATATTACTTAATTTTATTAAGTTGTAACTTTAATTTATTTTTTGTCAATCTCACATCTTTCGATGATTGTTTTTTTATAAATACAAAAGCACAGGGGTCACGACTGCTTCAGCCGGACCCCTGTGTCCTGTATTTGATCCCATTTTGGATCGATATTTGATTAACCTTGATTATTCTTCGGTCTCGTCATCATCCTCAGATGCATCTTCTGCATCCTCAGTTTCATCCATGCCCAGAACTTCTTCTGCTACATTATCCTCAGAAATCTCATCATCTTCTGCTCCGCTTAATGCGATCTCATCATCTTCTGACATAGAGATCTCATCGTCTTCTGCAAGAAGTCTGTCATCTGTATCCAGTTTTACGTTGCGGTAACGCTTCATACCTGTACCAGCAGGAATTGGCTTACCGATGATTACGTTCTCCTTGATACCGATCAGATGGTCAACCTTACCGTTGATAGCAGCCTCGGTCAGAACCTTGGTGGTCTCCTGGAAGGATGCTGCGGATAAGAAGGAATCAGTTGCAAGAGATGCCTTGGTGATACCAAGCATTACCTGCTTGCCTTCTGCAGGCTGTTTGCCCTGTGCAATCAGTTCTTCGTTCATCTCGTTGAAGTCAAGAACATCCATGGATACACCTGGGAGAACATTGCTGTCGCCGCTCTCTTCGATACGGATCTTCTTTAACATCTGGTGTACGATCATTTCGATATGCTTATCGTTGATCTCAACACCCTGGAGACGGTATACACGCTGAACTTCCTGGATCATGTAATCCTGTACAGCACGAACGCCCTTGATCTTTAAGATATCATGTGGGTTTACGCTACCTTCAGTCAGCTCATCACCGGCTTCAAGGATCTGGCCTTCCATAACTTTAATTCTGGATCCGTAAGGGATCAGATAGGTCTTGGAATTGCCGCTTTCCATATCAGTAACAGTAATTTCACGTTTCTTCTTAGTATCCTTAATGTCTACTACACCGCCGAATTCAGTGATGATAGCAAGACCCTTTGGCTTACGTGCCTCAAAAAGCTCCTCAACTCGAGGAAGACCCTGTGTGATATCGCCGCCGGCAACACCACCGGTATGGAATGTACGCATGGTCAGCTGTGTACCAGGCTCACCGATAGACTGAGCTGCGATGATACCAACTGCTTCACCAACCTGTACAGGCTGTCCGGTTGCCATGTTTGCGCCGTAGCACTTAGCACACACACCAATGTGGGACTTACAGCTTAATACGGTACGGATCTTAACAGACTTACGTCCCATCTTGTTCAGAACCTTCATAACCGCTGCTGCACGCTTTGGTGTACACATATGGTTAGCCTTGATCACTACTTCGCCTGTATCCGGATCAGTAATGGTCTCAGCAATATAACGTCCTGTAATTCTCTCTTCCAGGTCCTCGATCACTTCGTTGCCGTCCATGAAAGCCTTGATCTCCATGTAAGGGATCTCTTTGCCTTCGCAGCAGTCAACTTCACGGATGATCAGATCCTGGGATACGTCTACCAGACGTCTGGTCAGGTAACCAGAGTCAGCGGTACGAAGAGCGGTATCGGACAGACCTTTACGAGCACCATGAGCGGAGATGAAGTACTCCAGTACGTCAAGACCTTCACGGAAGTTAGACTTGATAGGAAGTTCGATGGTGTGACCGGTTGTATCTGCCATCAGTCCTCGCATACCAGCTAACTGCTTGATCTGCTTATCAGATCCTCGCGCACCAGAGTCAGCCATCATGAAGATGTTGTTGTACTTATCCAGTCCTGTTAACAGGTCATGGGTCAGCTGATCATCGGTGGTCTTCCAGGTTTCGATAACTTCTTTATAACGCTCCTCCTCGGTAATAAGACCGCGGCGGTAGTTCTTTGCGATATGGTCTACAGTTGCCTGAGCGTCAGCGATCAACTTCGGCTTGCTTGCAGGTACGGTCATATCGGAAATAGATACGGTCATAGCTGCTCTTGTAGAGAACTTGTAACCAATTGCCTTAATATCATCCAGTGTAACAGCAGTCTGGGTAGCGCCATGAACATTGATAACTTTTTCAAGGATCTGCTTTAACTGCTTCTTAGCTACGTGGAAGTCAACTTCCAGCTTTAATTCATTTTCAGGAATGCTTCTGTCTACAAAGCCTAAGTCCTGAGGAATGATCTCATTGAAGATAAAACGTCCGATGGTAGACTCGATCACACCAGTCTTAACAGTGCCGTCTGGCATTGTCTTATTGACTCTTACTTTAACTCTGGAATGAAGAGTTGCCTCCTGGTTCTCATATGCCAGGATTGCTTCGTTTACACTCTTGAAGATCATGCCTTCGCCCTTAGCGCCAGGACGTTCCTGGGTCAGATAGTAAATACCAAGTACCATATCCTGGGAAGGAACGGCTACCGGACCACCATCGGACGGTTTTAACAGGTTGTTCGGGGAAAGCAGCAGGAAACGGCACTCTGCCTGTGCTTCCACGGAAAGCGGAAGATGTACCGCCATCTGGTCGCCATCGAAATCGGCATTAAACGCGGTACAAACAAGCGGATGCAGCTTGATTGCCTTACCTTCTACCAGAATCGGCTCGAATGCCTGGATACCCAGACGATGCAGTGTAGGAGCACGGTTTAACATAACCGGATGCTCTTTGATTACATCCTCGAGAACGTCCCAAACCTCCGGCTGAAGGCGCTCTACCATCTTCTTTGCATTTTTAATGTTATGAGCGGTTCCGTTGGAAACCAGCTCTTTCATAACGAACGGTTTAAACAGCTCGATCGCCATCTCTTTCGGCAGACCGCACTGGTAAATCTTTAACTCCGGTCCTACGACGATAACGGAACGTCCGGAATAGTCAACTCGCTTACCCAGAAGGTTCTGACGGAAACGTCCCTGTTTACCCTTTAACATATCAGAAAGGGACTTGAGGGCACGGTTGCCAGGACCGGTAACCGGACGGCCACGGCGGCCATTATCAATTAATGCGTCAACTGCCTCCTGAAGCATACGTTTCTCGTTGCGCACGATGATATCCGGTGCGCCGAGCTCCAGAAGTCTTGCAAGACGGTTGTTACGGTTGATAATACGACGATACAGATCGTTTAAGTCGGAAGTTGCGAAACGTCCGCCATCCAGCTGTACCATCGGACGGATATCCGGCGGGATAACCGGGACAACGGTCATGATCATCCACTCCGGTTTGTTGCCGGAATTTCTGAATGCCTCTACGACTTCCAGACGCTTGATGATGCGTGCACGCTTCTGTCCGGTTGCATCCTGTAACTGGTTTCTCAGATCCTCAGAATCCTTCTCCAGGTCGATCGCCTTTAAAAGCTCCTGAATCGCCTCGGCACCCATGCCGACACGGAAAGAACCGTAACCGTATTTCTCGATCTCGTCACGGTACTCCTTCTCAGACAGAACCTGCTTCATCTGCAGTCCGGTCTGTCCCGGATCCAGCACGATATAGGAAGCGAAGTACAGAACCTTCTCCAGAGTTCTCGGAGAAATGTCCAGAATCAGACCCATGCGGCTCGGAATTCCCTTGAAATACCAGATGTGGGAAACCGGAGCTGCAAGCTCGATATGACCCATGCGCTCACGGCGGACGCTGGCTTTTGTAACCTCAACGCCGCAGCGGTCACAGATAACACCTTTATATCTGATTTTTTTATATTTACCACAGTGGCACTCCCAGTCCTTGCTCGGTCCAAAGATTCTCTCACAGAACAGGCCGTCTTTCTCCGGCTTTAATGTTCTGTAGTTGATGGTCTCCGGCTTTTTAACCTCGCCGTGAGACCACTCCAGAATCTTTTCAGGGGATGCCAAACCGATCTTGATTGCGTCAAATGTCAATGGTTGATATGTTTCATTTGTCTCTGGCATGAGCGGTACTCCCTCCTATCGATTATTCTTCGTCGTCAGATCCATTATCATCGGAAACGTCTGCATAGTCATCGTCCGTATAGCCGTCTGCCTCTGCTGTATACTCATCGTGCTCTACATCGGTCAGCTCACCATCTTTAAATTCCTGCTCCTGGTAACCGTAGTTGCCGAAGGACTCATTCTGAGAGTAACGCTTGCTGTCACCCTCGATGACGGAACGAAGATCAGTATCGCCTTCGTCGATGTTCTCCTTGAGCTCGATCTCGGAACCGTCTTCTGCCAGAACTCTGACATCCAGGCCCAGGGACTGAAGCTCTTTTAAGAGTACCTTGAAGGACTCCGGAATACCCGGCTCCGGAATATTCTCGCCCTTGATGATTGCCTCGTATGTCTTCACACGACCTACCACATCATCGGACTTCACGGTCAGGATCTCCTGCAGCGTGTAGGATGCGCCATACGCCTCCAGAGCCCAAACCTCCATCTCTCCGAAACGCTGTCCACCGAACTGAGCTTTACCACCCAGAGGCTGCTGTGTAACCAGGGAGTAAGGACCGGTAGAACGTGCATGGATCTTATCGTCTACCAGATGATGCAGTTTCAGGTAATGCATGTGTCCGATGGTTACTGCGCCATCGAAGTACTCGCCGGTACGTCCATCACGGAGACGTACTTTACCGTCACGGCTGATCGGTACGCCTTCCCACAGCTTTCTGTGCTCTAAGTGGGAACCAAGGTAATCCATTACCTCAGGTCTTAAGGTATCTTTATATTTAGCTTCAAACTCTTCCCATGGAGTATTTACATAGTCGTTTGCAAGCTCCAGAGTATCCTGGATATCATTCTCGTTTGCGCCATCGAAGATAGGAGTGGAAACGTTAAATCCAAGTGCCTTAGCTGCAAGGCTTAAGTGGATTTCCAGCACCTGTCCGATGTTCATACGGGAAGGTACGCCCAGTGGGTTAAGCACGATGTCCAGAGGACGGCCGTTTGGAAGGAATGGCATATCTTCTACAGGAAGTACACGGGAAACGACACCCTTGTTACCATGACGACCAGCCATCTTATCACCTACAGAGATCTTACGTTTCTGAGCGATGTAGATACGAACGGTCTGATTTACGCCCGGTGCAAGTTCGTCACCATTTTCTCTTGTAAATACCTTAGCGTCTACGATGATACCATATGCACCATGAGGTACCTTTAAGGAGGTATCACGTACTTCTCTTGCCTTCTCACCGAAGATGGCTCTTAACAGTCTCTCTTCAGCTGTCAGCTCGGTCTCTCCCTTTGGAGTAACCTTACCTACCAGAATATCTCCGGCACGGACTTCAGCACCGATACGGATGATACCGCGCTCGTCCAGATCCTTTAATGCATCTTCACCAACACCAGGTACGTCACGGGTGATCTCTTCCGGTCCTAACTTGGTATCACGTGCTTCTGCCTCGTATTCTTCAATATGAACAGATGTATAAACATCATCACGTACCAGACGCTCAGAAAGAAGAACCGCATCCTCGTAGTTGTAACCTTCCCAGGTCATAAATCCGATCAACGGGTTCTTACCAAGAGCGATCTCACCGTTGCAGGTAGAAGGACCATCTGCGATTACTTCACCGGCTTCTACGTGATCATTCTTATAAACGATTGGTTTCTGGTTGTAGCAGTTGCTCTGGTTGCTTCTCTTAAACTTGGTTAAGTGATATATATCACGGTTTCCATCGGAGTCTCTCTTGATGATGATCTCGTTGGAAGCGGAACGCTCAACCACACCTGCATTCTTTGCAACAACGCAGACACCGGAGTCAACGGCAGCTTTGCCTTCAATACCGGTACCAACTGCAGGAGCTTCTGTACTTAACAGCGGCACAGCCTGACGCTGCATGTTGGATCCCATCAGAGCACGGTTCGCATCGTCATTCTGAAGGAATGGGATCATAGCAGTTGCAACAGAGAATACCATCTTAGGAGAAACGTCCATTAAGTCGATGGTGCTCTTTCTGAATTCGGAAGTCTCTGTACGGAAACGTCCGGATACGTTGTTATGGATGAAGCGGCCTTCTTCATCTAATGGTTCATTCGCCTGGGCTACGATGAAGTTGTCCTCTTCGTCTGCAGTCAGATATACTACTTCATCCGTAACCTTTGGATTAGCTGCGTCAGTCTTATCTACTACACGGTAAGGTGCTTCAATAAAGCCATACTGGTTTACTCTTGCATAGCTTGCAAGGGAGTTGATCAGACCGATGTTAGGACCTTCAGGAG
>OKUZ01000528.1_pt1 | contig 13215 bp, 10 predicted proteins | sample 1606681 | NCBI WGS metagenome assembly OKUZ01 (sample SAMEA3882524, study PRJEB24775) | human gut metagenome | biome: human-associated habitat; feature: intestine environment; material: feces | place: Netherlands | collected 2009/2010 | reverse complement strand
AAATCACACCCGGTAACTTCACCTTCCGTACCAGAGAATTTGAACAGATGGAGCTGGAATTCTTCTGTGAACCCGGTACAGATTTGGAATGGCTGGATTACTGGAGAAAATACTGCAAAAACTTCCTGCTGAGCCTGAATATGACAGAGGATGCAATCCGTCTGAGAGATCACTCTCCTGAAGAACTGTCTCACTACAGCAAGGGTACAACAGATATCGAATATAAATTCCCGTTCGGCTGGGGCGAGCTGTGGGGCATTGCGGACAGAACCGATTATGACCTGACCTGCCACCAGAACACAAGCGGCGAGGATATGACATATTATGATCAGGCAAAGAATGAAAAATATGTGCCTTACTGCATCGAGCCCTCTGTTGGTGCGGACCGTGTAACGCTGGCATTCCTGTGCGATGCTTATAACGAAGAGGAGGTCGGCGAAGGTGATGTCAGAACCGTTCTGAAATTCCATCCCGCACTGGCTCCCATCAAGGCTGCTGTTCTGCCTCTGAGCAAAAAGCTGAACGAACAGGCGGCAGAGGTTTATGCAGCACTGGCGAAGGAATTTAACTGCGATTATGATGACGCAGGCTCTATCGGTAAGCGCTACAGAAGACAGGATGAGGTCGGCACACCCTTCTGCATCACCTACGATTTCGATTCCGTTGAGGATCACTGCGTAACCGTGCGTGACAGAGATACCATGGAACAGGTAAGAATGCCTATCGCAGAGTTGGTTCCTTATCTGAAGGAAAAAATGGAGTTTTAAGCCATGAAACCATTTGAAGGCTTTACCGCGGAAACAATAGATTTCCTCTGGGAGCTGCGGATGAATAACAGCCGCGAATGGATGGAGGAGAACCGCGACCGCTATAAGCGCGTGCTGAAGGAGCCCTTTGATAGCCTTGCGGCGGCGCTTGTGGCGGAAAGCATGGCCTTCGGCGGCAGGGAAATGAAATGCTCCGTTTCCCGTATCAATCGCGATATCCGCTTTTCCAAGGATAAAAGCCCTTACCGCGCAAGCCGCTGGGTTGTGCTGTATGATGCGGCATTGCAGGGAACGGCATGGAAAGAACGCCCTTCCTTCTATTTCGAGCTGAACCCCGAAGGCTATGAGCATGGCCTTGGCATGTGGTGCAGTCCGTCTGCCTTCCTTGCGGCATACCGCAGAAAAATCGAAAGCAATCCTGCGGCGTTTGAACGTATGGCGAAAAAATTTGAGAAAGACCCTCTTTTCCGTCTGGAAGGGAGAGCATATAAAAAATTCAAAAATGAAACGCTTTCCCCGCTTTTGCAGGCGTGGTATCCCAAAAAGGATGTCCTGCTTGTGGCACACGGCGGTATGGAGGATATCCTCTTTTCCCCTGAATTACCACAGTTCCTCGCAGAGGGATGGAGCAGGCTCAAAAATTTCTATGCTTTTCTGGATGCCATTGAAGCGGAATAAAAAAGGAGTGGATTTAGGATGAAAAGAAATACGGTAAAAAGAAACGTAAGCCTTGCCTTAGGTGCGGTGCTGGTTTTCGGTGCAGTTCCTGCCTATGCGGCGGATGCTGTTACGGTAAAGCTGAACGGCAGTCAGATGGAGTTTGATGTAAATCCCGTGATTGAAAACAGCAGAACCCTTGTGCCGTTCAGAAAGATTTTTGAAGCACTGGATTGTGCCGTTTCCTATACGAAGGAGAATGGCGCGCAGGTGGTTACGGCAAACAGAGGCAATCAATGGATCACTCTGGAAATCGGCAAAAACGAAATCACCGTTGATGGCGAAACAAAGAAGCTGGATGTTGCGCCGAAAATCGTAAACGGCAGAACCCTTGTGCCGCTGAGAGCCATTTCCGAAGGTCTGGACTGCACGGTTGATTGGTCTGCCGATACCAAAACCGTGGATATTCAGAAAAAACAGGGGCAGTATGCAGTTTCCTCCGCACATATTTCTAAGAATATAACAGATGATAAGGGAAATATTCTGATTACGATAGCGTTTGAATACCCCGTCATTGAAAATAAGGACAATAACGCCTTTATCACAGCGGTAAATGAACAGTATAAAAAGGATGCCGAAGCTGCTATTTCCGAAGCGGAAGCGGAATTTAAGGATTCTGCCGCGGCAGTCCTTGCTTCCGAGGGCAAGAATTACCATCCAATGGTTTTCACGCGCTCCTTTGAGGTTAGTCTGAATCAGGATAACCTGCTTTCTATCACACAGCTGGATTATGCGAATACCTACGGCGCACATCCCAATACGCTGAAAAGCTCCAAGACCTTCAATCTGGCGGAAAATAAAGCGCTTACGCTGAGCGAGGTTCTGGGGAAGAATGCCGCCGATACAGACAGCTATGTGAAGGAAAAATTTGACGCGTATGTCAAAGAAACCGTAGGCGAATTGCTTGAGTATTATCAGCAGAACAGCGAGAAAGCACTCTCCGCAGTTAATTTCTGCCTGACGGAGGACGCACTGGTTCTGTATTATAATCCTTATGATATCCTGCCTTACGCGGCAGGCTCGCCGGAGGTAAAAGTACCCTATGCGGATACAACCGTAAAGCTTGCTTTGTCTGAAAGCTGATGGTTTTAAGGCAATAAAAAGGAAGGGATGTTAACCCTTCCTTTTTTATTGCCTTTTTTATCCTAATTTAGACCAATCGCGTGTTTCGCGCAGCTCTGTCCATTTTTCATGCTTGGAATTCTCTTTGAATTCGTAGTAATGGCTGTTGGTTGCCTCCTGTACGGGCAGGTAATACCAGCTGCTTGTATCAGCGTTATCCGTCCATGTAATCATGTCGGGAAGCAAATCCGCCGGAGTCTCAGGGAGACGCTTCAGCACACGGTTTACCAGAGACATGGTTTCTGCACGGGTAATCTGATTCTGGGGACGGAATGTATCGTCGCCGTAGCCGCTTACCCAGCCATGGTTCGCCGCAACCGTAATCTCGCCTTCTGCCCAATGCCCGATGATATCGGTGAAGCTTACGGGCGTTTTGTCGCCGTTGTTGTCAAAGCGTGTTGCGATTGCCGCAAATTCCGCACGCGTGATGGGTGCGTTCGGGCGGAATGTCCCATCGGGATACCCTGCGATAATGCCCATCCTGCTCAGCGTGGAAACGGAACTGCAATACCATGCATCCGCCGCCACATCGGAGAAATCATTCTGATGTGTGAAGTTTTCACTGCGGATACCATCCTCAAGCAGACGGAAGAAGATTGCCGCTACCTCTGCACGGGTGATGGAATTCTGTGGCTGTACTTCGCCATTCCCGTAACCAACGATGTAAGCAAAGTGGTCAGTGTTGTTCAGACCCAGTGCGTCATCATCAGGAATTTCTACTGTCGGCTTGGGCTTGGGACGATGTCCGCCGCCACCGCCGCCACCACCACCGCTGGGAGGTGCGGGTTTGTATGCCGCTTTCAGACCAAATTCGACAGGAGCGGTTTCATCTGTTACATAGGCATCGAAATATTTTTGACCATTCTCTGTTTCTGCGCCCCAACGAGAACACCAACCATCCTTATAGCCGTCATAGAACCAACCTGTAATTTTTTCGCCATCAGAAGCAAGTTTTCTGTCACCCGACATCTTTGTTGCATCTGCAAGAGAAATCATACTATTAGTGCCAAACGTGAATAAATCATCACCGGCTTTTTGTGCAGCATTGTTATACAGTGCATTGTCTTCGGCGAGTATAATATTTGAGTTAAATCCATAAATACCACCGCCGCCGACGCTTGCTTGGTTGTTGCAGATAGAAGCACCGTTATTATTTGTAATAGATTCTTCTCCATTAGAATCCGAATTTGTGGTATTTTCACCAATAGTAATTGTTGTGCCTTGGCTGTAAATACCACCACCATAACCATTTGTTGCTTTATTACCATACAATTTACCGCCGGATTTAATAGTAATCGTTGCATCATTTTTATCAAATTGATTGTAAATTGCAATGCCAGCGCCATTTGCAGCTTCATTATCATAAATAGAACTGCTTTTAACGGTTATGCTTAAAGGTATACCTTTAAGAACAGGAGCTCCGTAAATAGCACCACCGAAAGATGTAGCAGAGTTTTTGTTAATGGAGGAGTCGTTCCGTAAAGTAATATGGGTATTAGCTGCGGCAGTACACAAAGCAAAAATACCACCGCCAACAGTTGCGTTATTATCGGTAATTTCAGCATGATCTAAGATTAGCTCACCTATACTATAAGCTACGATAGCACCGCCTTGTTCACCGCCGCTATTTAAGGCAACGGTAGAATCCTGAATCGTCAAATCAAGTCCGTCACCACAGTAGAAACCTCCACCAATAGGAGCCTTGTATGGATCATCTTTTTGTGCAGATGTCATATAATCTGCGCGGTTATTTTGAATCCTTGCGTTCCGGGTAATTGTACAAGAGGTCTTTCCGGAAACATGAAGTCCTCCGCCTAAGAAGGAGCGGTTATCTTGAATTACAGAAGCCTCGATTTCTATCAAAGTATTGCTTGCACAAATACCACCGCCGTCATCTATGGCAGTATTATTTTCGATAACAGAATTGTTTTTAATGGTTAGAGTGCCGCCGATAGACAAAATACCGCCACCGTCAGTAGCATCGTGCTCATCAAGATCAGCAATGTTTTTATAAATGTGAACATTGTCCAAGGTTAGATTAGCATCCTTTGTATAGATACCACCACCACCCGTGTATCCTCCGCCGTCACCGATTGCTTTGTTTTCAGTAATGGATAAGTTGTGTAAGTTAACGGTTGCATCTTGAATAGAGAAACCGCCACCATTAGAAGGATTATTGCCACCGGTAATCTTACCTTTTTCTTCTGCACTGCTTGTTATGGTAACATTAGTTTCCGCGCCGGTAATGGTTACAACGGAATCGTTACCGAAACCTGTTAAGGTTTTCCCCTTCAAATCCAGTGTAATAGATTTGTTGATATTAATGTTTTCGGTTACATCCTTCGCCAGTACAACGGTCTCGCCGTTTTCAGCCGCGTCGATTGCCGCCTGTAGTGTTTCGTAGGTTCCCTCTTTACCATCGATGGTTGCCGTATACGTTACTACTTCGCTCGGTTTTTCGCCTTCGTCTTTGTTTTCATCTTTACCCTCGGAAGGAGTAGTGCTGTCCTCGCCTTCCTTAGCTTCTCCACCGCTTACAGGTGTAGGTAAAGGCGTTAAGGTTTCATTTTCACCCTTCTGCTCCTCGCCAGAAGAAGCAGGAGCACCGGTTGTCCCTAAAGAAGGGGCAGGGTCGTTCGTCTGTCCGCCTTCCTCAGATGTGCTTGCTAGTTTGTTCCCTTCGTTGTTGGCTGTTCCGCTTCCGTTGGACGAGCCGTCAGGCTGTTCTGTAGCAGGCGCACTATTCGTCTGCTGAGAGCCTTCGCCCCCGGAACCTTCCTCTGCGAATACCCCAACCGGCGGCAGGGCAAGCGTCATAGAAAGTGCCAATGTCCAAGTGAGAAGCTTCTTGCCTTTGTTTTTCTCTGTCATAAAAACCCCCCTTTTCCTGTCTGCGGGTTTCGGAACAGGGAAACAATATGTATTTCGGTAGCCGGCTGTCCTGCGGCGAATCCCCTCGCCGTTTAGACCCTTGGCTTTGCGACATCGGCTTTCGCCGATTGTGCCTTTTTCTGTACATACGCCCGTTCCTGCGTCCGCACAGAAATAAAAATAGTTACATTGTTTTATATAAGAATAGCATAGCATATTTACATAAAAAGACAAGTGCCTTTTTATTTTTTTGTAAAATTTTGCCATACAAAAAGAGACAAAATCCTTAAAAAAGAGTATAATATGAAAAAACGATGAACGAGGTGAACCCTTTTATGAATGATTTCGTAAAGAAAATGTTGGATTATAACCGTGCCTTCGTGGAGCATGGTCTCTATGAAAAGTATACCACAACCAAGTATCCGGACCGTAAAATCGCCATTCTTGCCTGTATGGATACCCGCATGACGGAGCTTCTGCCTGCCGCCCTTGGCTTGAAAAACGGTGATGTCAAGCTGATTAAAAACGCAGGCGGCCGCGTGATGCACCCCTATGGCAGTGTCATTTTCAGCCTTTTGGTTGCAGTCTATGAGTTGGGCGTGGATACGGTCGTTGTCATCGGGCATGATGACTGCGGCGGTCGCCTGCTTGACCCGAAGGAAATGATTGCCAAGATGAAGGAACGCGGCATTTCGCAGGAGGCGATTGACCATGTGGATGAAAACCATAAAAACGTGGAGCAATGGCTGACCGGCTTCGGGGATATCAATCATTCTGTGCAAAGCACCGTCGATGCCATTCGGGAGCATCCGCTGCTGCCAAAGGATCTGGAGGTGCTCGGCTTCATCATGGACCCCCATACGGGCGCAGTCCGCGGCGTTTCCGAGAGAAAGGAATAAAATATGAAAATCAGAAAGTCGCTTTTTGTCTAAGCAAAGGGCGGCTTTTTTCTTTACGGAAAATTTATAAAATTCCGCTTGACAGAATGGACATACAGTTGTATGTTATAAATAAACATACACTTGTAGGTAAAAGAGGTGAACCCCATGGAAAAACAGAAATTACCCGATACAGAGCTCAAGGTCATGCAGGCAATCTGGCATATCGAACCCCCTGCCAGTACCTCTGCCGTCCGCGAGGAGCTGCAAAAGGAACGCCCTTGGAATTTATCCGCTTTGCAGACCCTTCTGGGCAGACTGGTGCGCCGTGGCTTTTTGCAGACGGAAAAGCAGGGCAAAAGCCGCTATTATACCCCCCTCGTCACAGAGGAGGACTATCTCGCGGAGGATAGCCGCCGCTATTTTCAGAAATGGACGGGCGGCTCTCTCAGGGATTTGGTTGCCTGTCTTTATGTCAATCATTCGGTTACAAAAGAGGACTTAGAAGAATTGAAGGCGTTTATCGAGGACGAAACGGAGGGGTGAGCTGCTATGCGTATTTTTCTGGAATATTTGAAGGTCGGCCTTTGGATGCTTCCGATTATTCTGCCGGCACTTTGGCTTTTGCCGCGCCTGTCTAAGCGGTATGCCGCTAGGGTGTCCTATGTCATCTGGCTTGTGCTTGCTGTGCGTCTGCTCGTTCCGTGGAATCTGACCCTTCCGCAGGAAACCGCCCCCATCCATGTGGCAATTTCCGAGGAGCAGGCGAATGAATGGGTGCAGGCGAAATTCAATCCCGTGCAGGCACCGCCAAAGGCAGAAGGCACAGCGGCCGCGGCACAAAAGCAGACACAGCCCCAAGCCGAACCCCTGCAGCCCTTGCAGATTGGCTTTGCGCTCTGGCTGGCAGGCGTGCTGTTTTTCGCCCTACGGACAGCGGTTTCCGTTTTTCGGATGAAAGCCCTGCTCCGCCGTTGGGAGAAAGAGCCCTCTGCCGAAGCAAAGGCGTTTTTCGCCGAAACGGCAGGCAAAACGCAGCCGCGGCTCATGGTTTGCCCTGTGCTGGAAAGTCCTATGGCGGTCGGTTTATTCCGCACAACTGTCTATCTGCCCCATGAGCACTACACCGCGCAGGAGCTGGAAATGATTTTCCGTCATGAGCTGATCCATTGGCGGCGGAAGGATTTGTGGTATAAGCTGCTGTTGCTTGCCGCAAGAAGCATCCATTGGTGCAACCCTCTGGTCTGGCGGATGGCAAAGCGTGCAGAGCGGGATTTGGAAATTTCCTGCGACAGCATGGCGGTGCAGGGCAGGGATGCGGCGTATCGCAAGGCGTATGGTCTGATGATTTTGCAGGAGGCGGAGCGCAGCATCGAAAAACAGGCAGCATTGACAACCTGCTTCACCGATGGGAAACGGGCATTGCAGGAAAGGCTGGTGGAGATTATGAATCAAAGCAAACGAAAAAAAGGCATGGCACTGGTTTCTGTTATGCTTGTGCTGACATTGACCTGCGGTTGCCTCATCAGCTGTGGGAAGGACGAGAAAGCATCGGAGTCCACGCAGGATACAGCAGCAAGCCAAGGTACCCTGACCGCAGAACAGCGCAAGCTGACTGAGCGGTGGGCAGAAGCTCTTTCCGACAGAGATGGCAAAATCCGCTATAAAGAGATGGGCAAGGCTGCCAAGGCGCAGTTTATCGCAGAGCAGAAGGCGCTTGATGGCGAGGATTGGAATTATGTCATCGGCGGCTCCAGCCCTTGGGTGGATTCCTATACCATCGAGGAGCGCGAAAATGCAGCCATGATTACCTATACCATGCAGGATAGCCAGCCTGCTTATTACACCATGAAGGAGCTTTTGAAATTCGGGGAGGAAAACGGAAAAACCGTTGTCGCCGGCTATCTCACCTCCAATTTCTATTGGGCGGACGGCAAGGTGCATCCTAGCATTTCCCGTACAGAATCGGATTTGGACGAAGGTATCTGGGACTTTCTTTCGCAGAGCGTGGTCGGCTTTATCAGCCAAAGCGGTTGGGATGTGTATGAATTGGAGGCCTTCAATTTTAACCGCATCAGCGTGACACGCACCCCTCTTTCAAACGGCAGAGAACAGGTAACCGTGGATTTCGGCTTGAATATGCATTATAGAAATCCCTTCCGCGATCCCGATGAGGCAGGCTACATCAAGCGCGCGAAGGAGGCTGGGCAGTCTGTGTATGCGGTGTATTATAAGGAATATTATGAGGAAAAAGAGGGAAATACCTATTTCCGCTTTACCTGCGAGGTGCAGGCGGATGCACAGAAAATCAATGAGGACACCTGCTATCCGGAAACCTTCCATCTCTATAATGATGATTTCGATCCGCATAGGATTACCTTTTATAAGAAAAATCCTGCTTGGGATGGCTGGTATGACGAAACACCTACGGATGGCTGGTTCTGCACCGTTACCCCTGCCAAGGATGCGAATACCGTCACCGTTGCCAGAAAAATCCGTATCGAGGATGCCACAGGCAGAACGAATAACGGCTATTTCGATTTGAATCTTGACTATACGACCACCCTCCCCGTTGCGGAGGATGCAGCCTTTACCGTTGGCGGCGCAGGCGAAGCCCCTGCCATGCTGAACGCGAAGGAATGGCTTTCCCGTCTGCAAAGCGGAAAGGTCGGGCAGAGCGTGACGCTGTTCTTCGGGAAAGATGCAAACGGAAACACCGTAATTACCGAGGGCAGAGAAGGCTTCTGGTCGAAAAAGGCCGCCTGATTTGTCGATACCCCCAAGGGGCGCGCACATTGCGCGCCTCTTTTTCCTGTGCTATACTAATGACATTTCAGAAAATAAGGAGTGACTGCAATGAAGATAACCTATCTGCACCACAGCGGCTTTTCCGTTGAAACCGAAACAAAGGTGCTTTTGTTTGATTATTATACAGAAGGCGGCAGAAAAGCGTATTTCGACCCCGCCGCATACCCCGATAAAGCAGTTTTCGTCTTTGTCTCCCATGCGCATGAGGATCATTATGACAGACGGATTCTTTCCTGGGCAAAGCTCCCCAATGTCCGCTATGTGCTTTCCTTTGATGTGCGGACAGAAGCAGGCTTTGAAGGCAGAGTTCTTCGCGCCGAGCCGCATCGGACATACGATTTTGACGGCATTTCCATCCAAACCCTCAGGTCCAATGATGAGGGTGTCGCATTTCTGGTCAAGGCGGATGGCAAAACCATCTACCACGCAGGCGATTTGAACTGGTGGCACTGGAATGGCGAACCCGATGACTTCAACGCCGATATCGAAAAAAGCTATACGACGGAAATCAATCGGCTGAAGGGCGAGAAAATAGACGTTGCCTTTGTCCCTGCGGATTTGCGCCTACAGGATAAATATTTCTGGGCGGTCAATTATTTTCTCAAGACCGTCGGTGCAAAAAGGCTGTTTCCCATGCACTTCTGGGGACGCTTTGATGTCTGCACGATGCTGCGTCAGCTTGGCTATGGCGAAACGATTGCGGAAATCACACAGGAAAATGAAAAATTTGAAATTTAAACGGAAATTCTTAAGGAAATCTTCAAGTTCTTCCGCGAAATTTCATTTATACTAAGGATAGAAAAGAATCGGTCGAAATTCTGATTTCGATTGCGGCTTAGTTTTTAGCGGAAGAAGGAAAAGCAATGAAGGGGAAAAATTGGAGGGAATATGAACCGCCGAAGCGCCGTCGGCGCAGAAGAAGAAAGGGCGGACTTTTGCGCAAGCTGTGTTTCGCATTGGTACTGTTTTTAGTTGGCTATGTCGGCTTTCTGGTCTATTATAATTTCGGCAAGCCCTATACTGTTGCACTGGATGCAGGGCATGGCGGGGCGGATGTCGGCGCAGAGGGCGTGATACAGGAGGTCGCGCTGACGGAACAGACTGTAGCCGAACTGCAAACCCTTCTGGAGGAGGACGGACGCTTCCGCGTGGTGCTGTCCCGTAAGGCAGGCGAGGGTGCAACCGTCACCGAGCGTAACCATAAATTCCGCCGCAGACACCCCGATTTAATGCTCTCTGTCCATGGCAACGCAAGCGACAGCAGCAGTGCCAATGGCTTTGAGTGCTATCCTTCGCCTCCCGGCTATGAAAACTATGAAGAAAGCCTTGCCTTTGCTGCATGTCTGACGCAGGAAATGCAAAATATAGGCGCAAATCTCCGCGGTACGGGCATCGCAGGCGTGCGCTATGGCTATTATGATGAAAATGGCAACAAGCTGCTGTGTGATTCGAGCGATACCACGGTCTATTCCTATGATACCTTTGGGATGCTCAAAAATATGAGCTGCCCTGCGGTTCTGGCGGAGCAGTGCTTTATTACAAATCCTTCCGATGTGGAAAGCTTCGGCACAGAGGAGGGCTGTCAGCGCGCCGCGCAGGCGTATTACAAGGCTATCTGCAATTACTTAGAACATGCAAAATAAAAGTCCCCAAAAGGTGCGCCCGAATAAGAAACCTTGCATTCTGAAATGCTGAAAGCTACGGCTACTGTGTCAGTTCCCCTTGACAGCCTAAGTCAAAGGATGCCTGCGGGAAACTTCCTTGTATCCGCAGTCTTTCAGCTATTTCATTTTCTTCATGTTTTCTTATTGGGACACACCAAAAGGGGACTTTTTAATTACTCAATAGTGATATCCTTTTCAATCAGCCGTTTATTCACATCCTCCTTCAGCAGTGTATACACCACCGAAACAATCGGGATAAACACCAGCATCCCGACAATCCCGAACAGGCTGCCGCCCAGTGTCACCGCAACCAGCACCCAGATTGCAGGCAGTCCAATCGAGCCGCCGACTACCTTCGGATAAATCAGATTTCCTTCAATCTGCTGCAGCACAAGGAACAGCACGATAAACGCCGCTGCTTGCGAGGGGCTGACCGTCAGAATCAGAAACGCCCCTACGACACAGCCGATAAACGCCCCGAAAATGGGAATCAGTGCCGTAAATGCAATCAGCACCCCAACCAGAATGGCGAAGGGGAACCGCAGAATCGTCATGGAAACGAAGAACATCATCCCCAGAATCACCGCCTCCAGGCATTGCCCTGTCAGGAAATTTGAAAACGTGCGATACGTCAGCGCGCAGATTTGCAGAAAGCGATTTGCGTGCTTTTCCTTCAGATAGGCGAAAATCAGCTTTTTCATCTGTCGCTTCAGAAATTCCTGTTGCAACAGGATATAGCAGGCGAAAACAAGGCCGATGAAAAACGTCCCCACGCCGCTTACAATTCCCGTTGCTACGCTGATGGTAGAGCTCAGCATGGAATTTGCCCCTATGCGGAAGAATGTCACAAGCTGATTCAGAATTTCCTCCCAATTCAGCTGTGCCTGTACCTCGTCTATGTAGTCCACCAGCTCAGGATGGTTGGAAACAAGCTGCTCCGCCTTTCTTATCAGCACAGGCACCTTTTCGGGCAGCGTTTTCCCAAGCGTAGCAATGGTATTTCCCAACTCCGGCACAACCACAATCGTCACAAGGCTCAATAGTGCCAGTACAAAAATCAGCGTCAGAATCAGGCTGACGGGCGCGGCAAATTTTTTCTGCTTTTCCTTTGTGTTTGCAAACAGCCGCTTCCGGATGCGGTTCATCGGCACACTCAGCACAAATGCAATCGCGCCCCCCAGAAGGAAGGGGGACAGGATGTGCAAAATCGTTTTTACTGCCTGCAGCACAATGCTAAACCGCCAAAGCCCCACCAGAATCACCAGTGTAAATATAATTAAGCCCCGCAGCTTGCGGAGCGTATCCTTATCTAACTGCATCCAATCAACTCCCAGTATATTTTTATTTATATTAGAAGAAAGTATATCATAAAAGTAAATTTTCTTGCAATACGCGCGCACAATTCTTAATATTTTCTTCTGTTTTTCCTTTACACAGCGGGCATTTGCGTATAAACTATACAAAGGAATATGTGGCTTTTTTCAGAAAAGTCAATTTATCGAAGCAGAAAGGAAGAAAAAAATGGAAGTAAGAACAAGATTTGCCCCTTCCCCTACGGGCTATATGCATATCGGCAACCTGCGTACCGCGCTTTATGAATACCTCATTGCAAAATCTCAGGGTGGGAAATTCATCCTGCGTATTGAGGATACCGATCAGGGCCGTCTGGTGGAGGGCTCTCTGGATGTCATTTATAAAACCATGAAAATGACAGGGCTTCAGCATGATGAAGGTCCCGATGTCGGCGGCGAATACGGCCCCTATGTGCAGAGTGAGCGCATGGGCTTATACATGGGCTATGCAAAGGAACTGGTGGAAAAGGGCGAAGCGTATTACTGCTTCTGCACCAAGGAAAGACTGGAAAGCCTGAAGGAAGCCAATGCAGAGGGCGTTTCCTTCGCAAAATATGACCGCCATTGTCTGCATCTGTCCCCTGAGGAGGTACAGGCAAAGCTTGCCGCAGGCGAACCCTTCGTTATTCGCCAGAAAATGCCCGAAAGCGGCACAACCTCCTTCCATGACATGGTTTATGGTGATATCACCGTGGATAATGCGGAGCTGGATGACCAGATTCTGATGAAGGCAGACGGCTTCCCGACCTATAACTTCGCCAATGTTGTGGATGACCACCTGATGCACATCACCCACGTTGTCCGCGGCAGTGAATATCTTTCCTCCACACCCAAGTATAATCTGCTTTATAAAGCATTCGGATGGGAGCCTCCCATTTATGTACACCTGCCCGCCGTTATGCGTGACGCACACCATAAGCTGTCCAAGCGTCATGGCGATAAATCCTTCGAGGACTTGGTAAATGAAGGCTATGTGGTAGAAGCCATCGTGAACTATATCGCACTGCTTGGCTGATGCTGGAGATCGGAAGAGCGG
>OKUZ01000524.1_pt1 | contig 13352 bp, 12 predicted proteins | sample 1606681 | NCBI WGS metagenome assembly OKUZ01 (sample SAMEA3882524, study PRJEB24775) | human gut metagenome | biome: human-associated habitat; feature: intestine environment; material: feces | place: Netherlands | collected 2009/2010 | reverse complement strand
CTGCCACCACGTTTTCTTATGGCACTTTCGGTTCCAAAAGTGCCTACCCGTGAACCGTTACCTATTTCCCCTCATAGGTAATTAGGGCATCCACCGCATATCCGTTCAGTTTTTCGCGTCCCTTTAAGCCTGCCAGCTCCATCACGCAGCAGATTTTTACAACCTCTCCGCCCATCTTCTCGATGAGCTTGACAATCGCCTCGGTCGTTCCGCCGGTTGCGATCAGGTCGTCAACGATAACTACCTTCTGTCCCGGTTTAATGGCATCCTCATGCATCTCCAGAACCGCGCTGCCATACTCCAGATCGTAGCTTACAGATACCGTCTTGCACGGCAGTTTGCCTTTCTTGCGGATTGGCACGAATCCCTTGTGCATCGCATATGCAACCGGCACGCCAAAAATAAACCCGCGGGACTCCGGACCAACCACGATATCATAATCCACGCCCTCTAAGGATTTCTGGATTCCGTCGATCGCAAGCTGCAGTCCGTCTGCATCCTGTAAAATCGTAGTAATATCGCGGAAAATGATACCCGGCTCCGGGAAGTCCGGAATGCTTCTTACATATTCTTCCAGCTTTTTCATGATTTTAACCTCTTTTCTATAAATTTTGTATCTCAATTTCTCAGTTTTAAATCGCCATCCGGCTCTTTTTCCACCGTTCTTCTCATTTTTGCAGAAGTTTTCCCCTGCTTCTTCTTCCTTATATACATAGAAGCCACAATCACCGCCAGCACAAACAGCGCACCTCCGCTGATCAGCAGTCCCTCATGCAGTCCCTGCGGATAATACCTGAGTTCCACCGTATGGGTTCCCGCCGTCAGTTCCACGCCGGTAAATGCCTTCCAGACCGGACGCGTGATAGCTTCTTTTCCATCCACCGTGACCGTCCAGCCCTCGTCATACGGGATCGTGAGGAACAGCGTTCCGCCCTCGCCCGCGTCGATCGTGCCCTTCATCGCCTCCTCGCCCAATGTTTCCAGTTCAAATGGATGCTGGTTGAGGCGCTCATAGAGCGCACGCAGCCCGGCTTCGTCAAAGCGGTACGCGCTCGCGTCCATGCTTCCGGCACTGTCATTGCTCTCCAGCAGAATCAATGTGCCTGCCTTCACATATCCGGTTTCCACCAGATACCCGCGTTTCAACGTATCAATGCTGCGGCCCTCCCCGCCGACATCCAGTTTAACCGAATCAATCTGACGGTTTGCGACACTTATATAATACTCCCCATCTTCCGGTGCTGTAAAGGAAAAACGATTCCCCTGCTCTTCCCCGTCCGTGAAAATCAGGCACTCCGGCACGCCCAGCACATCCGATAAATCGTTCTGGACATCCGCCGGCGAAGAAAGATCGCGCTTCCAGCCCGTTTCCACTATGTCCGGCAGGATAAAGCCGAACGGCAGCGTCCACGGATTCTCATAGAGGTACGTGTCACCTGAAAATGCATAGAGCGACAGGCGCGGATTGTCCTGCTTACCCTCATAGAGTGCATATTTGATTGAAAATAACGAATCCACCAGCGGCGTACTTCCCACGATGCTGTATGCGTTCGTCGAACCTTCGCAGCCCATCTGTTTGAAGAAATCCGTCACCCCGGCATTTGCCACCGATGAAAACAGAGATACGGATGGAAAATGCATCCACGCGCCATCATTTTTCGTGCGCGCATTCGTTTTATCAATCCGGTAAAATTCCGTCTTTTTGAGCGGCTCTGTCACCGCTGCAACATCCTGATTATCTGCCACATAATCAGTCCGGCTCGTCGTCGGAATACTCGTTGCCGCCATATTGGCAAGCGCCTCCACACTTACCAGCGCCATCGCCAGAAGCGCCGCCGTGAACGCGAAATGTTCTTTATTTTGATAGAAATAAAAGACGCCCAGATACAGCAGCAGAAGCACCACTGCCACATACCAGACAACCGGCTCAAACGCATCGTCCGTCACCAGCTTTTCTGCCAGAATTACGTAGCCAATCGCGGCGGACGTCACCCCGGCAAACTGCCGTTTGGATATTTCATCCAGATATAGATACGCCCGGAAACACATCGTCAGCACCAGCGCGATATAGATAAACGACTGGCGGCACGGCAGGCTGTTCGGGTAATGGAAGCCATGCCAGATAAAATTCAGCACGTTGAACGAAAAGCTGGCATAGAAAAAGAGCAGCAGCACACCGTACACAACCTTTTCCCGGATCGCAATCCGGCGGTTCAGAAAATACAACCCCATGAAAATGTAGACTGCCACGCCGCAGTAGAGGTTCGGCCAATGGTCGAGTCCCGTCTCCACCTGTACATTTCCGATGTGCCGCGCGATCATGTCAAAGATCGGGAAGTAGATTTCCAGTGTGGTCGGAAAATTAAAATCGCCAGACGCCGTACTCTGCAGCGCCGCAATCTCTGGAAGAAGCACCGCAGCCGCCAGCGCACCCGCCAGAAGCGAATACACACCAAACAGGAAAAAGCTGTGCAGACAATCTTTCCATCCCGGCCGTTTCTCCAGAAACAGGAGCGCCACATAGTAAATCACCATGAAGAGGCATATCATAATTGATATATAGTAGTTGGACAGGATTGAAAGTCCCAGCATCAGACAGTAAAAAAGCCCTTTTTTTTCGCGCACCAGCCGCTCCAGGCCGTGCAGGATCAGCGGCAGCAGCACGATGCAGTCCAGCCACATGATATTCCAGCTATACGCCGCCATATAGCCGGACAGCGCATAGAATACGCCGAAATAGCACGCTCCAAACTTCTGTGAACCCGTGTGCTTTTTCAGATACCACGCCATCGAAAGCCCCGCCAGACCGCTCTTGAACACGATCATGTAGGTCATAAATTCGATAATCAGGGACGACGGGCATAACAGCAGCAGCCAGTTGAACGGGCTCGCCAGATAGTACGCATAGAGCGCGGCAAAGTTTACGCCCATGCCAACGTCCCAGCTGTAAAGCAGGCTCTCGCCACTTAAAAGCTTATGCCGGAATTCCGAGAAAAATGGCGCATACTGGTGGTACATATCCGTCCGCAGGAAGCTTTCCTGCCCAAAGGGGAAAATACCGCGGTATGCAAAAATCAGAATCAAAATCACCACCGGCAGGAAAAATGCCGCCAGGAGATCATCCGACGGACGAAAAACCGCAGCCAGACGGCCCATTCCGCGGGGTGATTTCTCTGATTCATCCCACTTATCTAATTCATCTAATTCTTCCTGCTCCCAGTCATCATCATTCAACTCATTAACGACATCTACTCTGGACTCTGAAAGTTTAGATTTTCTGGCATCTTCTTCCTGTCTCCAGGCCGGCATTCGTTCAGCACGTCTCATATCTGTACAGGCAGTCTCCGAATCCACGTCCGCACCTTCCCGCTCGTTCTCATACTCCTCTATTTTCCCCGTTGTTTCCGCTCCCGTAAGCTCCCTGAGTGCTTCTTCCAGTTTACTGGAACTTTCGTCTCGTTCTCTTTGCTCCATCTTCCCTCCATCCAGAATCCAATTCAGGCGGCGTTTTCTCTACTCTTTCCGGCTTTTCCGGTCTGTCTTCAGCATCCATTTCCGCTGTCATTTTCCCACACAGCCCTATTTCGAGGATTCTTTCTTTTTGAAAATAAATAATTTACTGCAAATATAATTCAGCACCAGCGAGATCGCTGATACCACAATCTTACAGATCATATCCTGTTTGATTCCCATGCCGTCTACCATCACGATCATCGCCACATACGTGAACACCGATGTGAGAATACGGCAGGAGAAAAACGAAGCCATTTCCTTAAGAAGATATACAGGGCGGAAATTGTAGCTTCGGAATACCCAGATCTTGTTTGTCACATATGCAAACAGGATCGCCGCCGCCTGACAGCAGATCGTCGCCATACGGTAGTTCATGCCGTTGTGGCGAAAAACCGCATAGGAAATCCAGTCCACCAGCGTCGTCAGAACGCCGAATATCAGATACGATATCGTCTCCCTGTTTACAAACTTCCCCCAGATCAGGGATAACTTTTCCTTTATCATCTCTTTTTCTCCGAAAAAAGAATTGTATGGGCAGCGGTCCTTCGACATACCCATACAATTCCTGTACTTCTTGGTTTAATATTACATTTCCTCTAACAGCTTGTTGACACTGACCAGCTTGACGCAGAGTGCAAACAGCTCGGTTGCAGTGATCAGATCCTGCAGCGGCGGATAAGATGGAGCAATACGGATGTTGCGATCCTCCGGATCCTTGCCATATGGATAAGTTGCACCGGCTCCGGTCATGACAACGCCTGCTTTCTTGCACTTCGCAACGATCTCCTTCGCACAGCCGTTCAGTGAATCAAAGGAAATGAAGTAGCCGCCGTGCGGTTTTGTCCAGGTACCGATCTCCAGTCCGCCCAGCTCGCGGTCGAGAATGTTCTCAACTGCCTCGAATTTCGGGCGCAGGATGTTGGCATGCTTTCTCATGTGCTCTACCATGCCGTGGATATCCTTGAAGAAACGCACATGGCGGAGCTGATTCACTTTATCATGACCGATAGTCTGAATCTTTAACTGTTTCTTGATATCATCCAGGTTATTGTGGGAGGTTGCGATTGCCGCAATGCCGGAACCCGGGAACGTAATCTTGGAGGTTGAAGAGAATTTGTAAACCATATCCGGGTTGCCGGCTTTCTTACATTCTGCCAGAATCTCCAGCACATGATCCTGCTCATCATCGTATAAATGGTGGATGCCATAAGCATTGTCCCAGTAAATACGGAAATCCGGAGCTGCCGGATGCATGCGTGCCAGACGGCGGACAGTCTGATCGGAATAGGAATTACCGGTCGGGTTGGAGTATTTTGGAACACACCAGATTCCCTTTACGGTCGGGTCAGTGGTCACATACTTCTCCACCAGATCCATATCCGGACCATCTGCGGTCATCGGAATGTTGATCATCTCGATACCAAAATATTCAGTAATGGAGAAATGTCTGTCATATCCCGGTACCGGGCACAGGAATTTAACCTTGTCAAGCTTGCACCACGGGGTATTTCCCATAACGCCATGAGTCATAGAACGGGAGATGGTGTCGTACATTACGTTCAGGCTGGAGTTTCCATAGATAATGATATTGTCAGCCGGAACCTCGATCATATCCGCTAACAGCTCCTTCGCCTCGCTGATACCGTCCAGGCCGCCGTAATTGCGGCAGTCTGTCCCATCTTCGCAGGTCAGATCACTGTCGCTGCTCAGTACGTCCATCATTCCCATCGATAAATCAAGCTGCTCTGCACTTGGCTTACCGCGTGACATATCCAGCGTCAGATTCTTGCCCTGAAACTCCCGGTACTGATCGCTCAGATCACGCTTAAGCTCCAGAAGTTCTTCTTTCGTCATCTCGCTATAAGGCTTCATCCTTCAACATCCTCCTTGTTTCTCTTATTTATTTCATCATAATTTCATAATCTGCTTTTCATCCAGCTCCCCTTGTTCAAGGGTTCGGAGCATCTCATCTAAGCATCGTTATAATAATAACATAGGTACAAAGGGCATGACAAGCATTAATTTGTTATGTCAGCACATAAAATTTGTTATATGGTACCGCTTGGTTTTTCCGATTCGGTGCATTTCACGGACACCAAATTATAATAAAAACATGATGTTCCCCCTTCTTTCATATACTTATGAAAATATATCTTTCAGGTCACATCATGTTCATTCATTTTCCCATGCATTCTGTTCCATCACGTTTCCGGCACATCATTTCCCCGCTGCTGGTTCCCGCCCTGTTTGCCATCTCTTTCTTCGCCGGGCAGACTGCCGCGCATTTCCCGCGCCGTCCATCCGGGCACACGGTTTCAGCGCCTGTTATCGCCTGTGGCTCGCTCCCGCCTGCCTTTGATTCCGGTTCGATTCCGGTTTCCGCAGATGGAAACTGGGGACTTGGATTTCCCAGTCCAGGGCAGACACCGGTCGGCAATGCCTCCGCCGACACTTTAAAAAATTTTGATGCTTTCTATGTAGGCGATACCTCCAAGCCCGTCATCTATCTGACCTTCGACGCCGGATATGAAAACGGCTGCACACCTGCCATTCTGGAAGCACTGAAAAAACACCATGTCCCGGCAACCTTTTTCGTCGTCGGCAACTATCTCGAAACCAGTCCTGAACTGGTAAAACAGATGATCGCAGAGGGTCACACCGTCGCCAACCACACGTATCACCATCCCGATATGTCCCGCATTTCCGACAAAGCAGCATTTGAAAAGGAGCTGACTGCCCTGGAAACACTCTACCAGTCCGTCACCGGGCAGACAATGAAAAAATATTACCGTCCGCCGCAGGGCAAATACAGTGAATCGAACCTGCAGATGGCAAAGGAGCTCGGCTACAAGACCTTTTTCTGGAGTCTCGCCTATGTGGACTGGATGCAGGATCAGCAGCCATCCAAAGAAGAAGCATTTTCCAAGCTTCTGACGCGCATCCACCCCGGCGCGATCGTCCTTCTGCACAGCACTTCGCAGACCAACGCTCAGATTCTCGATGAACTTCTGGCAAAATGGGAGGAAATGGGGTATCAGTTCGGGCAATTAGATGAATTATAAAATTATACCAGCAGCATTTTCCGGATAAACGAAAGGATCGCGCCTCCGATGCTGCAGAACAGCAGAAATCCGTGGTTCGCATTGATCGCCTCCAGTGCCGCATAGCCGCCGTCTACAATCGGCTGTAAGCTGCCCGCATTCTTCGGCATCAGGTACGCTGCCGGACCGGCTACTAATACCAGAACAAGGATGATTATAAACGGGATAAATCCGCGCCCCGTATCGTATTTTTGCAGCCGTACTTTACCACCCGCATGCTTGCCTGACAGAATCCACAGGCACCAGATCGCGCCCATCAATACCAGAAATACGCCAATCCCTACATACAGCCCCAGACCATAATTTTCCTCGGTAATCATAGTTCCGATATAGCCCAGATCGTCGCCGCCATACCGAAATGCCTTCGCATTCGCCCAGGTGATTCCCGCCATCAGAAGAAAGCTGGCTGCCTGCATCACACGCGCCATCAGCACAACCACGCCGGTTACTCCGGCTGCCGTCACATCCAGCACGGACGGACCGTCATTTGAGTCACTCTGCGTATGCGCCTCACTGCGCTCCGCCGCCCGTCTGGTGCGCTCTGCCTCCCGGGACTGGCGTTCCAGTTCCCGCTGGTGGCTGCGCTCCATCCGATTTTTCTGACGCTCTGAGCGCTCCCGCTCCGACTCCAGAGCATGAAGGCGTTTTTCCATCTGCTTCTGCTGTTTTTCATCCCGCTTATCCTCTTTCGCGCTGGAAGAAGAACGTCTCGCGTCCTGTCGTCTGCGCGATGCCGCTTCACGGTCGCGGCGCTCTTCCTCACGCTTCTGTGCGTCCTGACTCTGGCTGCTCCGCTTTTCCTGACTGTTTCTTTTCGATCCAGAGCCGGATTCCGCCCTTTTCTCATCCGATTCCATCCGAGCTGGATTCCGCTGTTCTGAATCACCGTCGTCATAGCTATTTTCCGGCTTTCTTCCCACCGTTTCCTGTTCTCGGCGTACTGTATCATTTACAAGCGGAGTTCCGCAGTTACTGCAAAAATTTCCAACTGCTTCCTGTCCGCATTTTGGACACTTCATTCTATTTTCTCCTTCCTCCAAACGATTCTTTCCATCCATTTCCGCACTCATTTCTGGCATTTGAAACGCATTTAAACAATGTACATTTTTTGTAACTGTTCACGGGTAGGCACTTTTGGAACCGAAAGTGCCGTAAGAAAACGTGGTGGCAGCAGGAATTTGCCGTATTTAAATGCGAAGCCACGGCAAATTCCATTACTGGGCACGTATGCGTGAACAGTAACCATTTTTTCTCACACAGCCAGAACTTTATTTCCTGTTTCCCATGCCCAGCTGCCAGAACGCCACTGCACTCGCTGCTGCCACGTTGAGCGAATCCACGCCGTGTGACATCGGGATTTTCACGGTGTAATCGCACGCCGCGATCGTCGATGCCGCCAACCCGTCACCCTCGGTTCCGAGAATGATCGCTAATTTTTCTTCCTGCGAAAGCGCCGGATCCGCGATACTCACGGAACGGTCACTGAGCGCCATCGCCGCCGTGCGAAATCCCAGCTTCTTAAGCGTTTCCATACTGTTCTCCGCCCAGTCGCCCTTCGGAATGTACGTCCACGGCACCTGAAACACTGTTCCCATACTGACACGGCTTGCGCGGCGGTACAGCGGGTCACTGCATCCCGGTGTCAGAAGCACCGCATCCATAAAGAGCGCCGCCGCTGACCGGAAAATCGCCCCCACATTCGTAGGATTTTCTACATTCTCAAGAATCGCGATCCGTCTGGCACCTGCACAGATTTCCTCGATCCCCGGCATTTTCTTCCGTTTCACCGCACACAGCATCCCGCGCGTCAGTTTAAAGCCGGTCAGGCGCGTCAGCACATCAAATGGTGCCGTAAACACAGGCACTCCCGCACACACCGGGCGTTCCAGAATCTCCCGCCCCTCTGTCTCGATATGGCGTTCTTCCATCAGAAAAGAAACCGGCTCATATCCCGCGTCGAGCGCCCGCCCGATGACCTTAGGGCTTTCCGCAATGAAAAGACCTTCCTTTGGTTCATTATAATGAAATAACTGCCCCTCGCTCAGCCGGGCGTAGATATCCAGCTCCGGCGCTTCCAGGGTTGTAATTGAAATATGATTCATTCCGCTTTTCACCTTTTTTAATATGGTTTTCATGTTCTATCGAGTATACCACATTTCTTACAAAAAGGAAGTGCCGATTATGGACGCTGACATGAAATCATTTCTCTATTCTGCCGCATTCTATCATCCTCTTTCCGATTCCGTTCCTATTTCCGTGTAAATCTATCTTCGGCAAAAGATTTGACTTTTTCATCCCTGTTTTCCATACCGCCTATCATAACGCTGAACCCCCGCTTTATGTCAATCATCTGGGCAAAGATTTCACACAAAGTTCAGAAATAAAAAATAGGTTCTGACACATCTATGTGGGACTTCCAAAACAAAAAACCAGAACTGTCGACCAAATCAGCTACACAGTTCTGGTTTTTCTGTTACTTATAAGAACAAAAGACTATTGTCAGCTCTCTCCTAGCGCCCCGCACACTCCATAATAATCCTCTCACACATCTCATACCCCAGCACTGAACTGTTCAGCGACAGTGTATAATTACTTGCCATCCCCCACTTCTGATCCGTGTAAAAGCGATAATTGCTCATACGGCGCTTATCAATGTCTTCTGTCATTTTGATCGCTTCCTGTTCCGTAACATTGTATAAGCCGCAGATCCGCTTTACCTTCTCCGGCATATTTCCGTGTATAAATACGTTCAGGACGTCATCCCGATCTTTCAGAATAAAGTCCGCATTTCTACCTATTATCACACACTCTTCTCTTTCCGCAATATCCAAAATGATCTTTCTCTGCGCTTCATAGATCATGTCTTCGACGGATCGTCCCATCTGGTCACGCCCTGAAAACGCATAGGCAAATAACCCCTTCTTGGGTGACAATTCCGCATTCTCCTGGATATACTTCGGTGAAAATCCGGACTGCTCCGCAATCTGTCCGATCATCTCCTTATCGTAGTATTTCACACCCAGTTTCTGCGCCATACCGATAAAACGTCCGCCGCTTCCAAACTCCCGGCTGATCGTAATAATTCTTTTTCCCATCATCCTATCCTCTCTCCTTACTCCAAATGTTCCACTTTATTCGTTCTGATTTTCTTCAAAAACCCATATCCCACCAGGCAGGCGGCGAACTCTGTGATCGGAAACGCCCACCAGATAAGCGAAACACCTGCCTGACCGTTTCTCACAAAGATTGAAAAGATGCCTGCCAACGGCAGAATGATCACAAACTGTCTGAGCAGTGAAATCACAAGCGATTCCATACCACCATCAAGCGCCTGGTAAATACCCTGATATGCCACATTTATTCCGGCAAAAATAAAGCTGATGGAAATAATTCTCATTGCCCCGATAAAGTATTCTCTGGACGATCCGGCATTAAATAATCCGGCAAACACCCCTGGGAAAACCTCTGTGATTGCCATGCCCACAATCATCAGAACAACCGTATAGAACAGTCCATATTTGATTCCATCCAGAATCCGCCTTCTGCTATGCATTCCGTATGCAAATGCGATGATCGGTGTGATGGCATCGCGCAGACCAAACGCAAGGAACAATACAAACTGCTGTACTTTGTAGAAGAGTCCATACGCCGTCTGGGCGGAAGGATTGAATTTCAAAATCAGGTTCATCACATACACCATAATAGACATGAGCGCCTGCGCGATGATCGCCGGAAGTCCGATCGCGTAGATTTCCCTTATAATTCCGACATCCGGCTTCATATATGTGAAATCATGCTCAAACTCTTTGTTTAACTTCATATGAAAAACAAATAATAAAACCGCCGATATGACCTGCCCGATCACCGTTGCATAGGCAGCGCCCGCAACTCCCATCTCCGGGACAGGTCCAATTCCATAGATCATAATCGGGTCCAGAATGATATTTACCACTGCTCCCACAACCTGACCGATGGTCGAATAAAACGAACGCCCTGTTGCCTGCAATAATTTTTCAAACAAAGAGAAAAATACGATTCCAAACGAAATCACGCAGCAGATCCGAAGGTACTCTGTTCCCATCGAAATAACCTCCGGATCGACCGTCTGCGACGTGATATATGCGTTTACTCCAAAGAGTCCGAATAACAGACATACCACATAAATAATCACACCCAGAAACAGGCTGTTTCCGGCTGCCTTTGCAGCTTTTTTATTATTTCCCTGTCCCAGCATCCTCGCAAGAAGCGCATTCGTTCCCACGCCGGTTCCGATTCCCACTGCCACCATCAGCATCTGGATCGGGAACACCAGTGTCAGCGCATTCAGGGCGGCTTCGCTTCCTACCCTCATATTTCCCACAAAGGCGCTGTCCACGATATTGTAGACTGCCTGCAATGCCATCGATAAAATCATCGGTATGCCCATCTGGATCATGAGCTGATTTACCGGCATATCCTTCATCTTGTTGCTTTCTGCCATTTTAAATAAATCCTCCTTTTTTCCACATAAAAAAGTGTGCACCTATCTCATAAGCTGGACTTACGCTGATAGGCAACACACTTTTTAATGGCATTTTTATAAAATTTAATAAAAAATGCACCTTGGCACATTCTTTATGGAACAATAAAAAAAGAGCAGCAAAAACTGGATTTACGCTCGTTTGCTACTCGTTTCGGTATTATTATATTTCCTGTTTTAAAAAAAGTCAAACCAAAAAATCACCTGTCGGAAACAGGAATTCTGGTTATTGGTTCACGGGCAGACACTTTGGGAACCGGCACTCCCACTCTCCGCTTCAACGCCTCAATATACAGCCCCGCAAACCGTCCCGGTGTCACGCGATTGTGGGTAATGTAACCGATCTCCATATAATCGTCCACATCAAGCGGAATCGCTACAATATTCGGTCCGTTCAGTTCCTCATTGATGACACCGCTGCAGATCGTATACCCATTCAGCCCGATCAGAAGATTAAACAGGGTCGCGCGGTCGGACACCAGGATGTCCTTGCGGCTGTCCAGCGTGCTGAGGATCTCCTCGGAGAAATAAAAAGAATTGTGCTCGCCCTGCTCATAGGACAGACGCGGATAAGGTTCCAAATCCGACAGGGTGATAGAACTGCGGCTTGCAAGCGGATTGGCCGCACCGATAAATACAGCACGCCAACCTCGCTCCTAAGCTTCGCCACATCCTCAATCAGCTCATACGTCTGCGTCTCGCGGATACGGAAATCGTACTCTTCTCCGCCGTACTCGCGGATCAGATCGACAAACGCCTCAACGGCAAAGGAATAGTGCTGGGTGGAAACACAGAACTGGCGTTTCTGCGGCACAGCGCCAAAATAGCGCTCCTCGATCAGGTTTGCCTGCTCGATCACCTGTCTCGCATACCCCAGAAATTCTTCCCCGTCCGGGGAAATCACTACGCCCTTGTTCGTGCGGGTAAACAGGGAAAATCCAATCTCATGCTCCAGTTCCTTGATCGCCGCCGTGAGGCTCGGCTGTGCAATATAAAGTTTTTTTGCCGCCCCGCTGATGGTTCCGGCTGCCGCCACCTCCACCACGTATTTCAACTGAAGTAATGTCATGCCCTGTTCTCCATTCTTACTGATTATCTGTCATTTCTTCCTAAACCGCATCTGCCACAGAATCACATTTTTTCATTCACAGGCATAAAACAGACTCAAATCTGTCTCTGAACTACCTAGTTTACGAATTTTTCCGTCTCTTTCAGACGAACCAGTGCTCTCGCCATCGCCGCGCGGGTGCTGTAATACTCGGAAATGCTCTGTTTCTGGCGCAGCCGCTCTTTCGCACGCTCTAATGCCTCCTGCGCCCGGATCCGGTCGATCTCCTCCGGTTTCTCGATCGTATCTGCCAGCAGCATAACACGGTTGTTGGCGATCTCACAGAAGCCCTGCCCGACGACTGCCGCCTCCCACGGACCGTCCTCTGTCGCCTGGAAACGCATTTCTCCCGCTTTGACTGCCACGATCTCGCTCTCATGGTGCGCCATGACAGCCATCTCACCGTCCACCGCCGGAAGGATCAGACAGTGGCAGACTCCCTCATAGAATGTCCGGTTGCTGGATATGATTTTTACATGAAAATCTGCCATCCGTTCCTACGCCTCCTGTTTCTCTAAAGCCTTCGCCTTTGCCACTACATCCTCGATCGTTCCGACATTGAAGAATGCTGCCTCCGGGTACGCATCCATCTCACCATCCAGAATTGCCTTAAAGCCCTTGACGGTATCCTTTAACGGCACATACTTGCCCGGTACGCCGGTAAAGTTTTCCGCCACATGGAACGGCTGGGATAAGAAGCGCTGTATCTTTCTTGCGCGGCCGACGGTCAGCTTATCTTCCTCAGACAACTCGTCCATACCCAGAATTGCAATGATATCCTGCAATTCCTTGTATTTCTGCAAAATCTCCTGCACCCGTCTGGCCGTCTCATAGTGTTCTTCTCCGACCACATCCGGTTCCAGAATACGGGACGAGGATTCCAGCGGATCGACCGCCGGGTAGATACCCTGTTCTACGATCTTTCTGGAAAGAACCGTAGTCGCATCCAGATGGGTAAAGGTAGTCGCCGGTGCCGGATCGGTTAAATCATCCGCCGGTACATAGACTGCCTGGATTGAAGTGACCGACCCATCTTTCGTCGAGGCAATCCGCTCCTGCAGCTCGCCCATCTCATTCGCTAACGTTGGCTGATAACCAACCGCCGACGGCA
>OKUZ01000509.1_pt1 | contig 13729 bp, 16 predicted proteins | sample 1606681 | NCBI WGS metagenome assembly OKUZ01 (sample SAMEA3882524, study PRJEB24775) | human gut metagenome | biome: human-associated habitat; feature: intestine environment; material: feces | place: Netherlands | collected 2009/2010 | reverse complement strand
CCCACGCTGTCACCACCGCCAGACTCTCCGTCATCACCAAAAATATAGGTTTTTCGCATAACTTTGCGTATACCCTGACAGGAACCGACTGATGTAATTATATAGTTGGCCTTATCGCCTGGTATAGTAACATCCACTTCATTGTCATCTTTGATCTCCGTAATCGCAGTTGCATACCAGACTCCCTGCTTATCTGCTTTTTGGCTATCAAGGCTATTTAAATAAAAATCCCCAGACTTTATTTCTGCGATTTTACTTAACCAATTATTCCATTCACTACTCCCATCATTAAGAGAAGCTATTGCACGCTTATATCCGGCTTCAGCAGCATACCACGCCTGCTGCTCCCGATAATCTGAAGAGGCAGCCGTTTTTTCCATTGTCATCATCGGCAGCCAGGCTATCGCTATAATCATTAAAAACAACAGCATTACTACAGCTATAACAGTTACCGAACCACGTTGTTTCTGCACAAGATTCACCCCGCTGCCTTTTAATACAAATTATAAATTGAGGTTAAAAGCATATATTATTTGTTATTTTTTAATTATTATATCATTTGCATTATAAAATAACAATATATCGAGTTTTTTGTAAACATTTGTTTAATCTATACTACGCCAATTCTTCACTAAACTAATATATATAACGCTACTAAAATTCAAAAAAAAAACAGTATCGCTGCTATTATAGAGCGGCGATACTGTTTACCTCTTTATGCGTTCTTTAATTCATACCCTTGGGAACTGTAAAACCAGGAGCCTTTAAAACAGCATCACTGTAATGAATTGTACCTTTAGTTTCGAAATTTCCTTTAACTTGAGCCTGCCCATAGAAAGCCTGGTTGGCAATTATTATATTTTTGTCAGATGACAAAAATCCATTTTTAATAGCAGCCTTTATTTTCATTTCTCCATTTGACATGAACATTATCAAGCCATCAGAATCACCAAAATTTCCCAAAGTAAAATCACTGGCAAAAAACATTCTTACATTTCCAGAAATTTTACCATTAATAACTACTGGATTTGTGAAAATTATAGTTACCGGTAATCCTGTTGAAGGACCTGATATCCCGTTAGTATTTATTTCCGATTTACTGCTGTTATCAATAAAGATGACCATACCACCTGCATTTCGTGCATTTAATGCAAACCAATCACTATAAGTTTCACTTAGATCCCAAAAATAATTTTTTAGAGATTTTAAAACATAATCATTGGGTATATCCTGTAAATTTTGATAATTCTCTTTTTGAAAAACACTTTCAGGGATATGTGTCTTCAATGTATTTGGATATGTTCCCTGAGTATGTCCACTACTAAATTGGTTTCCGCTGGAATCAAAAAAACCTGAACCATATAAATCGCCGTTTAATTCTCCTGCCTGATTATTGGTTATGGTCACAGTACCGCCAGCCTGTACCAGACCTGGTAATTCCAGTGTTTCCTCACCGCCGCTGTCACCACCGCCAGAACTGTCGTCATCACCTAAAACATACGTTTTACGGATAACCTTACGAACGCCCTGACAGGAACCGACAGCAGTGATCTGGTAAACAACATCTTCTTCAGGAATATATCCCGAAACTATATCAGCATTATTTCCCATAATACTAACAGCGTACCAAATTTCATCTTGGTCAACTTTATTACCATCTATACTCAAATGCGCAAAATTCGCACTATCACTATCTCGAATATATTCTTCCGGTGTAAGCCATCGCCAGTCATTATTTTTGTTTGATAACGCAGCCACAGCTCTTTTATAGCCGGCTTCGGCGGCATTCCAAGCCTGCTGTTCCCGATAATCAGACGCAGCAGCCGTTTTTTCCATTGTCATCATCGGCAGCCAGGCTACGGCAACAACCATTAAAAACAACAGCATTGCCAAAGATATGACAGTTACCGACCCGCGTTGATCTTTCATTTCGTCACCTCATAATCAAATTAACTTCTACCAACGATTTCCCATCCAGATCCATTAATCAAATCTTTTACTTTATTAAATGGCAAACTGACCGATACACCACCATTTTTAATTAAGTGATACCATTTCTTATTTTCCGGATTATAAACATAATTTACATTCCATCCGGTTGTTTTATCCGGGTCGGTATAGCCAATAAGAAAAACATTATCTACAGTAATGGGAACATTTGTATCACCATATCCATATGGATTCATATAGACTGTTTTGCCATTTATATTTACGCTAAACCAGGCTCCACCATATTTTTCACTTAATAAATACTCTCTTATTTTATCATTATTACCCAATTGCCAAAGTGAATCATTACTTGTTCCAAAAAATTTCTTAAAATCGTCTAACGAATTTCTTTCTGAACTTGTTAAAACTTCTCCATTTTTTAGCTTATGCCAAATACTTACTAAGCTTGTATATTCTTTAAGCATTTTTTCTTCAGGTGTTTCTGTTACTTCTTCTTCACTCGGCACAACTTTAGTTTCCAAGGTCTGTGTTTTCATTTGCCCATTAAATTCATACTGCAGCGGCAAAGCGATCTTATACATGATCACTGTATTACCGTCATTTAAAGTAAGCGTTTCAGAAGTAACAGGAAATTTACCCTCGAAAATACTATTATTGCTGTCATTTGGAAAAACAGTTATTTTTTTACTGCCGTCAGTAATATCTTCCCGCGTTACCTGCAATTGTTTTTTTGTATCATCTTTCCACTCGACAGTCACTTTATATTCTTTATTGGTTCCTTGAGCAATATCCATATGCCTGTCCCAAAGATTACCTTTATAGGAAAATTTACTTGTGCTGACCGTCGGCTGCTCCGGATCAATACTGTCCTTATCTGCATAACGCAGCGTAGTTTTCAGTTCGTTCATCAGCAAACGCGCCTCTTCATAAACGACTTCCTGCCTGGCGCCTACATGCAGACTGGTAACACTGCTGCCAAACAAATGTACCATTGCCCCCATGATCAGCCCCAATACTGCCATCGCTACCACTAATTCTATTAATGTAAATCCGGACTGCTTCTTCATGCCGCCGCTCCTTTAAATCAATCTTTTGTACGGATATATGTCTGCAGATCCAAGACCTGCGGCTTGGGATCTGTCCACTTCACTTCTACCCTGACCAAATACAATTCGCTCTCACCCGGATAATTATTCCCCAGGCTTCCATCACCGCCGCGAGCATTAATCTGGTACTCAATGCCGTCCTGGGTAACTGTATTATTACCTTCTTTATTGATATATTCAACTATTTCTCTGATATCACTGCTGCTGTGCCCATCGGCTGCCTTTAACAGTTCAATTTTCTCCGATGCTATCTGTACAGCCTTTTCCTGTCTGTCCGCCGATACCATCACACCGATACCATAAGTATATAAAGCCGCTAATGCAGCCAGGCCGATAGCTACTACCAAAACCCCGATCATAGCATCGACCAGTAAAAATCCCTGTTTATTTTTGCGGAACTGTTTTATGCCATTCATCTTCACAGCCGTCCTTTACTCATAAAATTCCATATTTATTATATCACATATTTTCTTTAGTTTATAAATAATAACTATCATATATTTTAAAAATACTTAGAAAAATATGTATAAAAATTGCCTCTTCTTAATTAATTAAGAAGAGGCAATAAATTTTCAGTTATTTCTTTTTATCTTTACTCTTGGACTGCACTGCCGTATCGTTGGCATTCGCAACCGGCACCCACTGGCGCAGCAGCTCGGTACAGGCCGCCGCATAGCTGCCGGCACTGCCGAAGCCGCCCGCATACGCATCCTGATTGTAAACAGTGAGGATCTCGATGTCATCATAGTAAATAGTGGCACTGCCGCCGTTATCATAGACGATAAAGCGATATGGATCGATATGGCCCTTATCACGTTCACGCACGCAGTATAAACCGCCGGCAAGCATATAAGCGCGATATTCCGGGCGGTCATTACCGACAGTCTGCGTGATATTAAACCCCCAGTCACCTTCATGCACTCTGGCTGTATTATCTTCGTTAAGAGTTATTTCCGGATGTACTTTAAGCGCTTTGATCTGCTTCATAACACGTTTCAAACGTTCTTCCGGCTCGGGATGGCTCGAAAAAATACCATAGCCTGGATTACCCTGTTCCTTCGCCAGGTCTTCCAGCTTGTTGATCGTCAGCACGACACTGTAAGGATTATAACCGGCTGCTACACACAGATTAAAACCGCCCTTATCTGCGCCGCGTTCGTCGGTACGGCTGTAACCGGCCGCTAAAGCCTGCGTCGCCAGTCCCGCTATGCCTAAATCACCTTTGGTAACGATAGCAAAAGCCAAAGTCGTTAAAAGCTGTTTTTCTATTTGATGCACAGTGTGCTTTTTGACAACGTGTGTGATCTCGTGGCCTAACACGCCAGCTAATTCTGCATCGGACGGCATATAATCGATCAGTCCCTTGAATACATAAATGAAACCGCCGGGGCAGGCCAGCGCATTTACTTCGTCACTGTTCAGCACCTTAAAGCTGTATTCCAGATCCTGCCGTTCGCTGACCTTGACCAGACTCTGACCGATCCGGTTGACACGTTCCTGCAAGGCATAATCCTGCACGACACCGTATTTAGCTTCCAGCTGCATCGCCGTCTGCCGGCCCATCTCTATTTCCTGTTCCTTGCTGATCAGCCCCGCTTCTGCCGGCGGCGTCATCCCCAGGCTGCAGCAGAATACAAAGACTATTGCTAAAATAAAGCGTTTCATCTTTTCACACCCCTTGTTTTAACGTAAACTGTCAAATCGCACCAGTTTCTTTCAACTTCATAATCTCTGGCTCCGTATAACCCAGTTCAGTCAGCACATCAGCCGTATGTTCTCCTAAAAGCGGCGCCCGGCGTTCGATGCTGCCCGGCATATCCGACAAACGGATCGCCGGTTTGACATACTGCAAAGTGCCGATATCCTCCTGTTTTTGCGCCAGCATTTCTGACTGCTGTGTCAGCTCGCTGTTTAAGGCTTCCTCCAGCGAACAGACCGGCGTCACGCAGAATTCTTCCTCACCGATCAACGCCAGCCATTCGGCCTGCGTTTTGGTCTGGAATACTGCTGCCAAACGCTCCTGAAGCTCATTACCATGTTCAAAATCATGCTGACGCTCGATCAGCTCTTCACAACCCAGGATTTCGCACAAACGCCGCCAGAATTTAGGTTCGATCGTCCCCACGCTCAAATAACGGCCGTCCTGCGTCCGGTAAATATTATAATAATGTGCCGTGCGCCCGAAAGGCTGACAACCTGTAGCCTTACAGCCCCACAAGCTGCTGATGCCGGTTGTCTGCAAACTCAGTGAAGTATTATATAAATTGATATCTACAGCCTGACCTTCCCCGGTACGTTCGCGCGCCAGCAAAGCCAGCAGAATACCGCTGACAGCGTTCATACTGCTGCCCAGCGCCGCAATCTGTACCTCTGAAACGCAGGCACTGCCAACGTCATCCAGTGAATTCAGACCTGCAAGTCCGATCACATTCAGGTCATGGGCCGGTTTATGACGGTAACTGCCAGTCTGCCCAAAGCCGGTGATCGAACAATAGACCAGCTGCGGGTTGATTTCCCTGACAGTTGCGTAATCCAAGCCATAACGCGCCAGATAACCCGGCCGGAAGCCTTCTAAAAATACATCTGCTTCTGACAGAAGACGCAATAAAAGCTTACGTCCGCCTTCAGTTTTTATATCGGCCGTAATGCCGCGTTTATTACGGTTAAGCGCCAAATGCCAATAGCTCATACCTGGCAGCGCTTCCGGAAAAAATCTGCGTGTATCGTCGCCTGTAGGCGTTTCCACTTTGATAACATCGGCGCCGAAATCTCCCAATACCATACCGCAGTACTGTCCCGGCAGCCATTTAGAAAAATCTATCACCTTGATACCGGTCAAAGCCTTCATTCTTCTGACCCCCAATATTTTAACTGCAAAATATCCTCTGAAAATATACTTTATAATATTCTACATTTTTTACTGTTTCCCTTTAATTTATTTGCTGTGAAATGCTATAATAAGTTATAGAAGTTGTCTGAAGAGGTGTCATTACATGAAGATCCATAAGCTCACTTTAGCGGCGCTGCTGGTTGCCATCGGCACCCTGAGCGCGCATCTTATTTATATACCGGCCGGCATTTCCAAATGCTTTCCCGTGCAGCATGCCATCAACGTGCTGGGAGCGGTGATTTTAGGCCCCGGCTATGCGACAGCAGTGGCCTTTGTCATTTCCTGCCTGCGCAATATGTTCGGTACCGGCTCACTGCTGGCTTTTCCCGGCAGTATGATCGGTGCCTGTCTGGCCGGACTTTGCTATAGCAGGTTCGGCTCTGTCAAAGCGGCTATGGCCGGCGAGATTTTCGGCACCGGTATTTTAGGCGGACTGACTGCCTGGGTCATCGCCCGTTTCTTCTTGAACAGCGCGGCAGCAGCCTGGTTCTTTATCCCGCCGTTCCTGATCAGCACTGTCGGCGGCAGTATCATCGCCGGACTGATCATTAAAAGCGGTATCCTTGCTTACGCTCTGCCAAATCTTTTTGCTAATAAAGGAAATAAATCAAATTTATGAATATTGATACCATGCTTTCACAAATTTTATATTGCCTGAGCGGCTTCCTTTTCGGTATTTTCGCCTCACGCTACAGCGTCATCAGCTGGCGCACTCTGGCCAGCCGGCCGCCGCTGCTGCAATGCGCGCCCTACGTGCTGTTTATCATCGCAGCTTTTACGCTGTTTCCCTTCTGGCTGATTACCCGTACCGAAGCCGGCGGTTTTATTTATTATGCGACGCTGCTGTTCTTTTTTACAAAGGGCTACCGCGCTGATAAGAAAGGATGAGCCCCAACATGAGCGAAAATAAAACTAACAATACTGTGACCTGCGATTCCTGCGGACACAGCGCCAGAATCCACCCTCAGCTGGCCGATAAATATGTACAGCCGATGGCGGAAATATTCAAGGTTTTAGGTGACCCGACCCGCATTAAAATTTTAGAACTGCTGTCCCACGAGGATATGTGCGTCAGTAATATCGCCGAAATGCTGGATATGACACATTCCGCTATTTCTCATCAGCTGCGGCAGCTGCGTCATGCTCAGCTGGTCAAGTTTTCCAAGTCCGGCAAAGAAGTCATTTATTCGCTGGACGACGAACACGTCCTGACGCTGTTTGCCCAGGCGCTGGATCATGTCAAACATAAGGTTTAAGCATTCCGCACATAAAAACGGAGCCTGCTGTGCAGACTCCGTTTTTTTATTTTTACAGCTGCAGAAAATAACGATAGACAGCATCGCTGTCTGTCAATTCCGGGTGAAAACTGGTCGCCAGCAGCTTTCCTTGCCGGGCAGCTATGATATGCCCTGCATACTCCCCCAAAATTTCTGTCTGTTCGCCAACCCTTTCTATCCACGGAGCTCTGATAAATACAAGTGGCAGCGGTTCTGCCCCCAAAGCAGGCAGCAACTGCCTGCAGCTGAAACTGTCGAGCTGACTGCCATACGCGTTACGACGCACGGTAATATCCATCACTCCTAAATGCGGCTGTTCACCGACAATATTTTTTGCCAGCAGAATCAGCCCCGCACAGGTCCCCCAGACAGGCAGCCCCTCTTTCACCCTCCGTTTTAAAAGCTCAGACAGTCCCGTTCGCTGTAAAAGTCTGCTGATAGCAGTGCTTTCACCACCGGGAAGAATCAATCTGTCCACCTGCTCTAAATCAGCAGCCGTTTTTACGGCAACCGGCAAAACCTCTGTCAGCTGCGCCAGTTTAGTCAGATGCTCAGAAAATGACCCCTGCAGTGCCAGTACGCCTACACTCTGCATTACCAGCCACGCTCCGCAAAGGTTTGTTCCGCCGGTATAGTTTTGATATCGATACCGCTCATGGCCTCGCCCAGATCTTCTGATACTTCGGCTACGATTTTAGGATCGTTATAATAGCTGGTCGCCAGTACGATCGCCTTGGCGCGCTTAGCCGGATCGCCGCTGCGGAAAATACCTGACCCGACAAAAACACCTTCGCTGCCAAGCTTCATCATCAGGGCCGCATCTGCAGGCGTAGCAATACCGCCGGCGGCAAAATTAACTACCGGCAGCCTGCCGCCCGCAGCGACTTCTGCCACCAGTTCATACGGCGCTCCCTGTTCTTTGGCAAAGCTCATCCATTCCTCCCGCGGCAGATTCTGCAGCAATCTTATCTGTCCCATCATCGTCCGCATATGCCGCACTGCTTCTACCACATTGCCGGTACCAGCCTCTCCCTTCGTGCGGATCATTGCCGCTCCCTCACCGATACGGCGCAGTGCTTCGCCCAGATTGCGGGCACCGCAGACAAAAGGGATCTTAAAAGCATGCTTGTCGAGATGATATAAATCATCGGCCGGTGTCAGAACTTCACTTTCATCGATATAATCTATTCCCAGCGCCTCCAAAATCTCCGCTTCCACAATGTGACCGATCCTGACCTTGGCCATTACCGGAATCGATACGGCGCTTTTGATCTCTTTAATAAGCTTCGGGTCGCTCATTCTGGCAACGCCGCCATCCCTGCGAATATCAGAAGGCACACGTTCCAACGCCATAACAGCTACTGCGCCTGCAGCTTCGGCAATTTCAGCCTCTTGGGCATTGGTGACATCCATGATTACGCCGCCTTTGAGCATCTGTGCTAAATTACGATTTAAAATTTGTCTATCTGTCATCTTTATTCCTCCTAAAAACTTACTTTCGTTAACGACAGTTTTTATGATACAATAATTCTGTACAGTAATAAATAGCCAGAAACTATTTTTCCAAAGGGGACAGTTTTATGCTTTTGACTAATCTTAAACTTGACAAACAGACCGACACGCCTTTATATACCCAGATCATTGACTCTATCAAAAACCAGCTCTACAATGACCAGATCACAGCCGGCGACAGACTTCCGTCTGTCCGCAGGCTCTCAGCAGCGCTGCAGATAAGCCGCACGACTGTCGAAAACGCTTACAATCAGCTGGTTGCCGACGGTTATCTGCAAAACGAACCTAAACGCGGTTATTTTGCAGCAGCACTGTCAGGCCTGAGAAAGCACAGCGACGCGCCTGTGACACAAAGTATCGAACCGCCTGCCGTACGTTATAACTTTGCCAATAATTATATCGATCCCGCTTCTTTTCCCTCCGAGCTTTGGCGGCGCTATCTGAACCGTGCCTTAAAAAATAAACACCTGCTTTCCGGCTATGGCGAGCCGCAGGGTGAAACAGAACTGCGCCGTACACTGGCCAAATACAGCTCGGTGGCCCGCGGCGTTATCTGCAGCCCCGAACAGATCGTGATCGGCGCCGGTGTGCAAAGCCTGCTGCAGATCCTGATCGACATTCTACAGCCAGATATCACCAGTATTGCTCTGGAAGCGCCAGGCTTTGCCCAGGCAGAGCGACTTTTTACTTCGCATGGCTGGCAGGTACGGCATTTCAGCACCGACCAGTTAGAGACTTCCCTGCCCAGGCTGCTTTACGTCAGCCCTTCCAATCCCTATAAAGGCCGCTCGCTCTCGCCGCAGCAAAGACTGAACCTGCTGCGCTGGGCAACGCAGCAGCAGACCTATCTGCTGGAAGATGACTATAACGGCGAGTTCCGTTATTTCGGCCGGCCGGTATCCTCACTGCAGGGCATGAGTGATGGCCGCACAGTTATCTATCTTGGTTCTTTTTCGCGGCTACTGCTGCCTTCCCTGCGTATTTCTTACATGGTATTGCCGCCGCTGCTGTTAGACCGTTACCGCCAGCTGGGACACCTTTATAACCAAACGTCTTCTACGATCGAACAGCTGGCACTGGCCGACTTTATTGCCGCCGGCGCACTGCGCCGCCACGTTAAACGACTGCGCAGGCTCTACAGTAATAAAAACACACTGCTGCGGCAAGCTTTAACGGAAATCTTCGGCAGCAGAGTCATTGTACGAGCCTATGAATCCGGTCTGCATCTGCGCCTGGCTGTCGTCACGCAGCAAACTGCCGATACCCTGTCCGAACTGGCACTGGAAAACGGCGTCCGGATCCTGCCGGTTTACGACAGCAACGGTAATTTACCAGAGATCCTGATTTCTTTTGTCGGTATTCAGGAAAACGACATCCGACCGGCACTGCTGCAATTAAAAAAAGCATGGTTTTAGTATCTGCCAAGCTCTTGACAGTATTGACCTGCAGATGCTATGCTAAAAAAAGAGTGAAGCCGTAAGGCGTCACAAAGGGGTACACCACCACGGGTGTAGCTTTTTGTGGCGCCTTTTTTTATTTTTCTTCAAGGAGGGTTCCCTATGCAAATCAACGGTCAACCAATCAGCACCGCTGCAGGCAGCACCTTGTCGCAATTATTGGCGCAGCAGGGTTTTGACGTTGCCCGCGTCGCCGTCGAACTCAACGGTAAAATCATCTGCCGCAGCGATTTCAGCAAAGTGCAGCTCGCCGACAGTGATACCATCGAAGTTGTACAGTTTGTGGGCGGAGGTTAAAAATGACTAAACAAATCACCAGGCAACAGCTTTCAGCAGCACTGGTTGAACGGCACGGACAGGAACGCCAGCAGCATTTGTACACCGCCAGTGTCGGTATCGCCGGTTTAGGCGGGCTGGGCTCCAACATTGCCGTCCAGCTGACGCGCCTTGGCATCGGACACCTGACCCTCGCCGACTGCGATCGGGTCGAGATCAGTAATCTCAACCGGCAAAGCTACCGACTCTGTGACATCGGCAGACCTAAACCCGAAGCCTTGACAGAACAGCTGCTGCAGATCAATCCCTATTTATGCTACGAGCCGAACTTTCTAAAGCTCACGCCGCAGAATATCCCGGAAATTTTTGCCGGCTGTAATATCATCTGCGAAGCTTTTGACGACCCTGAACAAAAGGCCATGCTGACAGAAACCGTCCTGCAGCGGCTGCCGCAGGCAAAACTGATCGTTTGTTCCGGCATGGCGGGCGCTGGCAGCGCCAATGCTATTACTACCAGCCGCAGGCTGAACCGTTTCTACCTGTGCGGCGACGGTACTGCCGATATTGCCGCGGACGGCAGCCTGCTGGCCCCGCGCGTCAGTGTCTGTGCCGCCCATGCGGCGACCATGGTCATGAGACTGGCGCTGGGCTTCACCACACCTTAAACAAAAGGAGAATTTTAAACTACGATGCAAGAAGATAAACTTATTTTAGGTGGCTGCAGCTTCAGCTCCCGCTTTATTCTTGGCAGCGGCAAATATTCGCTTCCGCTGATCAAAGCCGCTGCCGAACAGGCCGGGGCGCAAATCATCACCTTAGCGCTGAGGCGCGCTCAATCGCAGCAGAACAATATCCTCGATTTTATTCCCTCAGGCATCACACTGCTGCCCAACACCTCAGGCGCCCGTACTGCTGAAGAAGCAATACGCATAGCCAGGCTGGCCCGTGCCTGCGGCTGCGGCGATTTTATCAAACTGGAGATCATCCGTGATTCTAAATATCTGCTGCCGGACAATCAGGCAACGATCAGGGCAACGGAGATCCTCGCTAAAGAAGGCTTTATCGTCATGCCTTATATGTATCCCGACCTTAACACCGCCCGAGATCTGCGTGACGCAGGCGCAGCCTCGATCATGCCCCTGGGAGCGCCGATCGGTTCCAACAAAGGGCTGGCAACCCGCGATTTTATCAAGATCATTATTGATGAGATAGCACTGCCTGTTATCGTCGACGCCGGGATTGGCCGCCCCTCCCAGGCCTGTGAAGCCATGGAAATGGGTGCCGCTGCCGTCATGGCCAATACCGCCATCGCTACAGCCGGCGATATCCCTCTGATGGCTGCAGCCTTCAAGCAGGCTGTTGAAGCAGGGCGTGCCGCTTACTTAGCCGGGCCGGGACGTGTTTTAGAGCAGGGTGCGGCTGCTTCATCGCCTCTGACAGGCTTTTTGGAAGACAGGTGATATGAATATGAAAATCGATCAGCATACCGATCCGATGGCTTATCAGCCGGATATGGAAATAACCTCGTCAGCTATTATGGAACAGGTGCTGGCCGCCCGTGCAGCTTACGACGAAACTGTTTATACGGCGGACGACGTGAAACAGGCCCTGCTTCAGGAGCACTTGACGCCTGAAGCATTCGCCGCACTGCTCGCGCCGGCCGCAGCACCATTTCTGGAACAGCTGGCACAAAGGGCACAGGCAGAAACACGTAAGCATTTCGGTAATGCCGTCAATCTGTTCACCCCGCTTTATATCGCCAACTACTGCGAAAATCACTGCATCTACTGCGGCTTTAACTGCTACAACAATATCAAACGCGCCAAGCTTACTGCCGCTGAAATAGAAACGGAAATGCAGGCTATTGCCGCTCAGGGCCTGGAAGAAATCCTGATCCTGACCGGGGAAAGCCCGACTATGAGCGACGTACAGTATATTGGTGCAGCCTGCCGGCTGGCCCGCAAATATTTTCGTGTTGTCGGTCTTGAGGTCTACCCCATGGACAGCAGTGATTATGCCTATCTGCATCAATGCGGAGCTGACTTCGTCACCGTTTTCCAGGAAACCTACGCCCCTGATAAATACGGTCAGCTGCATCTGGGCGGACGTAAACGTATTTTCCCCTATCGTTTTAATGCACAGGAACGGGCTTTACAGGGCGGAATGCGCGGAGTTGGCTTTGCTGCTCTGCTGGGACTGGATGATTTTCGCCGTGACGCTTTGGCAACAGGTCTGCATGCTTATCTGCTCCAACGTAAATACCCTCAGGCCGAGATCGCTTTTTCCTGTCCGCGCCTGCGCCCCATCATCAACAATGAGCAGATCAATCCCAAAGACGTCCATGAGCGGCAGCTGCTGCAGATCATCTGCGCCTACCGCATCTTTATGCCCTTTGCCTCCCTCACTATTTCCTCCCGTGAATGCGCCCGTTTCCGCGATAACGTAGTCGGACTTGCTGCAACTAAAATTTCTGCCGGCGTTGAAGTTGGCATCGGCGGTCACAGCCAGCAGAGCAAAGGCGACGAACAGTTCCTGATCGACGATAGCCGTACCGTCCGTGAAATCTGCGCAATGTTGACGAACCGAGGACTGCAGCCGGTCATGAGTGATTATGTCTATGTTTAAGCTGATCGTCGTTACCGACCAAGCTTCCTGTCCTGAAAATTTTTGGACGCAGCTCCAGCTTTTAGCTGCTTCTGAAATCGACGCTCTTATTTTCCGTGCCAAAGAATTACCGCCGCAGGAATATTATCGGCAGGCCTCACAGGTGCAGAAAATCTGCCGGACACATCAGCTGCCGCTGATCCTGCATACTTATCAGGACATCTGCCGCCGGCTTGATACGTATGGACTGCAGGTAAGCTATCAGCAGCTCCTATGCCAGCCTCAGCTGCGGGCACAGGTACAATGCCTGGGCGTTTCCATCCACCATGCTGACGAAGCGGTACGTGCCGCTGACTTGGGCGCCGATTATTTACTAGCCGGGCATATCTTTGCTACAAGCTGCAAGCAGGGGCTGCCCGGACGCGGTCTTGATTTTCTCAGCGCCGTCTGCGCCGCTACATCCCTGCCCGTCTACGCTATCGGCGGGATCACGCCTGCCAATATCGGACAGATCAAAAAAACAGGCTCCGCCGGCGCCTGTCTGATGAGCAGCCTGATGACCTGCCCAAAACCAGCAGTACTGGTGCAAAAACTGCGGCAGGCTTTACTTTAGGCCCGCATAAACAAAAAATCCCGCTTCTGTCATAAGAAGCGGGA
>OKUZ01000502.1_pt1 | contig 13827 bp, 13 predicted proteins | sample 1606681 | NCBI WGS metagenome assembly OKUZ01 (sample SAMEA3882524, study PRJEB24775) | human gut metagenome | biome: human-associated habitat; feature: intestine environment; material: feces | place: Netherlands | collected 2009/2010 | reverse complement strand
TCTGCTTGCCCTGCCATTTTACGGTATAGCCGTTTTCCTTTGCCGCCTCTCTCAGAGGAACCATCATCTGCGCCTGCATTTTAGGCTCATTTGTCATTTCTTCCCCTGCTTCTTCTGCCTGTGTCAGCAGCAGCACCAGAGAAGGTGTTGTCTGTGCAGGAATGCTTCTTGTTGTAATATCATAGAATACCAGTGCATCCTGATTCTTTACATCCTCAGCGGAAAGCTTGATTTTTGCGCCCTCCATGTTCAAAATTCTTGTTTCATCGGAAATATTCAGCTGCAGCTTATTTGTCTTATCTGTCAGGTCATCCCCGAAGTGTCCAACCATCATATTGTCCGCATCTGCATTGGCAACTACTGCTGTCACGCTGCCCAGATAAGGGGGCAGACTCATACCCATAGGGCTGTTTGCGCTGTAAACCACTGCAACCTCCATGCCCTCTGTCAAATCAGCCACTGTCTTATAGCTGCCGTCCTTTCTATCCAGAATCAGGCTGTTTGCATCAACTGCAAAGCGCAGACCGCCATTTTTGTTTTCGATTTCCACAACGGAAACACCGTCTGTTCCGGATTTCTCTACAGAAACAATCTTGCCGCTTTCGCCCAAGAATGCAGCCTTAGCCTGCTTTGTGTCCTCTGCGGTTGCCAACACGCCCTTGGTTGCCTCTGCCGCTGTGCCGCTCGCAAATGCTGTTGTGCCTGCCAGCATTGTCAGCACCATACCCATTGCCATAACCTTTGTCATATTCTTTTTCATATTCATTTCCTCCTAACTAAATGGTGTGGTATTGTTTTCTGTTTTCGTTGTATACCAATCAGACGTAATCTATTTTGCAAAAGTTCCGCTTTTTTTAAAAAATTTTCAGATTTTTATTGTTTATTTTTCCAAACAAAAAGACCTGCTATTTCATCCTTCTGAAACAGCAGATCCTTCGCTTTTATTTTTCTTCTTTTTCGTCCTCGTCCACAATTTCAATGTTATCCAGCTGTGTCTTGAAATTTGCGCGGAATTTAATCAGGAATTCCTGACGCAATAAGGTCTGCTCTTCCTTTTCCGATTCGGTCAGACCAACGGTTTTCGCTTTCTTCGCCAGTTCATTGATACGCTTTGTCAAAGGGGTTGCCTGTTCAAACATCTTTCATCCTCCTTACACCATTACAAATCGATAATTTCCGCATTGGCAACCGCTTCCTCCAGCAGTCTGTCCAATTCGGTCAGCTTATGCTCCGCCTTTTCAATATAATTCAGACGAGGCTTTGTCACAGGATGCTTTGCCACAAAAACAGTACAGCAGTCCTCATATGGGCGAATGGAAATTTCAAATGTACCGATTTTTTCCGCACGTTCAATGATTTCCGCCTTATCCATCCCTGCCAGAGGGCGCAGTACAGGCAAATCGCAGACTGCATTGATGACCTGAATCCCCTGCATGGTCTGGCTTGCCACCTGTCCCACGCTTTCGCCTGTCACCAGTGCCAGTGCATCATCCTTGTGTGCGATCATTTCCGCCGCACGCATCATCGCACGTTTCAGATGAATCGTCAGGCGATCATGTGCCGTGTTATCCAGAAGGTACAGCTGCAATTCCGTAAAGGGAACCACATACAGCCGAAACTCCCCTGTAAAATCCGCAATGCGCTTCGCCAGATCAATAACCTTTTCCTTCGCCCATTCGCTCGTATACGGGGGGCTGTGGAAATAAACGCCCTCCACCTCAACGCCGCGTTTTGCCATCATCCATGTTGCAACAGGGCTGTCGATGCCGCCGGAAAGCAGGCTGACTGCCTTGCCGTTGCTGCCATAGGGCAAGCCGCCGTAGGTGCGGATTGTTTTGGAATGTAAATAGGTGCTGTTGCGAATCTCAATATTCAGCGTCACATCCGGATGCTTCACATCCACCCTCATATTCGGCATGTGATCCAGAAGATACGCCCCCACCTCCATGCTCATTTCCATGGAATGCATGGGATAGCTTTTATTCGCACGGCGTGTATTTACCTTAAAGGTCATTTCCTTATCGCCGTAAAATTCCTGCATGTGCGCCAATGCTTCCTTGCAGATGGTATCAAAGCTGTTATCCTCCAGACGCACTCCGGGGCAGATGGAATGCAGCCCGAAGATGGTTTCCAGCTTGGGAATGGTAAAATCATAATCCAATTCGCCATCGCGATTTTCCACAATCAGGCGACCGGGGTCACGCACAACATAATAGTTGCCGTAGGGGTCGAGATTTTTGCGAATCGCAGAAATCAGGCGGTTGATGAAGATATATTTATTATTGCCGCGCATGGCAATCTCACCGTATTTCACGATTAAAACCTTTTCAGCCATTATTTTCTCCTTTTCTCGCTTATCTGTTATATTTTCTGAAGAAGGGAACCAGTTCCTCCAACGCTTTCAGACATTCCTTTGCTTCCTCCACTGTATTATAGCGGCAGAAGCTGAAACGGATTGCCCCTTCAATTTCAGAGAAGGGCAGACCCATTGCCGTCAGAACGGGGCTGCCGACCTTCTTCTTGCTGTCACAGGCAGAGCCGGCAGAAACCACAATGCCCTTGCTTTCCAGCGCGTGCAGCAGTACTTCGCTTCTGAGCCCCTTGAAGGTCACATTCAGCACATAGGGGCTTGCCTCCTCCAGGCTGTCCCCGTTCAGCTGGGTATCTGGCAGAGCGAGAATCCCTTCCAGCAAGGTCTGCTTTACCTCTCTCACATGGGCAATGCTTTCCTTCATGCTCTTGAAGGCTTCGTCACACGCCACGCCCAATGCCGCCGCGCCGGGGCCGTTTTCTGTACCGGGGCGCTGTCCTCTCTGCTGTCCGCCGCCAAGCATCAAGGGTTTCACCTTCAAGCCCTTGCGCATATAGAGCATCCCAACGCCCTTCGGTCCATGAATCTTATGACCGCTCATCGTCAGCAGGTCAATTTTCATTTTTTCCACATCAATGGGGTATTTCCCGAAGGCCTGCACCGCATCCACATGATACAGACACTGCGGATTCTTCTCCTTAATCAGCTTGCCGATTGCCGCCGCATCCTGCACCGTTCCCGTTTCGTTATTTACCAGAATCGTGCTGACCAGAACCGTATCGGGGCGGATGGCATTTGCCAGCTCCTCCAAGGAGATATGTCCCTGTCTGTCCACCTTCAGCCATGTGACCTCTGCGCCCTTTTCCTCTAATAGCTTCATAGGATTCTTCACCGCAGGGTGTTCAATTTCCGTTGTAATAAAGTGCTGTCCCTGTCTTTTATAGCCCTCTGCCGTGCCGTAAATCGCCCAGTTGTCGCCTTCCGTGCCGCCGCTGGTAAAGAAAACCTCGTCATATTTGCAGTGAATCCCTCTTGCGATGATTTCCGCCGCATTTCTGATTTCCTTTTCCGCCGCCAGACCCATAGCACTCACAGATGCAGGGTTGCCGTATTGTTCGCAGAGCATTGTGCTCATTTTTTCCGCTACCGCAGGCAGCGCTCTTGTTGTTGCCGCATTATCAAAATAAATCATACTTGCCTCCTCAATCCAATTCATATAAAAGGATAGCTGTTGTTGTCATGCCGGCCGTTTCCGTCCGCAGGATGCGTTTCCCAAGGGTGATTGGCGTAATGCCGTTTTCCTTCGCCAGTGCGATTTCTTCCTCAGCAAAGCCGCCCTCCGGCCCGATAAAAACGCCGATGCTCTCACCCTCAAAGTCCTTCACAAATTCGCGCAGCCCTGTCTTTTCTTCCCTCTCATAAGGGATAATCGCGCCATCCAGCCTTTTTGCCTCTGCAACGGCATCCTTGAATTTTAGCACCTGTCCGCCGATTTCGGGAATCTTCCCTCTGCCGCTCTGCTTTGCCGCCGCCTCGGCAATTTTCTGCCAACGCTCCAGCTTTTTGCCTTCCTTTTTATCCAGCTTCACAATGGCGCGCTCCGTGCTGACCGCAACAATCCGCTCCACGCCAAGCTCCACGCATTTCTGAATAATCAGCTCCATCTTATCCGCCTTCGGCAAGCCCTGATAAAGCGTAATTTTTGTTTTCGGCTCTGTTTCGCAGGGTGCTTTGGAAAGAATCTCCAGCTGTACCCCATCCGCCAGAGAGGAAATTCTGCATTGGTAATCCATGCCCTCTCCGTCGCAAAGCGTCAGCTCCTCGCCCTCCTTCGCGCGCAGAACGGTCTTAATATGCTTTTCGTCCTCTCCATGCAGGCAAATCTGTCCTTGTGTCATGTCGATTTTATCAAAGAAAAATTTCGGCATCCCCATCACCCCACATATTTCGATGCGATGGCAACCCAGCCCTTTTTCTCACGCACATCCTGCACCGCAAAGCCGCCTGCCGCCAGTGCCGCAAGCACATCCTCTTTTCGCTCGGTAATGATACCACTCGAAAGGAAAATACCGCCGTCCTTAATATAGTCAGGCACCTGCTTCGTCAGTGCAATGATGATATCTGCCACAATGTTTGCCTCTACCATGTCATATTTTTTGCCGCTGTATTTTTCATGCAGTGCCGCATCCTCCAGAATATTCCCTGCACAAACATGGTATTTCTCTCTGGGAATATCGTTCCTGTCGCTGTTTTCATAAGCAATCGCTATGGCATTCGGGTCAATGTCCACTGCATCCGCCTCCTTCGCCTCCAACAAAAGAGAGGCAATCGAAAGAATCCCGCTGCCACAGCCGATATCCAGAACCATATCGTCCTTTTTCACATATTTTTCAATCAATTCCATGCAAAGCTGCGTGGTTTCGTGTGTCCCTGTGCCGAAGATATGTCCGGGGTCAATTTTCAGAATCACCTTATCGGTTTCCTCCGTCAACTCCTCCCAGGAGGGCTTAATCATGATTTTTTCGCCGACAGGGAAGGGCTTGAAATATTTCTTCCAGTTGTTCGCCCAATCCTCCTCCTGCACGTTTTTCATTTTTAACTCCAAAGAGCCTAAATCCAATTCCTTCTCACTTGCCTTCACTGCCGCCAATGCGCCCTGAATCTGTGCAAGCTGTTCTCTGCCGTAAAGGTTATCGCGCAGGAAAAAGGTAATTCCTGTTTCCAGTTCTTCCTTTTCCTCCACCAGCTCATCTGCCACATAATCCCATTCTCTGTTGGGGTTTTCCAGAAATTCCGCAAAATCCGCCTCATCATGAATCATCAGTCCTGTCAGTCCGCACTGATACAGCACGCCCTCCACAGGCTCCAGTCCAATCTGGCTGGTCGCTACGAATACTTCAATCCATTCCATTTCAGGTTTTCTCCTTCCGTTGATCCGTTGCCCGTCAAATGTCTGAGCAAGTGCACAAATGCGTCTTTATGCATTTGCTCACCCGCTTGTCGGGACTTTTTTTATAAAAAGGAAATAAAGCCGTCCTTAAATCAGCAGAACGGCTTCGTGTTATTTGTCATAGAGTTCGCATACTTCCCGATAGCTTTCCGGTGTCCCGATGTCGTAGCATTCTCCCTCAAAGGTATAGGCGTATACCTCCTTCTGATGATAGAGCCATGCCGGGAAGTTGCCGGGGGAATCCGGCTTATTGCCTGCCGCCAGATATGCGGCAAACATGGGAACGGTTTCTTTCTTATAGAGGTATGCGGCGAATACAACCGTATTGGATTTGGGCTTTGCGGGCTTTTCCTCAATATCCAGCACCCTTCCGTTTTCATCCAGAAGGGCAATGCCGAATTGGCTCAGCGCCGCCTCGTCCTCCCAGACCTTCACGCACACACAGTCGCGGTTCTTTTCATGGAAGAAATCCACATATTCCTTCAGCGAATAGGTGAAGAAATTATCTCCTGCAATTACCATCAGGTCATCCGCAATCTGCATTTCGTCAATCACAAAGGAAATATCCCCGATTGCGCCGCGCTTATTGGAATCATCTGTTGTGCCGTCATTCAGAACGGTAATGGGTACGCGGCTTTTCGCCGTTTTTGCCCAGTCCGCAAACTGCTCTGCGAATTTATCATTGGAAACCACATAAATCGCATCCAGCTCTTTTACGGTATTCATCTTCTCTACAATATGATCAATGATTGGTTTTTTGCCAATGGGGAGCAAAGCCTTCGGCGTATGCAATGTCAGCGGATATAATCTTGTGGCATAGCCCGCCGCCAAAATAATGGCTTTCATCTTCTCTCCTCCTTCATGTTGTTTCTTTTATTCTGCCCTGCCAAACAGACCATCGCAGATTTCCTGCAGCTGCTTCGGCAGAGGAGCCGTCATTTCCTTTCCGTAAAGATAGCCCAGAGGACCCTCCTGTTCCTTCCATTCCACCCGAAGGGCATGTAAGAACTGATTGGAAAGGGCATATTCCTCTCGGAATTTTCGATTTGTCGCTTCCGAGCCGTATTTTCTGTCACCTGCAACGGGATGCCCGATTGCCTGCATGTGGGCACGAATCTGATGCGTCTTACCCGTAATCAGCTGAATTTCCAGAAGGGTATAGCCCTTTGCATGTGCAAGCGGACGATATTTCGTCATCGTTCTTGCGCCGCTTCCCTCCCGTTTGGAAATGCGCACCTGATTCTTTTCTGCATCCTTCGTCAGATAGGCGGTAATTTCGCCCGCCTCATGTATTTCCCCTGCAACCAGTGTCAGATAAAACTTATTCAGCTTGCGGCTGCGAATGATTTCATTCACCGCCTGCACGCCCTGCAGGGTTTTCCCCGCAATCACGATGCCGCTTGTGTTTCTATCCAGTCGGTTGCAGAGTGCCGGGGTAAAGCTGCTCTCCGCCGCAGGGGTATACTGCCCCTTCTGATAAAGATAATAAAGCACCTGATCAATCAGCGTATCGGTATCACTGCTTTTTTCGGGATGTGTGAGCAGTCCTGCCGGCTTGGAAACCACCAGAATCTCGTCATCCTCATACACAATGCCAAAATGCCTTTTTGCCGCAGGCACCGTTTTTTCCTCCATAAAGGACTGCATCGTTTCCTCGGCGAGGTAAAGCCTGAGGGTGTCCCCTGCCCGAAGCAGTTCGTTTCCCTCTGCCTTACCGCCGTTGTATTTGATGCGTTTTTTCCGCAGCATTTTATAAATAAAGCCCTTGGAGGCCTTATTCATATATTTCAGCAGAAACTTGTCCAGCCTTTGATTTTCCTCGTTTTTGGTAATGATAATCTCTTTCAAGGCTCTTCCCTCCGGAAAATCAGCTGTGAATCCATGCCAGATATGCGCTGATAAAGTTATCAATCTCACCATCCATCACCGCGTCCACCTTACCGGTTTCCTCGCCTGTCCGGTGATCCTTTACCAGAGTATAGGGCATAAAGATGTAGGAACGAATCTGGCTGCCCCAGCCGATTTCCTTTACATCCCCACGGATTTCCGCCAGCTTCTGCATCTGCTCCTCAATCTTGAGGGCAAGCAGCTTACTTCTCAGCATTTTGAATGCCTTATCCTTATTGGCAAACTGGCTTCTCTCCTCCTGACAGGATACCACAACCCCCGTAGGGAAGTGTGTGATACGGATTGCAGATGAGGTCTTGTTGATGTGCTGACCGCCTGCACCGCTGGCTCTGTAGGTATCAATACGGATATCATCCGGCTTGATTTCAATTTCCGTATCATCCTCAATTTCAGGCATAACATCGCAGGACGCAAAAGAGGTCTGCCGTCTGCCTGCGCTGTCGAAGGGAGACACACGCACCAGACGGTGAATCCCCTTCTCGGATTTCAGATAGCCATAGGCATTTTCGCCGTTTACCTGAATAGTAACAGATTTCAGTCCGGCTTCATCGCCGTCCAGCATATCCAGTACCTCCACCTCGAAGCCTTCCTTCTGCGCCCATCTGGAATACATGCGGAAAAGCATATTTGTCCAGTCACACGCCTCTGTGCCGCCTGTCCCCGCATGCAGGGTAACAATGGCATTGTTGCGGTCATATTCGCCATCGAGCATCGTTGCAATGCGCAGTGCCTCGTATTCCGCAAGGAAGGAATCGTTCATTTCCTTTACTTCTTCATATACGCTGTCATCCTGCTCCTCGATGCCCATTTCGATGAGTGTCAGAATGTCCTCGTAGGTTGTTACAAGGCCTTCATATTTGCCGACCTTATTTTTCAGTGCTTTCAGCTTCTGCAATGTTTTCTGGCTCTTTTCCAGATCATTCCAGAAATCGGGGTCTGCGGAAAGCTCTTCTAATTCGTTTATCTTCTCCTTCGCGCCAGCGACGTCAAAGTGAAGCCCCCATTTCCTTTAATTTTTCGTCATAAGCAGAAAGGCCCAGACGGATCTGTTCTAACTCGAACATAAAAAATCATCTCCTTCATAATGAAAATAGAATTGATTTATTAGTTGACAAAGCATCCTGCGGCTTGGGCTTGCCGCCAAAGACAGTTTGTCCTATTTATCTTCCTCGGAAAAATTTTCCGTTGAAAATCGAATGAAATTGCCGCCGAAGGAGGCCGAAAAATCTTCTATCGGCACCCACCAATTCGGCTTGTTTTGCTCCAAAAAGGCAGACGGATGATGCACCAGAAAGGCTGTCAGTCTGCCGTCCTCGGTCTCATAGCCAAGCACAGGCACCAAATGTCCGCTTTTCCCGTAAACACCGCTGCCGTCCGGCTTGGGCTTGCCCCCTTGAAAAAGGGGTGCCACAGAAACCATGCAGGGATGCCCTGCATCCAGCTCCTGCTTTAAGTCCTCTGCTGTTTTTTCGCGCAGTGCCTCGCCGTAAATGCCGTAATCCGCCGCAAGCTTCGCCAGCCCCCAGTGAATCCAGCCGACACCTTCTTTATAGGCACCTGCCGCAACACCCTTTGCAATCATTGTGCCATGGCGCTCCACCTGCTTGCCAAGGCCCTCCAATATCATACGCAAGGAGGCAATACCGCAGCTGCGAAAGGTCCAGCTGTCCGCCTCAGAGAAGGAGGAAAAGCCCTCCTCCTTCCATGTTTCCTGCGTCATTCTCTGGGTATAAAAAGGGAAATCCATCTGTAGCCGATATTGCTTTTTTTCTCCCATTTGTTTCCCTCTTTCTGTCCCAAATGCTGCAAAATACCTGTGCATCTGCGTAAGCAAGCTTCCGCCTTGCACAGCCGCTTGATAACGCTTTCTTTACACGTTTCTGCCGCAGCACTGCTTATATTTCTTGCCGCTACCGCAGGGGCAGGGGTCGTTTCTGCCGATTTTTTCATCAGCGCGCTTCTTCGGCTGCTTTACCGCAGAATCATCCTTATTGGTAAACATCTGCTTCGGCGGTTCCTCCTGCTTTACCTCTGTCTGGATACGCACGCGGTAAAGAATCTTCAGCGTATCCTCCTGAATATGATTGCTCATTTCCTCGAACATATCATACGCCGCAAATTTATATTCTGTCAGAGGGTCTCTCTGTGCATAAGCATGCAGCCCAATCCCCTGACGCATCTGATCCATATCATCAATATGATCCATCCATTTCTGGTCAATCACGCGCAGCATCACCACGCGCTCCAGCTCACGCATGCGTTCTTCGCCCTCAGCCTGTCCCTGACCGATTTCCTTTTCCTTCATTTCATACAGCTGATTGCCCAGCTTTGTCAGGGTTTCCTTCAGCTTATCCTTTGTCATCTGAGGCAGCGCTTCATCCTTGATATTCACCTTGCCGACAGGAATAATTGCACTCAGAGATTCGCTGAATGCCGCCATATCCCATTCCTCAGGCAGCTGGTCATCGCTCATGTGTGCGTCCACCGTGCGTTCCACAACCGCACCAATCATGCCGACAATGCTGTCTCTCAGGTTTTCACCGTAAAGCACGCGTTTTCTTTCGCCATAAATGATTTCTCTCTGCTCATTCATGACCTGGTCATATTCCAGAAGGTGTTTACGAATGGCAAAGTTGTTGCCCTCTACCTTCTTCTGTGCATTTTCAATCGCCTTAGAAAGCATCCCTGCTTCAATCGGCTCGTCCTCTGTCATCACCCGGATCACCCTGACGTCCGGAACGTCCACGCAGCTGGTTATCAATACGTCTGGATTCATGACGTTCCGTACCGATGATTTTCAAACCACCCAGCTCTGCAACGCCTTCGCCCAGCTTAATGTCCGTACCACGGCCGGCCATGTTTGTCGCAATCGTAACTGCGCCCATCTGCCCTGCCAGTGCAACGATTTCCGCTTCCTGTGCATGATATTTTGCATTCAGCACCTGATGCTTCACGCCCTCCATCTTCAGCAGCTTGCTCAGTGTTTCGGATTTTTCGATTGTAACCGTACCAACCAGTACCGGCTGTCCCTTTTCGTGTGCCGCAATAATATCTCTTACCACCGCGCGGAATTTGCCCGCCTCGGTACGATACACAACATCATCCAGATCCTTTCTCTGTATAGGGCGGTTTGTGGGAATTTCCACAACGTCCATCCCATAGATATTACGGAATTCTTCTTCCTCCGTTTTCGCCGTACCTGTCATACCGCATTTCTTAGCGTATTTATTGAAATAGTTCTGGAAGGTAATTGTTGCCAGTGTTTTGCTTTCTCTGCGCACCTGCACGTTTTCCTTCGCCTCGATTGCCTGATGCAGACCGTCAGAATAGCGTCTGCCCGGCATCATACGCCCCGTAAATTCATCAACGATAACGATTTCGCCCTCATGAATCACATAATCCTTATCCAGATGCATGTTATAGTTTGCCTTCAAAGCATTGTTGATATAATGCTGCAGCTCCAGATTTTCTGGATCGGAAAGGTTGTCCACGGAGAAATATTTTTCCGCCTTTGCAACACCTTCCTGCGTCAGCACAACGGATTTCGCCTTTTCATCCAGAACGAAGTCGCCTTCCTCCTGAATTTCCTCCTTCAGAAGGGCATTCATTGCCTCATCCTCATTCAAAATACGACCCTTTTTCAGTTTTTTTACAAACAGATCTGCCACGCGATACAAATCCGTGGACTTGGAACCGCTGCCGGAAATAATCAGGGGTGTTCTGGCTTCGTCAATCAGAACAGAGTCGACCTCGTCGATGATGGCATAATGCAGGTCTCTCTGCACCATGTTTTCCTTTCGTACCACCATGTTGTCACGCAGGTAGTCAAAACCGAACTCATTGTTTGTACCATAGGTAATATCGCAGGCATACGCCGCGCGGCGTTCGTTGTTGTCCATCCCGTTCAGGATGCAGCCCACGCTCAGCCCTAAGAAACGGAATACCTCACCCATCCAGTCAGAGTCACGCTGTGCCAGATAGTCATTGACCGTAACCACATGTACGCCCTTGCCCTCCAGCGCATTCAGATATGCAGGCAGTGTTGCCACCAGTGTTTTACCTTCACCTGTTCTCATCTCGGCAATACGTCCCTGATGCATCACGATGCCGCCCATCAGCTGTACGGGGAAATGCTTCATATTCAGCACATTGGGACGGGAAGCCGCCTCTCTTACCACCGCATACGCCTCAGGCAGAATATCATCCAGTGTTTCGCCCTTTGCCAGACGATCCTTAAATTCCTGTGTCTTTCCTCTCAGTTCTTCATCCGAAAGGTTTTCATACTGGGGGCCCAGTGCTTCAATCTTCGCCACGATGGGCTTGATTTTCTTGATTTCCTTTTCACTGTAGTTCCCAAATATTTTTTCCAAGAAACCCATTTGGTTCACCTCATTTTTCTTTTCTCACATGTGCCGAAAGCAGACAGCCGCTCGATAGGCACACTTTTACATTATTATAGTATAGCAGAAGAACACCCCCGTACACAAGGAAAACTTGCGCATTTCATGGGATGTTCAAAAAGTTTTAAGAAATCTTTATATAAATTTTACATTTTTTCTCAATACCACTGTTCTTCTGACGAAAAACAGCGCATTTTGTTCCGCTTCTGCTTTATTTCTCTGATTTCGACTCAAGCGCCGCCTTCTTCCAGCATTTATAGCACATCGGACGATAGCTTTCGTTGCCCCCCAGAAGGAACTGCTCCCCTTCGGTAACAACTCTGCCCTCCGCATCAATTCTTGCGTTCACCATAGCCTTTCCGCCACAGGTGCAGACCGTTTTCAGCTCCGTCACGGAATCTGCCAACTCAAACAGCCTTGCACTGCCGGGGAACAATCTTGTCCGAAAATCTGTCCGCAGTCCAAAGCAGAACACAGGCACATTGTAATAATCCACAATCTCCCGTAGCTGCTCCACATGGGCAGGCTGTAAAAACTGTGCCTCATCCACAATAATCACATCATAAAATTCCCGTTCTCTGTCACGGAAAACTTCATATAAATCCATATCATCGTCAATCACATCTGCAGGCTGCTCCAGCCCGATGCGAGAATGTACCTTATCTGCGCCATAGCGCGTATCTGCCGCAGGCTTCATCAGCCAGACGCGCATCCCCTGTTCCTCGTAGTTGAATTTCGTAATGAGTGCCTGTGCCGATTTGGAGCTGCCCATCACGCCGTATCTGAAATATAATTTTGCCATACACAAAACCCCTTTGCTTTTTCTTCTCAATTTCCCTGTTATGATACCACAATCCTAGCCCCTTGGCGAGTGACACTCTCCCCAAAAATTCTTTTGCTTTTTGCTTTCTTTTCTCAAAAAAAAGAGTATACTGTCTAAAGAAGGTAAAATGACAAAAATATAACAAAATGATACCCACCAAAAATTCAGATTGGAGATGACTTTGTTGATTACAGATTTAACCCGGGGCAGCAGCCGAAAAATGCTCTGGATGTTTTCCATTCCCATGCTGCTGAGTGTTGCCTTTCAGCAGGTTTATCAAATTGCAGACAGCATCATTGCCGGGCAGTTCATCGGTGAAGCCGCGCTTGCGGCAGTCGGTGCATCCCACCCCATCACTATGATTTTCATGGCAGTTGCCGTTGGCAGCAATATCGGCTGTGCCGTTGTGGTATCTCGCCTGTTCGGGGCAAAAAAATACAGCGCCCTCAAAACGGCTATCTGCACCATCTTCTGCGCCTGTCTTGCGGTCAGCGTGGTTCTGACGCTTGTCGGCATTTTCGGCGGAAGTGCCATGCTTCGCCTCATCCGTACCCCTGCCGATGTTTTCGCCGATGCCAAACTCTATCTGCATATCTATATCTATGGGTTTTTGTTCCTGTATCTTTATAATATCTGCAACGGCATCTTCACCTCTCTGGGGGACAGCCGTACGCCGCTGTATTTCCTCATCGGCTCCTCCATAAGTAATATTCTTCTGGATATTTTCTTCGTGGTCTGGCTGAAAATGGGGGTTGCCGGTGTTGCATGGGCAACCTTCGCCGCACAGGGCGCGGCATCCGTGCTCGCCTTTCTTACGCTGGTGCATCGCATCAAGCAATTAAGAAGCACCGAGCCGTATGCAAAATTTTCCGCAGAAATGCTTGTACAGGTTACCATCGTCGCCATTCCAAGTATTTTGCAGCAGTGCTTTGTTTCCATCGGGAATCTTTTCGTGCAGTCTGCCGTCAATAGCTATGGCTCTGCCGTTGTTGCTGGCTTTTCTGCCTGCCAGAAGCTGAATACCTTTGCCGTCACCTGTATGACAACCCTGTCCAACGGCGTTTCCTCCTTCACCGCTCAGAACCTCGGCGCAGATAAAAAGGAACGGATTTCCGAAGGCTTTCGGGCAGGGACGCTCCTCGGTATTCTGGTCTGCGTACCGTTTTTCCTGTTCTATTTCTTCTTCGGCCGCACCGCCATGGTTTCTGGATGAAAGCAGTGCTGCCGCAATTCAGGCAGGTGTAGACTATATGCACATCGTCACCCCCTTCTATTTCATCGTAACGATTAAGGTCATGTGTGATGGGGTGCTGCGCGGTGGCAGTGCCATGCTCTATTTCATGACAACCACATTCACCGACCTCTTCCTGCGTGTGGCGTTGGCGTTTCTCTTTGCAAAAGGGCTTGGTCTCGGCGCAACCGGCATCTGGATGGC
>OKUZ01000499.1_pt1 | contig 13914 bp, 14 predicted proteins | sample 1606681 | NCBI WGS metagenome assembly OKUZ01 (sample SAMEA3882524, study PRJEB24775) | human gut metagenome | biome: human-associated habitat; feature: intestine environment; material: feces | place: Netherlands | collected 2009/2010 | reverse complement strand
GAGCCTGCCGTTATGAACGAAAATTCCAAGGCAGGACAGGCTTACAGAAATATCGTTCAGCGCCTTCTGGGCAATGATGTGCCCCTGATGAGCTTTGAACCCGAACCCGAAACCTTTATGGACAAGCTGAAAAAGCTCTTCCGTAAATAAGCCTGTGCGAAGAAAGGAAGTGTAACGATGGATTTCTTTAGCTTTTTCCGCAAAAAACAGACACCGCCCTCCGGCAGTGTTGCGAAGGATAGATTAAAGCTGGTTCTGGTGCATGACAGGGTGAACTGCTCCTCTCAGGTACTGGAAATGCTGAAAACGGATATCATCAAGGTCATTTCCAATTACATGGAGATTGATACCGATGAGCTGGATATCCAGATTACGCAGACGCAGTCCGAGGATAACAACGGCACCGTTCCTGTGCTGTATGCGAATATCCCCATCAAGAGCATGCGTAAGATGAATCACGAGGATTAAAGCCCTATTAAAAAGACCAACACAAAAGACCTTCAAATACAGGGAAACCTTTGAAGGTCTTTTCGGGTTTTCTCTATCACACCAAGCCCTTCGTTGGTATGATAGACAAAATCCGAAAAATCATAAAAAATACCGGGAGTTTTTATATATGGACATCAAAAAATATCTTCAAAATCTGGATTGGTGGCTTGTGGGGGCGGTTTGCCTGCTTTCCCTGTTCGGCTTAATCTGCATTGCGAGCGCAACGCGTATCAATCTGGGGGAAAGCCCTGCCAATGTCATCAAGCAAGGCGTATTCTTCCTCATCGGCATTGCGCTGATGGTGATTGCAGCCAATGCGGATTATGAATACATCTCACAATTTACCATTCCGCTTTATATCGTGAATATTTTGCTTCTGGTGACAGTTCTTCTGGTCGGCTCCGAGAGTAAGGGCGCGACTCGTTGGATTGCCCTTGGGCCTCTGACCATTCAGCCCTCGGAATTCGCCAAGGTGATTATGATATTCTGCTTAGCGAAGGTCATAACCGAGCGGCAGAAACAGATCAGCGACTTGAAAACCATCGGGTTTCTCTGTATTTATACAGGGATTCCGTTGCTTCTGATTCAGAAGCAGCCTGCGCTTTCTGCCAGCCTGGTTCTGGTTGCCATCTTCTGCATTGAAATCTTCATTGCAGGTCTGGATTGGCGCATCATCCGCAATGTCTTAGTGGTTACGGTGCCGATTGTCGCATTGATTCTCTTTGACGTAAGCAGGGAGCATCCCCTCTTTACGGACAAAATTCTTGCGGAGCATCAGTTCAACCGTATCCTTTCCTTTGTGGACCCCAGCCGCGATGCCAGCCTGTATTATCAGACAGAAAAATCCATTTCCGCCATCGGTTCGGGGAAATTTCTGGGCAAGGGTCTGTTCCATGGCACACTGAACCAGTTAAGCTATCTGCCGGAGCCACATAATGATTTCATTTTCTCCGTAATCGGGGAAGAATTTGGATTTCTTGGATGTATATTTGTCCTCGCCATATTGCTTTTTATCGTTTTTCGGTGTATAGTAATAGCAATATCGGCCAGGGATACCTTCAGCCAGCTGGTTGCTGCGGGCATCGCCGGCATGTTTGCGTTCCAAACCTTCGTAAATATGGGCGTTGCGACAGGCATCCTGCCGAATACCGGCATGTCATTACCCTTTATCAGCTACGGCGGCAGCTCCATGTGGACAAACATGGTCGCCCTTGGGCTGATGCTGAACATAAGAAAAAAAGAAACAAAATCGCTATTTGAGGGAGGTTTGTTATGAATATTGGTCTGATTGCACATGATAATAAGAAAAAACTGATGGAAAACCTTTGCATCGCTTACAGACATATTCTGTGTAAGCATGATATCTACGCCACAGGCACAACCGGTCGTCTGGTGGAGGAGGCTGCCAATCTGGTGGTGCATAAATATCTTTCCGCGCACCTGGGCGGCGAACAGCAGATGGGCGCACAGATTATCAATAATGATATTGACCTGATGATTTTCCTGCGAGATCCCGTTTCTCCGCATGCGTACGAATCTGAGGTAAATTCCATTCTGCACCTGTGCGATATGCACAATATTCCTCTGGCAACCAACCTTGCAACGGCAGAGGTTCTTCTGCTTGCACTGGACAGAGGCGACTTGGACTGGAGAAACGTAATGCGCTGACCCCTGTTTGAAAAGATGAGAAAGGAATGCGAAAATGGAGCTTTACTTTAACGGCAGAAACCTATTGATTATCGTCGGGTATTACCTGATTATTAACCTGATTCTGTATTTTACAATGGTAATTGATAAAAAAAGAGCCATAAAGGATGGGTGGCGGATTCCCGAAAAGAACCTTTTCCTTCTGGCTGTTCTGGGCGGCGGCATCGGCGGTCTGATTGCGATGGTCTTCAAGCGCCATAAAAACAAGCATATTGATTTCATTCTGACCTTTACCGTTACAGCAATTCTGCACATGGTTGTGGCATTCTTGCTGATTGGGAAATTTGCATTTGTTACAAAATAAAAAATGAAGGATAAATCCGTATTGGATTTATCCTTTTTATTTTATCGTTCGCTCCACAATTCCACAAGTCTGCATTTGATTTTCGGCGTAACCTTCTTCTGCTCCATAGCAGAAACCACGAGAAATTCCTCCTTCGTCAGCGTATTCTGAAGCCGCACATGGCTTTCCTCTGTGGAATAGCCCCACGCCGCATCCACATAGCACATCTGCGGATAGAGCACGCACCACCAATTCTTCCCCTTGGCTTCGCCAATCTCAATTCGCAGGGCATCATACACCCCTGCCGGAAAAATTAAATCGCCATATTTTTTAAAGGGAAATTCCTCCCGTACCAGAGACACGCGGACAGGATAAGTGTACCCCTGCGCCAGCACCTCCGCCTCCGCCGTTTCCGAAATTTCCTGCTGTGCGTTTTTGAGTGCCGCAAGCGTTTCCTCCTTTGAGGTACAGGTTTCCAGTAAATCGCCATATTCCTGCAAAACCCTATCGCGCACCGCAAGCTTGAGGGTCTGGTCTGCCTCGCTGTCGCTATTTGCCAGCACATGAAAGCGCACCACCTTGCCGCCAATCCCCTTCTGAATCATATCCGCATAGCCCTCTGTCCAATGGGCGGCGAACAGCAGACTCAGCAGTACCCCAAGCACCACCGCCGCAAGCCAATACCATTTTTCCTTTTGCCAAAGCTCCCTGAGCGTCTGTTTCCAAGCCATCCCGTTCTCCCCTTTTCTGATTTGTTCAGATACAGGATTTCCAAGTTTTTCAAATTTTAATCAACGCTTGCGCCCCATATCTGTAATCTGCACCTTTGGGACAACGCGAAACGCCATCCGCTCCCAAAGCTGCTCTCGTGTGCAGGCTTTTGCAAGCTGTGGCAGGGCACGCTCTGCCCTCGGCAGAATACCGAGGAAATCCACCCCTTCGGACAACGCTGTTTTTATCGTATGCTCGACTTCCTCTTTTATGCTTGCGGAAAAAATACTCTCCAACTCCGTTTTCTGCTCTGCGGAAAGCAATTCGCCCCTGCCGCCCTGCAGGGTTCCCTCTACGGAAAGCGTCACGGTGCAGAGAACGGTGTCCCCTGCCACCTGAAAATCGTAGTCCGCCTTTGTTTTTGTAACCGCCAAAGGCAAAACCGCCGCTTTATACCTTCCTTCCAGAACCGCCCCCTCGGCATCTCCCAACAGAAAAAGATAACCGCGCTCCTCTTCCTCATTCAGAATAGAAGCACCCCTTGCGGACACTGCCATGCCGCCGCCAAGCCGCAGCCTTTCCCCCTCTGCGCGAATCCGCGGAAGCACACCATTGCCGCCCCGCTCCGTGCGCTCCGTCAGAAAGGTATCCAAATCAATCCCCTTCGTGACCGCCACCTCCTCGGCGGTATTTTTATAAAAATCCCAGAGGAACAGACCTGTCTTGCTGTCCTCCTTCATGGCCTTTTCCACGCAAGCCGCCGCAGAATCCGCCGCCAGAAGCATCACCTTCTCCGAAACCGCCTGACTGCGCTCCAGCTCCCCCAGAAGGGCATCCAGTCTTGCGCTGTCCTGCAAAAGACCTTCCCCCAAGATAACGGTTTTCAGCTGCCCCAAATCCGTCTTACGAGAGGTGTAGGTATCCACCTGCGCGACCGCCCCCGAAAGGGTTTCACTCTCTGCGGCATAAATTTCCGCCTCGCCCGTTTCGATATTCGCAGGCGCAAAGGTGAAGTGACAGCCGTTTTCTGCCGCCGTGTCTACCCCAAGGGTGATAATAAATGCCCTATCCTCCGGGTCCTTTTTATCCCAGCAACCGGTCAGAAAAAAGGGGACTGCCAACGCCAGCAAAACAAATTTTTTATACATCCTTTTTCTCTCCCTTCCTGCCAAGCAAGAGCAATAAAACCGGCAGTCCCACCAGATACGCCAGATTCAGCCAAGGCGAAACGGCAAGCCGCAGACGCTGTGCCTCCATAAGGCTTTCGGGCAGAAATGACAACGCAAACAAAGCCGCAAGCACCACCCAGAGCCAAAGCTTTCGCTTTTTTTCCGCCTGTCTGCATAGCTGCGTCCCCAGAAGGGAGCCAAAAAACACCACACCCGAAAGAAACAGCACCGCCGATGCCATCCAGAACCAAAGCAGAAGCAAATCCTGTCTGGTCAGAAAAACGCCCGTAAAGCTGACACGCTCCAGCATCTGCAATGTCGGCAAAAGCTTTGCGGCAAGCATTCCCTCGCCGTAATTCGCCAGACAGAGAAGCACGATGACCGTCACCACTGCCGTTATCAAAAGACAGCCTTTCCAGACTGCGAAGCCGACAGGCTTTTTCAAATCCGGATAGATAAAATAAAGAAAAACGAGCCCCCTAAATACAATGCTCATCTCTGTAAGCCCTGCCCCGATGCCCGAAGGAGAAGGCAAGGCAAGCGGCAGAACACGCGCATACTGCGTAGAAGCCGCCACCGCCAGAAGCACCAGAAGCAAGGGAATCGCGACCAGAAAAAAGAGGATTTCCGCCGTTCTGCCCCGACATTCCGTTCCCTGCGCCGCAAGCGCACCTGCGACCAGAAGCAGCACCAGGGAAAGCACCCAGACAGGCGTTGCAGGGAGCATAAAACGGCAGATGATTTCGCTGAAAATCCGCAGCTCAAGCATCCCGTCAAGCAAAAGCTTTCCTGCCAAGCCAAGCAAAAGGATTGTCCCGATAGCATTGCCGCAGACGCTCCGGCACCAATCGACCACCGTACCATTGGGCATGCGCCTTCCTACTGCTGTCAGCAGAAGGGAGGCAGCCGACACCCCCAAGCCGCCAAGCAAAGCCGCAAAAAAGCACCCTCTGCCGCTTATCTCGGCCAGCTCCGCCGGAAGAAAAAGGACAGCAGTGCCAAAGCAATCCAGTAATAACAGCATTTGCAGCTGTCTGATAGAAATTTTCCGATTCTCCGCAAACATCATTCCTCCTCCTTCCGCCGCCGTACATCGGGACGTGTAAAAATCGGCCTGCGCTTCATTTCGGAAAGCGGCAGACGAAAAATGCTGTCCTCCCAATCCATGTCATCATTGACGGAGGAGGAGCAGAAGGGATACAGATAAGGGATGCCATAGGAGGTGAGACTTGCCAGATGCGCCAGAAGCAGCAGCAGTGCCGCCCAGACCCCAAACAGCCCGAACACAGCCGCGAAGAAAATTACAACGTATTTGCTGATGCGCAGACCCGAAACAATCGAAACATTCGGAATCACAAAGGAGCAGATGCCCGTCAGCGCGGAAACAATTACAACCGTCGGACTGACAATCCCTGCATCCACTGCCGCCGAACCGATGATAATGCCGCCGACAATGCCAATGGTAGAGCTGACGGGGGATGGCAGCCGAATCCCGCCCTCACGCAGAAGCTCAAAGGCGATTTCCATAATCAGCACCTCACCAATGACAGAAAACGGAATGGTTTCTCTCGTTGCCGCAACCTTGAGGGCAAGCGCAGTTGGCAAAAGCTCCGGATGATAGACCGCAAACGCAATATACAGCCCCGGAAGCGTAACCGTCAGAAACGCCGCCACAAAGCGAATCAGCCGAATAAAGCTCATAATCTCCCAGCGGTCATAATAATCCTCTGCCGCCTGAAAGAAGGTATTCAGTGTTGCCGGCAGAAGAATGGCATAGGGTGTATTATCGGGCAGAAGTGCCACGCGCCCCTCCAGAAGGGCGGAGGAGGTCTTATCGGGGCGCTCCGTCATCTGCAGCTGAGGAAAGGGCGAATACTGCCGCTTCTCCAACAGCTGCTCCGCATAGCCGCTGTCGGGCAGATGGTCTAAATCCAGACGATCCACCTGCGTTTCTATCTTTTGCAGCAGCTCAGGACGCACCAAATCCTCCATATACAGCAGTGCCACATCCGTTTTGCTCCGTCTGCCAACCTTCTTCCGCTTCACCTTCAGCCGTGTATCCCGAATTCGCCTTCTCGTCAGCACCACATTTACAGACATCAGCTCCGTAAAGGCATCCTTCGGTCCCTGCACAACCACTTCGGTTTCCGCCTGATTCACGCCCCGCGTGGGGAAATGCTTCGTCGAAGCCTGCAAGGCGAAATCATCCCCATCCATCAGAAGCACCGTATCCCCCAGAAGAACGGCATCAAAAACCTCCTCCATCGTGGTGATTTTTGTCAACTCCCCGATGGCAATGACCTCCTCCATCAAGCTCTGCAGCAGTCCCTCCGTTCCCTGCATTTCACAGCGCGCCATCACATTTGTCATGATAAAATTCTGAATGGCATCCCCATTCACGATATTATCCGTATATGCAAGAAAAAGCGTCCCCTCGCCGCCACGGATGCGAAACTCACGCATAATGATATCACCGCAGTCGCGAAAGGCTTCCTGCATCACCTGTTTATTTTTCTGCAACTCCTTCTTTATCTGCATCCCTTTTCACCGCCCAACCATTTTTCCTAGTTTGTGAAGGAAAAGGAAATCTATGCAAAAAAAGAAGCCTTGGGCATATTTGCTCAAGACTTCTTTGCATTTTATTTCTATTTTACTGCGCCTGTGCAGTGTTGCCCAGAAGACTGGGGTTTTCAAAGGTAAATACCAGCATATCGTAATTATAAATCAACTGATTCAGGCTGTTTTGTGCGGAAACAACGCCCATTTCTGCCTGCTCTACAGCTGTTTTTGTCACATTGCCTGCCCGCAGGTTAATCTGCGCCGCGCGGTAATCTGCCTGTGCCTTTGTCAGAGAGGACTGTGCAGAGGTAATCTGTGTTTCCATCTGTTGCAGCTGTAGATACGCATTGCGGATTGCCATTTCCTTATCGGTTTTTGCCGTTTTCAGATTACGCTTTGCGGTGTCGTAATTATATTCCTGTGTATTGGAATCCAGACGCGTATTCGATTCACCAACATAGTTTTTCGTAAACTTCGCAGAATCCAACGCAAGCTCCTTCAGCTGAATGGTCAGATCCTTTTTCAGTGCCGCGTTGAGATACTGCTCCATCGGCAGACTCAGCTTATAAGGCGTATAGGTAACGTCATAGACATATTCAAAACGGGCATCTGCCTTTTCACCCATCAGGTCATTCAGCTTGATGTAAAGCTGCTCCATGCTTGCCTCCAGCAGTGCCACATTATCCTGCGCCTGCTTTGCCGCAATCTCCAGCTGATTCAGGTTATACTTGCTCAGAAGACCCAGACGGTTCTTTTCCTTCCCCTGCTCATACAGCTTTTTCTGGATTTCAGCGTTTTTCTTCGTCAGAGACAAGGTATCCTCATTACTCTTGATGGAGGTAAAATAGGATTTTACGGAAACCTCCAGACCAAGGTTTTGCAGATCCTCGCCGATTCTTGCCTGCCATCCATGAAAAAACTGCTCCTCCTCTTTTTTGCCCTGCTCTGCCTGATAAACGGCAGAAACAACCTTCTGCCAGCCATCATTCACCCATTTTTTATATTCCACATTCGGCACAGTAACCGTGCCGCCTGCGCTTCTGTCGATGTCATCCAGCGTATCATCCAGATAATCCAAGGTATCCTGAATTTCTCTCAGGTCGGGGCTATGCTTTTTCGCCTTCGCCAATGCTTCCTCTGCGGTCAGCTTCGGCATCTGCAATGCCGCCTTCTCCTCCTCTGTCAGCTCCTTCACAGGTGTCACCTGCACGCCCTGCTGCGCCGCAGAAAGAGCCTCAGCCGCAAACACAGGCACACACTGCGCCCCGCAGATGCTCACCGCAAGGGTCAGCGCCAGTGCGCCTTTTGCCTTATATAACATATTTTTCATTGCTCAACCTCCGTTTTTCGTTTTAAACTAAAACTAATTATACCATATAATCTGAAAAAATCCAGTAAAATCCTCAGATTTCGGAAGAAAGTTTTTCATGAGCGGCGGTTTCGCGCAACGCCTGATTAAACACTGCCCCCAGAAGCAGTGCCGTCAGCGAAAGATTCAGCCAGATAAGGAAGGCGATGATTGCCCCGATAGAGCCGTAAATCACGGAATAGTTCCCCATGTGGTCTACATAATACGAGAAAAATACGGAATACAGCATCCAGAAGGATGTAGAAAGCAGCGCCCCGGGAAAAATATACCGCCACTTCGGCGGCTGACTCGGCGAAAGATAATACACTGCCGAGGTCAACAGAATCAGCGCAAAGCCCATGGAAAGGAAACGCGCCTTTGTCCAGAAGGAGATAAATTCCACCGTAATCGGCAGAAACTGCGCCACATAGTTCAAAACAGAGTCCCCGATAATCATCAGAAACAGCATTGCAGGAATCAGAAACAGAATGAATATTGCCAGCAGCAGCACCCGCAGCGTATGATGCGTCGGCTTTTCGCCGCCATAGATATCCGAAACCTCCTCCGTCATATTTCTTACCGCCCGAAACGGAAACCACAGCGCAAACACCACACCAAAGGTGAAAATTGCCCCATTGGATGCCTCCGTCATGTGGGTAATCGTCCGATTCAGCAGCGTGATTACATCCGCAGGCAGAAACGCCGCCGCCTCGCCCTCAAGCGAAATCATCGGCAGATGCAGCAACCCCAAAATGGAAATCAGCGCAACCAGAAAGGGGAAAATCGCAAACAGGAGATAATACGTCAGTGAAGCTGCTCGCTTGCCGACATCCTTCGTGATATAACCGCGGACGGTATTTTTCAAAACTCGCCTTGCTCTTTGCATACGGTTCAACCCTTCCTTGCCTGTGCCCGATAGGCAATTTTCAGCATCCATGACTCAGGTAAAAGCTTTTCTCCGACATAGGTCATTTTCATCAATGCCCCAGGCAGTACAACCACCTTGCCGCGGAGCATCCCCTCTATCCCTGCCTGCGCGACTCTTTTCGCGGAAACGCCGCCAATGGAACGGCGTACCTTTGCGCGCGCATCAAAATTCGTCTCCACATGTCCGGGGCAGAGAGCCGTCACTGTCACCCGACTTCCCTCCTGCCGCAGCTCCTCGGAAATGGCCTCGCTCAGCCGCAGCACATAGCCCTTTGTCGCATAATAGCCGGACATCAGCGGCCCTGCCAGAAAGCCCGCAGAGGATGCCACATTGAGGATACGCCCACTGCCACGCTTACGGAAATCTGCCAGAAACAGCTTTGTCAGAATCTGCACCGCGCGCACGTTCAAATCCAGCATATTCAGCTCCGTTTCCAGCGGAACATCCCATGTTGCGCCATACGCCCCGAAGCCTGCGTTATTGATGAGGATATCAATTTCTTCCGCCTTTACCGCGTCATACAGCCGATAGCAGTCCTCTGCTTTGGATAAATCCACGGCTATCGTCCGCACTGCCACAGGCAGCCGCTTGGCAAGGCTTTTCATCTTTTTTTCGTCCCTGCTGGCAATGATTAAATCCACGCCCCGTACAGCTAATATTTTCGCCATTTCACGCCCGATGCCGCTCGTTGCGCCCGTAATCAATGCTTTCACAACAGTTCCTCCCTTTGTCATTTTCTTTATCTGTATCCATTATACAGATACCTTCTCTCTTTTTCAATTTTTTAAAGAAGAACAAGCAGAGAAATTTTTTCTGCAAACAAAAAATCCCTGTGCCGCATTCATTCAGCAGAGGGATTTTCAATGCTTATTTTTTATTTTTCGTTTTTCAGTTCCTTTGTCACTGCGTCATATTCTTCCAGAACAGCCTGTTCGGGTGCCTGTGTTGCAAGGCTGACAATAATGATTGCCGCCAGAGCCAGCAGGAATGCGGGCAGCAGCTCATAAATGCCCCAGATACCGCCCATGGGACGAATCAGATATTTCCATACGAATACCATCACACCGCCGACAATCATGCCTGCCAGTGCGCCCTGCTTATTGGAGCGTCTCCAGAACAGCGCTGTCAGCACAACGGGGCCGAATGCCGCACCGAAGCCTGCCCATGCGAAGGATACGATACCGAAAACGGAGCTGTTGGGGTCTCTCGCAATGAAGGCTGCAATCACGGAAATTACCAGAACGGAAATTCTTGCCGCCTGCATTGCCGCCTTTTCGGAAATATTCACACGGAAGAAGCCGCCCAAAAGATTATGGGAAATGCTGGAGGATGCCGCCAGAAGCTGAGAATCCGCCGTGGACATCGTTGCCGCCAGAATACCGGAAAGCACAATACCTGCAACGATTGCCGCAAGGCAGCCATGCTTGCTCAGCAGGTCGGAAATGCATACGATAATCGTTTCGGATGCACTGCCCTCCAGAAGGGGAACCGCGCCAACCTTTGTCATCGCATTCCCGATGATACCAATCAGAATGGCAACACCCATCGCAATGACAACCCAGATAACCGCAATTCTTCTGGATAATTTCAGCTTATTATGATCCTCAATCGCCATGAAGCGCAGCAGAATATGGGGCATACCGAAATAGCCCAATGCCCACGCCAATGTGGAGCAGATGGTCAGGAAGCCGTAGGGAGATGCGGTCTTGCTGACGGGATCGTGTGTCATGGTCAGGCTCAGATAGCCTGTCATGCTTCTTGCGTTATCCATTACGGCATCAAAGCCGCCTGCGATATGAATCCCGAAGAATACGATAATCAGCAGCGCAATACTCATCACAATCCCCTGAATCAGGTCTGTGGTGCTTGCTGCAAGGAAGCCGCCCATCGCGGTATACAGCACAATAACAATCGCACTGATGACCATGGCAGGAATATAATTCACACCGAACAGGGTGCTGAACAGCTTGCCGCATGCAGCGAAGCCGCTTGCTGTATAGGGGATGAAGAAAATAATGATAACCACAGCCGCAATGCACATCAGAATATTCTTCTCATCATGATATCGACGGGAGAAGAAATCCGGAATTGTAATGGCATCCAGTCTGTGTGTATAAATACGGATTTTCTTTGCGACAACCAACCAGTTCAGATATGTACCGATGGCAAGCCCGATTGCCGTCCAGCCAACATCCGCCACACCGCTTAAATATGCCAGACCGGGCAGCCCCATCAATAAGTAGCTGCTCATATCCGATGCCTCTGCGGACATTGCCGTAACAAATGGGCCAAGCTTTCTGCCGCCCAGATAGAAATCGCCTACATTTTCATTTTTCTTGGAACAATAAATCCCAATGATAATCATGCCGCCCAGATAGACCAGAATTGTGAGCATGATTAAAACCTTTGCTGAAATCATGTTACTTTACCCTTCCTTCGTTTCTTGTTTTTTCTGTTTCGTCTTGCTTTTGCGGCTATTCTATCATACTTTCCACCAGAACAAAATACAGAACAAAGTCCGAACAAAAAACAGAACGACAAAACAAAGAATAGCCAGAAAGACTGCAACTTCAATCTTTTCTGACTATACGATTTCCAGAACTTATTTCTATCCGAAAAAAAATCTTTTTTTATTATTCGCCGTTTTTCGCTTTTTTCACACGAAAACTGTTCAAAAAAACAGGCATCATGCTTTTTGCGTATTGGCAAAGGGAATAATCCCCGTTGCTGATGCACCAGTCATAAATCAGCGCACGTTCACAGAGCGCATACGCCTTTACAATTTCGTTCACAGAAACATCCTCTCTGAGCTCGCCCTTCTTCTGTCCCTCCGTCACAATCTGCCGCAGCAGCTTGTAATAGATTCTGTTATGGTCGAGCAGGTGCTTTTCTCCCGTGGTAATCAGCTGAGAGGCATAAAGCCTTGCCGTCAAATCAAGGGAAATGCTGTCATCAATCATCAGAAACATCTCCCGATTCAGATACATCAGCTGCTCAAAGCTGTCCATTTCGGGGTCAAGCGTCGGAATCAGCTCCTGATATTTATCATCAAATAAATCGGAAAGGGAGCTTAAAAGGGCATCCTTGCCGCTGAAATAATGATAGAAGGAGCCCTTGGAGGTTCCCGATTCCTCTACGATTTCCTCCACCGTTGTATCATCATAGCCGTTTTCATAGAATAGCTTCCATGCTGCCGAAACGATACGGCTCTTGGTGTTTCTGGTATTCTTTTTTGCCAAGGCATCCGCCTCCTTTTATATCAAAGCCGAAACCCTGTTTCAGCCCAGGGGGCTTCCCCCTTATACCTTCTTCCATTTCAGACTGATAAGATCATGCTCACGAATCGTCCGCACCAGCCGCTCCCGAAAATCCACCGCCAGAATATCCCTTTCATCGAGCATTTCCAGCCCAAGCATCTTGCATCGCTGATATGTACCCGTTCCCTCCTGCTTTTCCTTGCTGAAGGTCACAATAATGCCCTTGGAGAACCAACCGCCTAACCGCTTTTTCGCAATCAGCAGCTCATTCAGCGCCGCAGTATCCGCATCCTTCAGCTTGCAGGAAATGAAAACAGGCAGGGAATCCTCCATCAGCATAACGTCAATTTCGTTTCCGCCGATTTTCAGCCCGTCATACACATTCCAGTCAATCATCGTTCCAAGCTTTACATCCTCAAACGCACCGCTGCTTGCCGCCGCCACATAGACATATAATTCCAGCCATACGCCGTAGTTGATGCAGTATTGTTTATCCTGCAAGGAGTTGAACCGTATCCAAACCCCATTCTTATCCAGACTTAGCTTCTTGAAAAAGCCGTTTTTCTCAAATTCCAGAAGAATTTCATCCTTCGGGGAAACAGGCTTTCCGCTTTTGGTATGGATATTTCTGCGGCTTTCCATCTGCAAATCATGCGAAAAGCCTCTCGCCGCCACCGTCTGCAGCCAGCTGCAGGTTACCTTCCAATCCCGCAGATGGCGGAACAGAAACCGTGCCATATTGTTGATGGCATCATAGCGTTCCGGTCTCGGCGGCTGATGGGATTCCCCCATAAAGCACGCGCCCTTGGCATCAATGAAGTTCTCCAGCGTCAGCGTTGCGATATCCGTCAGCTTTTCATCCGTTTCAATATCCGTAATGCAGCCCTTCACCAAATCCGTATGTACCATGCGAATTCCCATTTCAAGCCCTGCCTGATATGCGCCAATCATCATCAGCTCACTGCCGCCCGTCAGCTCCAGCGTGCAGTTTGCCGCCTCGTACCGCTCTGCCACACGGCAGACCGCCGCACACAGGGTTTTCACAGAGCTGATGTCTACAGGAATATCCTCCACAACGATATTGGGCATGTTTTTCTGAAAGCAGGTCACCAGAGAACGAAACGCATCCCTATCGTCCATTCCCTTATCATAGAGATACACCACCCTATCGGGCCGCAGGGTCAGCGGCGCAACGATATTTTTCAGCGTATCCTTATCATATAATTCAATCAAAACCTTCATACAGGACTCTCTCCTTTCGGCAATTTATTCCTCTATAATGGTTTCCTCCTCAAATTTCACTTCTTCCTGTGCTCTGTCTTTTTTGTTTCTGCCACTGAACACAGCACCGAAATTCAGCTTATTGACTACTCCGGGTGCCATATCCACCAGCTTGGAAAGCGCATCCTGATTCTTCACATTGATCAGCTGCACTCCATCGGGGCGAATCATCAGAATCGCGG
>OKUZ01000486.1_pt1 | contig 14294 bp, 10 predicted proteins | sample 1606681 | NCBI WGS metagenome assembly OKUZ01 (sample SAMEA3882524, study PRJEB24775) | human gut metagenome | biome: human-associated habitat; feature: intestine environment; material: feces | place: Netherlands | collected 2009/2010 | reverse complement strand
AATCGGCAATGGCGGTCAGCGGCATGGTCACGCCGTTATAAATGAGTTTTTTACCGCCAGGGATATCCGGCAGATTGAGCACGGTTTCTGGCACCGCATCCAGGCCACCGATATGGGTCACCATAAACGACGGCTGTAACTGCCCCGTGGCGCTAAGGGCAATCGCCTCTTTCATGTCGTCCGTGGAACCGCCGGACGTGCCGACAACGTGCGTACTGTTGTAATGGACGTTGTAGAAATTAAACGGCACTTTGAAGTTTTTATCTGTCGGCCCGGCGAAGAAATTCAGACAACCATCCTCCGCCAGCAATTCATCCGCCATTTCAACAACAGCAGGCACCGCCGCATAAACAAAAATGTCATCGAACCCGGCATCTCCTGTCAGCGCCCGCAGCGTCTGGACCGGATCGCTCACCCCTTTGGTATTCATATACACCAGCTCAATGCCTTTACTGGCCGCCAGTTCCACCGGCAGCAGCTTTTGTACCTGCGTCAGGCGTTTGTCGTCGATATCGACTACCACCACCCGCGACGGTTGTATGCCGCCGTTAATAGCGTAATCGATAGCGCCAATTCCCATCGGGCCTGCACACGCCAGTAGCGCAATATTGCCGCCAGGTTTGACGCCCATGCGATGCTCATAAACATATTGCGTGGTGTGATAATTGGCATGATAAGCGCCAATAATGCAGCACATAGGCTCTGCCAGCGACGCCGCAGCAAAATAAGAGCCGTGATAGGGTAATACGCAGCCCAAATTAATGGCGATTTCGGGAATAATCATATAGGTGGCGTTACCGCCAAAATATTCGTAGCTGTAGCCCGCTGAATACCCGCCTGGTAACCCCATCGCTGGTTGCAATACAAAACGCTGGCCTTTTTTATATTTGCCAGTGAGATTTTTACCCACTTCGACAATAACCCCGGCACATTCATGCCCGGTAATGACCGGATGATTTTCTAAATCGTCGGGGACGCGTTTATGTTCACTACCGAGTAACGCCGCTTTCCAGGTGGATAAACAAACGCTGTCAGAAATTACATTCACTAACAGTTCATTATCGGTAATTTCTGGCAGCTCAAATTCGCGCAGACGGACATCCCGCTTGCCATAAATAGCAGCAACTTTGGTTTTCATTTTTACCTCTGTAATCAGTGTTTATGTTCAGCGGTTAATTGATTAAATAAAGTGTCGAGTTTTGGATCGCCAATATAGTTATTAATCAATATCAGTGGTTTATCCGTCACACGTTTCACGCGCCCTTCCAGACTGGCGTGAGTAACGACGATATCCGCATCCGCAGGCACGTTTTCTATGGCGTAATGTTTTACTTCAATTGCCAGCCCCGCTTTTTCCAGACGTTTACGGAAGGTGGTTGCGCCCATCGCGCTGGAGCCCATCCCCGCATCGCAAACAAAGGCGATACGCTTAACCCGGCTTAACGAGAATGCCCCCTCTTGTTTCATCGCCTTAACCGCATTGGCTGACTGAGCAAACTCATCTTCGCTCTCCGTTTCCACCGTTTTTTCCATCTTCAGTATCAGCGAAGTGATAGCAAAGGACACCAGGGTACCTACCGTAACACCGGCAATTGTCGCCAGGAACGAGCCTTTCGGCGTCAGTGCCAGGTAAGCAAAGATAGACCCCGGACTTGGGCCAGCCACCAGACCACCGTCCAGTAAGTTAAACATCCAGGTGCCAGACATACCGCCCGCAATCATGGCAATAATGGTCAGCGGCTTCATCAGCACATACGGGAAATACAGTTCGTGGATCCCACCGAGGAAGTGAATAATCATCGCCCCGGGCGCAGAACGTTTACTCATCCCTTTACCAAACAAGGTAAACGCCAGCAGCAGCCCCAGACCAGGACCTGGATTGGAGGCCACCATGAAGAAGATGGATTTACCGTTAACCGAAGCCTGTTGCATTCCCAGCGGATAATAGACGCCCTGATCGATCGCATTATTAAGGAAAAGCACTTTCGCCGGTTCATTGATGACTGACAGCAAAGGTAGATAACCCGCATGTACCAGCGCCTCAATACACTCTTTGACGAAAGTATTAGCAATTAACACCGCCGGGCCGATAACTTCAAAACCCAGCAGACAAAGGAGCATCCCCGCGATACCTAATGAGAAGTTATTGATAACCATCTCAAAACCAGCAGGTATGCGTTTTTCCAGCGACTTGTCGATATATTTAATCACCAGACCACCGAGCGGCCCCATAATCATTGAGCCAAGGAACATCGGGATTTCAGCGCCGACGATCACACCAATCGTACCAATTCCGCCCATGACCGCGCCGCGTTTACCGCCGACCAGATGACCACCGGTAGAACCAATCATCACGGGCAATAAATAGGTAATCATCGGACCAACAATTTTGGCGAAATGTTCATTCGGCAGCCAGCCGGTGGGAATAAATAATGCCGTTATAAATCCCCAGGCAATAAAAGCACCGATATTGGGGATGACCATTGCAGTCAAAAAGCCCCCAAAAGCCTGGACCTTTGCACGAGCAGACTTGTTTTCCATAATATTATCCTGTAGAGGAGAGAGTAATTATCCGCGGCTGATAATGTCCGCTAATTGTTTTTCTGATGATGCGGTTAAGAGTTGTTCGAGTATTTCTTCTTCGCACAGTAATTCACTTAACGCCTGAATAGCGCCAATGTGCGAATTGGCATCGGCAGCAGAAAGCCCGATGAGTAATTTAATCGGTTCGTCATTCCCCGGAAAATAAACGCTTTGTTTAAGTAACGTCAAAGACATCCCGGTTTTAAGCGCCCCACATTCCGATCGCGCATGAGGCATTGCCACGCCTGGTGCGAGAATATAATAAGGGCCATTGTTAATGGTGGAACCTTTAATTGCCTGAATGTAATTCTCGCTGATATAGTTTTTATCCAGCAATGATACCATCGAGAAATCGATAGCTTCCTGCCAATCTTTTGCTGAATGTATAACTGAGATTGATGATTTTGGAAAATAATCAATAAGCCGCATAAATTATCCTTATTTTATTTTTAGGGTACAGTCCGGCGGTAAAAATAAAATACGCGTACAAATTAACGAAAGCAATTGGACACATGAAAGGAGAAACTCCACGAGCAAAAATAACAAAATATTGAATAACAACAACATGAAATAAGCTTAAAGTCAATTATAAATCTGTTAAGTAAACTACAAAATCAACAAATTATTCATCACTATATTTGTGATACACATCTCTATTTTCTTATTGAATGCTCGAAAACATACTTATTACGTTTATTATTTTTTCGCTCATCCCCTTTATAAATTCTGAATTATCGGCTGTTGTCTGTTTTCTCATCACCTCATGTGACATATTCCCCACTTTACTCAAGGAAGATTCATATGAAAGCACCTGTTTCATTAACCTCATTTCGCCCACAAAAATCTCTTGCTATCGCCATTGGCGTGCTTGCCGTGGTTGTGCTGCCATTTCTCTCGTATTACACCGTTAATGAAGGTGAACGCGGCATTTTGCTGCGCTACGGAAAAATCGTAAAAGTTGCCGAGCCGGGGCTGGGTTTTAAGATCCCTTTTATGGAAAGCGTAGAGAAAATTTCCACGCGTAATCAGGCTGTGGTCTATCAGGGATTACAGGCCTACAGCCGCGACCAGCAACCGGCACAAATGACAGTATCAGTCAGCTTCCACATTAAACCTTCAGAAGCAGGCGCGGTTTATACCACCTACAACACCATTGAAGCATTAAAAGATCGTCTGATTGTCCGTCAGTTGCCAACTCAACTGGAGAACGTTTTCGGACAATATACCGCCATCAGCGCCGTACAGGATCGTACAAAACTGGTTCAGGATCTGCAAAATGCCATGCGCAAAGCCGTTGTTGGGCCAGTGGTAATTGACGGGGTCCAGATTGAAAATATTGATTTTTCTGACGCTTATGAAAAGTCGATTGAAGACCGAATGAAAGCAGAAGTCGTCATTGCCACGCGTAAGCAAAATCTGGAAACGGAGAAAATCCAGGCGCAAATAGCGGTAACTCAGGCCCAGGCGGAAGCAGACAGTAAACTAGCGGCAGCCAAAGCAGAAGCGGAAACTATTCGCGTAAGAGGCGCGGCAGAGGCTGAAACTATTCGTTTAAAAAGTGCGGCTGAAGCAGAAGCTATCCGCCTGCGCGGTGAAGCTCTGCGGGAGAATCCCGGACTTGTTGCCCTCACCACTGCTGAGCGTTGGGACGGTAAACTGCCCGATACCATGATCCCCGGCAGCACAGTTCCGTTTATCTCTACTAAGTAAAAAAGGGCCGCTTTCGCGGCCCTTGAGACTGATAGCAAAGACAAAACTGCCTGATGCGCTACGCTTATCAGGCCTACATACTTCCTGCAATATGTTGAATTTGCAAAATCTTGTAGGACGGATAAGGCGTTCACGCCGCATCCGGCATAAACAACGCGCACTTTGCCAACAATCTGAAGGGCCGCATTTGCGGCCCTTCTCACAAAGCATCTTACCGATTACAGCAGCGCTTTTGCTTTCGCAACAACGTTGTCAACGGTGAAGCCGAACTCTTCAAACAGCTGCTCTGCCGGAGCAGATTCACCGAAGGTGGTCATGCCGACGATAGCACCGTTCAGGCCAACATACTTGTACCAGTAGTCAGCAATGCCAGCTTCCACCGCAACACGAGCGGTAACCGCTTTCGGCAGTACGGATTCACGGTAAGCCGCGTCCTGCTTGTCGAATGCGTCGGTAGACGGCATGGAAACCACGCGCGCTTTCACGCCTTCGGCAGTCAGTTTTTCGTAGGCGGCAACAGCCAGTTCAACTTCAGAACCGGTCGCGATGAAGATCAGTTCCGGCTGACCAGCACAGTCTTTCAGCACATAACCACCGCGCGCGATGTTTGCCAGCTGCTCTTCAGTACGTTCCTGCTGCGCCAGGTTCTGACGGGAGAGGATAAGCGCAGTCGGGCCGTCCTGACGCTCAACGCCGTATTTCCACGCTACTGCGGATTCAACCTGGTCACACGGACGCCATGTAGACATGTTCGGGGTCACGCGCAGAGAAGCGATCTGTTCTACCGGCTGGTGAGTCGGGCCATCTTCGCCCAGACCGATGGAGTCGTGGGTGTAAACCATCACCTGACGCTGTTTCATCAGCGCAGCCATACGTACGGCATTACGTGCGTATTCCACGAACATCAGGAAGGTTGAGGTATACGGCAGGAAACCACCGTGCAGGGAGATACCGTTGGCAATCGCAGTCATACCGAATTCACGTACACCGTAGTGGATGTAGTTACCCGCAGCATCTTCGTTGATTGCTTTAGAACCAGACCACAGGGTCAGGTTAGACGGCGCCAGGTCTGCAGAACCGCCGAGGAATTCCGGCAACAGCGGCCCGAACGCTTCGATAGCATTCTGAGACGCTTTACGGCTGGCGATCTTCGCCGGATTAGCCTGAAGTTTAGCGATGAACTCTTTCGCTTTGGCGTCGAAGTCAGACGGCATTTCGCCTTTCATACGGCGGGTAAATTCAGCAGCTTCCTGCGGATAAGCTTTCGCGTAAGCAGCGAATTTCTCGTTCCATGCGAATTCTTTCGCCTGGCCTGCTTCTTTCGCATCCCACTGAGCATAGATTTCAGACGGGATTTCGAACGGCGCGTATTTCCAGCCCAGCTGTTCGCGGGTCAGGGCAATTTCAGCGTCGCCCAGCGGCGCACCGTGGGAGTCGTGGGTACCGGCTTTGTTCGGGGAACCGAAACCGATGATGGTTTTGCACATCAGCAGGGACGGTTTGTCAGTCACTGCGCGCGCTTCTTCTACTGCGCGTTTGATGGATGCCGCGTCATGACCGTCGATATCGCGAATAACGTGCCAGCCGTAAGCTTCGAAACGCATTGCGGTGTCGTCGGTAAACCAGCCTTCAACGTGACCATCGATAGAAATACCGTTGTCATCGTAGAACGCAATCAGTTTACCCAGCTTCAGCGTACCCGCCAGAGAGCAAACTTCGTGGGAGATGCCTTCCATCATGCAGCCGTCGCCCATGAAGGCGTAGGTGTAGTGGTCGACGATGTCGTGGCCCGGACGGTTAAACTGCGCCGCCAGCGTTTTTTCTGCAATCGCCATACCGACTGCGTTGGCAATACCCTGACCCAGCGGACCGGTGGTGGTTTCTACACCTGCGGTGTAACCCACTTCCGGGTGACCCGGAGTTTTAGAGTGCAGCTGACGGAAGTTTTTCAGTTCTTCCATCGGCAGATCGTAACCGGTGAGGTGCAGCAGGCTGTAGATCAGCATGGAGCCGTGGCCGTTGGACAGCACGAAGCGGTCACGGTCAGCCCAGGACGGATTCTGCGGGTTGTGTTTCAGGAAATCACGCCACAGGACTTCGGCAATGTCAGCCATACCCATAGGGGCACCCGGGTGACCGGATTTGGCTTTCTGTACTGCGTCCATGCTCAGCGCACGAATAGCATTGGCAAGCTCTTTACGTGAGGACATTTTGACTCCAGATCGGATGATGAAGGGCACGCCCTTAACGACTTGACGACAGCGCGTTTTGGGCTACGCCGGAAAATTTGCCAACAATTTACCGCAAGCCGCTCGTCATGTACATGGAACATCCTTTTGCCGCTTCAGAAATCTCTGGATCATGCTCGCATGTTGCGCAATCCACTCGCCCGTCCGCTGCGCTTTTCCTTATACTGAGACTGAGCGTCGATTCACCTGCAAACGGCGCATTTTTAGAATAATCCTGACCTTGTGCGGAAGAGAAAACATGAAAATTCGCGCCTTATTGGTAGCAATGAGCGTGGCTACGGTGCTGACCGGTTGCCAGAATATGGACTCCAGTGGACTGCTCTCATCAGGAGCGGAAGCTTTTCAGGCTTACAGTTTGAGTGATGCGCAGGTGAAAAAACTGAGCGATCAGGCATGCCAGGAGATGGACAGCAAAACGACGATTGCGCCAGCCAATAGCGAATATGCTAGACGTCTGACGACAATTTCTCGCGCGTTAGGCGATAACATCAACGGTCAGCCGGTGAATTACAAAGTGTATATGGCGAAGGATGTGAACGCCTTTGCAATGGCTAACGGCTGTATCCGCGTCTATAGCGGGCTGATGGATATGATGACGGATAACGAAGTCGAAGCGGTGCTCGGTCACGAAATGGGGCACGTGGCATTAGGCCATGTGAAGAAAGGAATGCAGGTAGCACTTGGTACAAACGCAATTCGCGTTGCGGCGGCCTCTGCAGGCGGAATTGTCGGCAGTTTGTCACAATCACAACTGGGAGACCTGGGCGAAAAGCTAGTCAATTCGCAATTTACCCAACGTCAGGAATCAGAGGCCGATGATTACTCCTACGATTTGCTGCGCCAACGCGGTATCAGCCCGGCAGGTCTTGCCACCAGCTTTGAAAAACTGGCGAAACTGGAAGAAGGCCGCCAAAGCTCAATGTTTGACGACCATCCTGCATCCGCCGAACGCGCCCAGCATATTCGCGATCGTATGAGCGCGGATGGAGTTAAGTAAAGCCAGGTAGTGCCGAACGTAGGTCGGATAAGGCGTTCACGCCGCATCTGACAAGAATGGCACATTTGTTACTCCGTGCGCATTGCCGGATGCGATGCTGGCGTATCTTATCCGGCCTACGGGTGCCGAGTGTAGGTCGGATAAGGCGTTCACGCCGCATCCGACATTAATGGCACATCACCCGCGCGCCTCTTATCTGGCGCTTACTCGCCCTTTTTCGCCGCCTGGATATACAGCATCTCCAGCGCCAGCGTCGCCGCAGCCAGAGCGGTGATTTCCGACTGATCGTATGCCGGAGCCACCTCCACTACGTCCATCCCAACGATGTTGAGATCTTTCAAGCCGCGTACCAGTTTAATGGCGCGATCGGAGGTCAGGCCGCCAATTACCGGCGTACCGGTGCCTGGTGCAAAAGCAGGATCCAGGCAGTCGATATCAAAGGTCAGGTAAACCGGCATATCACCCACAATCTGTTTCACCTGGGCGATAATGTCATCCACGCTGCGATCGTTCACCTGGCAGGCGTCCAGCACGGTAAAGCCGTTGTCTTTATCAAACTCGGTACGAATACCAATCTGCACAGAATGATTCGGGTCGATCAGACCTTCTTTCGGCGCGGTATAGAACATGGTGCCGTGGTCAAATTCACAACCGTTAGCGTAGGTATCGGTGTGGGCATCAAAGTGTACCAACGCCATTTTGCCGAAATGCTTCGCATGAGCGCGCAGCAGCGGCAGCGTAACAAAGTGGTCACCACCGAAGGAGAGCATACGCTTACCGGCAGCCAGCAGCTTCTCGGCGTGCGCCTGCAGCTTCTCGCTCATCTCACGGGCATCTCCGAAGGCATATACCAGATCGCCGCAGTCCACGACGTTCAGGCGCTCACGCATGTCGAAATTCCACGGGAAGCGATTGTGTTCCCAGGCCAGATTCGTCGAAACCTGACGGATCGCTGCCGGACCGTGGCGACCACCCGCACGACCAGAAGTGGCCATATCGAACGGCACGCCAGTAATCACCCAGTCAGCATCGCTGTCATATGGCTGGAAGTTCATCGGCAGGCGTAAAAAACCAAAGGCGTTGGAAACCAGTGAGTTATCGTATTGATGACCTAAGGTGCTCATGGATGGACTCCTATTACAAAGTCGATATAAAAAAACCCTTCCGCGTCGTTAGGCCCGACGAGGAAGGGTTGGATTTGTGAAACACAAGTTTGTGCTAATTATCGCCTTAAATGGGCGAGGCATCAAGCGAGGTTGCTATTTCCGACACGGTGGCGGCGCATAGCCATTGTTATCTGCCGGAAAGGCTTGTCCAGAGCACGGCGGCAGCGCGTTTTTCGCCGGGCCTTGTAATTCAAAGGCGGCAAAGCCGATTACACCGGTATTACGCACATCGCCTTGCGCCGAATTGGCTGCGTAGGAATCAGCAACGTTGGCGAACTGAAAAGCCGCTTCGGTATGTTTATCTTTGCGGAATCCTTTAATCGCTAACGAATCTCCGGCATTCACAATATAACCGTTGTTATTCAGCGAACCTTGCTTGCCGTTCAGCACATCCAGGCCATCAACCGTAGCAACGATCTCGTAGTTGGTGTTACGACTGTAATTACGGACATATAATTGATAATTCATTCCGACTCTGGCATGGACAATATAGCGTGGTTCATTATTGGATGAATCATAAACCCGCGTAATAGGTAGAGAATTAAAATTACCATCGCGAATAGCATATTCCAGTTCGTTAATACGAATGCTATAAACGCGGTCGTAGCCGGAAGGAACATTAGTCGAATAACTAATAACGATCATCTCTGCCGGATCGCGCCAGGCTCGTTCAGCAGATACGCCCTGAACCGTTGAGTGCACATCCCCACCCCAGGCGGTGCCGACATTGCCTGATGCACTGCTATTATACTGCGCATTACTGGAACAACCAGCCAGCAGCACGATTAATGCCACCAACGCGCTACGTACTTTCCATTTTTTCATAACCGTTCCCTCTGCATTTAATTAATGCAGCGATTGTAGGGAGATTATTTAATAAGAAAAGCAGCTAAATTATTTTTAAGAATATATAAAAAGAAAGCGGGCCGATTTACGTAAATAAATCGCCCCGCCAGCAGAATAATCTTAATTATTCATCTTCAAGATAGGTATAACCGTACAAACCTGCCTCGAACTCTTCCAGGAACTGTTGTTGCAGTTCAGCATCAAGATCGGTTTTCTTCACCTGATCGCGGAACTGAGTTAACAGCGTTTTCGGATCGAGCTGCACATATTGCAGCATGTCCGCCACGGTATCGCCTTCGTCAGACAGTTCTACCTCTACGCTACCATCAGGGAAGACGAACACGTCAACCGCTTCGGTATCACCGAACAGGTTGTGCATGTTGCCGAGGATCTCCTGATATGCGCCGACCATAAAGAAACCGAGCATCGGCGGATTCTCCGGATCGTACTCCGGCATAGGCATTGTCGTGGCAATACCGTCACCATCAATATAGTGGTCGATAGCACCGTCTGAGTCACAGGTAATATCCAGCAGCACAGCGCGGCGTTCCGGCACTTGATCCAGCCCTTCCAGCGGCAGAACCGGGAACAACTGGTCGATCCCCCACGCATCCGGCATCGACTGGAACAGCGAGAAGTTGACGTACATTTTGTCCGCCATACGTTCCTGCAGCTCGTCGATAATCGGACGATGAGCACGGTTTTGCGGATCCAGCTGCTTTTGCACTTCATGGCACATGCTCAAATAAAGCTGCTCAGCCCATGCGCGTTCTTGCAGGCTAAAGGTGCCGGAAGAGTAGCCGATATGAATGTCGTGCAGATCCATCTGGCTGTCGTGTAACCATTCACGCAGAGAACGGCGAGTTCCCGGTTCGTGCATTTCCTGCCAGGTTTCCCACATGCTTTGCAGGGCGCGCGGTGCATCTTCTGCAGGCGCGGTCGGCACCGTGTATTCGTTACGTTCCACGCCGATGATATTCGACACCAGCACGGTGTGATGCGCAGTCACCGCACGACCCGATTCGGTGATTACCGTCGGATGTGGCAGACCATTTTCTTCACACGCATCACCAATCGCCCAGATGATGTTGTTGGCGTATTCATTGAGGCCGTAGTTTACGGAGCAGTCAGACTGAGAACGGGTGCCTTCATAGTCCACGCCCAGACCGCCGCCGACGTCGAAGCACTGAATATTGACGCCCAGCTTGTGCAGTTCCACATAGAAACGCGCGGATTCACGAACGCCTGTCGCGATATCGCGAATATTCGCCATCTGCGAACCGAGGTGGAAGTGCAGCAGTTGCAGGCTGTCGAGACGCCCGGCTTCACGCAGCGTTTCAACCAGTTGCAGTACTTGAGTCGCCGCCAGGCCAAACTTCGATTTTTCCCCGCCGGAGGACTGCCATTTACCCGAGCCCTGCGAAGCCAGACGTGCACGCACGCCCAGACGAGGAACGACATTCAGACGTTCTGCTTCATCCAGCACAATGGCAATTTCTGACATCTTCTCAATGACCAGATAGACCTTGTGGCCCATCTTCTCGCCAATTAATGCCAGGCGGATATATTCGCGGTCCTTATAACCGTTGCAGACGATGACGCTACGGGTCATGCCAGCATGTGCCAGCACCGCCATCAACTCGGCTTTGGAACCGGCTTCCAGGCCCAGCGGTTCGCCCGAATGAATCAGGGACTCAATCACGCGGCGGTGCTGGTTAACTTTGATCGGATAAACGAGGAAGTAATCGCCGTTATAGCCGTAGGATTCCCGCGCTCGTTTGAACGCGGCGTTAATGGAACGCAAACGGTGCTGCAGGATCTGTGGGAAACAGAACAGTGCAGGCAGACGCTGACCCTGTGCTTCGCGAGTTTTCACTAACTGCGCGAGATCGACGCGAGCTTCCGGGACGTCCGGGTCCGGGCACACGCTGATGTGGCCCAGCTCGTTAACGTCATAGTAGTTATTGCCCCACCAGGCAATATTGTAAGTACGCAGCATCTTGCTGGCTTCCTGGGAGCTCATTGCAACCTCCTGCATGGAGCGTAGTACACCGTGTTCGCCCGCTGACGAAGGCAAACCCATAGACATGTCGTCAGACATAGCGAACCTCAAATTATTTTATTAAGTGTAAAACAGTTAACGACTATCGCAGCCTGGAACTGCGATAACAACCCATAAGCACATGGATTTTCCAGCAGTGAATGCTGACGCTCCAACTGCGCAACCGGTTTCTTTTTCATAACATTATTAAGCACATAACCGAACGTAAGTGTGACAGTTCGGCGAAACCACGAGAAAACTCTTGTTTTTACAAGAGCGCCCTTGTTCAGTCCTCAGTAGCTGTAACCAGCTCTTGAATCCTGAGAAGCGCCGAGATGGGTATAACATCGGCAGGTATGCAAAGCAGAGATGCAGAGTGCGGGGAACGAATCTTCACCAGAACGGTGAGACAGGTTAAGCAGCAGACAACGGTTCATTATTTCGTATCACCTCCACGGCCGCCTGTTAAGACGAACCCACAAGCCAAAACTCTGTTTTCAACCCGGCTGGAAGTGGCAACACGAAAGAAACGTCGTGTGCTTTTTATTTAAGCCGCGCGCCGCGTTTTATACCCCACAATGGCAGAAAATTGCAAAAGATAAATACGCAGAATGCCAGCATTGTCAGGAAAAATTTCCAGCCACGTTTTTAACAGAATGAGACACGATTCAAAAAAAAGTGGAAATTGGGTGAAGAACTGACCTAAAATAGCCATCCAGATGTTAATCCATCCATACCGATTAACACTCAGACTGCCAGTGTTTTTAACCTGCAGAGTCGTGGTAGGATCCGCTACCACAGAAAATCCACACAACAGTTTGAGCTAACCAAATTCTCTTTAGGTGATATTAAATATGGCAAAACACCTTTTTACGTCCGAGTCCGTCTCTGAAGGGCATCCTGACAAAATTGCTGACCAAATCTCTGATGCCGTTTTAGACGCGATCCTCGAACAGGATCCGAAAGCACGCGTTGCTTGCGAAACCTACGTAAAAACCGGCATGGTTTTAGTTGGCGGCGAAATCACCACCAGCGCCTGGGTAGACATCGAAGAGATCACCCGTAATACCGTTCGCGAAATTGGCTATGTGCATTCCGACATGGGCTTTGACGCTAACTCCTGTGCGGTTCTGAGCGCCATCGGTAAACAGTCTCCTGACATCAACCAGGGCGTTGACCGTGCCGATCCGCTGGAACAGGGCGCGGGCGACCAGGGGCTGATGTTTGGCTACGCAACTAATGAAACCGACGTGCTGATGCCAGCACCTATCACTTATGCACACCGTCTGGTACAGCGTCAGGCTGAAGTGCGTAAAAACGGCACTCTGCCGTGGCTGCGCCCGGACGCGAAAAGCCAGGTGACTTTCCAGTATGACGACGGCAAAATCGTTGGCATTGATGCTGTCGTGCTTTCCACTCAGCACTCTGAAGAGATCGACCAGAAATCGCTGCAAGAAGCGGTAATGGAAGAGATCATCAAGCCGATTCTGCCCGCTGAATGGCTGACTTCTGCCACCAAATTCTTCATCAACCCGACCGGTCGTTTCGTTATCGGTGGCCCGATGGGTGACTGCGGTCTGACTGGTCGTAAAATCATCGTTGATACCTACGGCGGCATGGCGCGTCATGGTGGCGGTGCGTTCTCCGGTAAAGATCCATCAAAAGTGGACCGTTCCGCAGCCTACGCAGCACGTTATGTCGCGAAAAACATTGTTGCTGCTGGCCTGGCCGATCGTTGTGAAATTCAGGTTTCCTACGCAATCGGCGTGGCTGAACCGACTTCCATCATGGTAGAAACTTTCGGTACTGAGAAAGTGCCTTCTGAACAACTGACTCTGCTGGTACGTGAATTCTTCGACCTGCGCCCATACGGTCTGATTCAGATGCTGGATCTGCTGCACCCGATCTACAAAGAAACCGCAGCATACGGTCACTTTGGTCGTGAACATTTCCCGTGGGAAAAAACCGACAAAGCGCAGCTGCTGCGTGATGCTGCCGGTCTGAAGTAATCTTTCTTCACCTGCTTTCAAAGGCCAGCCTCGCGCTGGCCTTTTTCTTTTACCTCACCGCAGTGGACAGGCGTTCACGCCGCATCCGGCAAAAAACCGCCCGCACAATAACATCATTCTTCCTCAACACGTTTTACCGCAAATTATCATCACTACTGAAATCGATTACACCAACCACACCAGCCAAATATTTGTAATATTTTCATATTATTATTCAGCTTTCACAGTTGTTACATTTCTTTTCAGTAAAGTCTTAATTGCAGATAACAACCTTTAATCTATGATGATATAACTCAATTATTTTCATGCACTTAAATCATAACTAAGATAAATGTTAGTGTAAGCGATTACACTGATGTGATTTGCTTCACATCTTTTTACGTCGTACTCACCTATCTTAATTCACAATAAAAAATAACCATATTGGAGGGCATCATGCCTGACGCTAAAAAACAGGGGCGGTCAAACAAGGCAATGACGTTTTTCGTCTGCTTCCTTGCCGCTCTGGCGGGATTACTCTTTGGCCTGGATATCGGTGTAATTGCTGGCGCACTGCCGTTTATTGCAGATGAATTCCAGATTACTTCGCACACGCAAGAATGGGTCGTAAGCTCCATGATGTTCGGTGCGGCAGTCGGTGCGGTGGGCAGCGGCTGGCTCTCCTTTAAACTCGGGCGCAAAAGAGCCTGATGA
>OKUZ01000478.1_pt1 | contig 14383 bp, 9 predicted proteins | sample 1606681 | NCBI WGS metagenome assembly OKUZ01 (sample SAMEA3882524, study PRJEB24775) | human gut metagenome | biome: human-associated habitat; feature: intestine environment; material: feces | place: Netherlands | collected 2009/2010 | reverse complement strand
ATGGGCAGGCAAGCCAGCTTACCTTTGTGCCGGGAACGTCTTCCGCCGGATATACAAGAGTGCTTGAAAATGAAGTCCAGAAGGCAGACTTTGCCTCTTATATGACAGGTATTTCCTATGGTGTTACCATTGAGGATGACGGAACGGTAGTGCCGCAGGGATAAGCGGGGACACATAACACTGTCCCTGCCATGCCCCACGTTCTTTAAAACGTTTATGCAGCTGATTTAAAACAAGCCGTTTGTTTCCGCTCCACAAAGGCGCGATCAGGAGATTTTTCGGTCCGTCACCGGTCATGCGGTGAATGGTGATCCGGGGCGGTAAAAGCGTGATACAGTCGATCACAAGATCGATATATTCTTCTATAGAAAACACATGAAAGGGATCTGTCTGGTAGACATCTGCCAGATCGGTCCCTTTTAATATATGGAGCAGCTGCAGCTTGATCCCGTCAATGGGCCGGTCTGCCAGATAGGTTACAGTTTCCTTCATCTGGTCTGTGGTTTCGCCGGGAAGTCCAAGGATCACATGGACGATCACAGTAATGCCGGCTTTTTTCAGCCGTTTTAAAGCATCCTCAAACACAGGAAGTTCATAACCTCTGCGGATAAAGCGGGCGGTTTTTTTATGGATCGTCTGAAGCCCAAGCTCCACCCAGACCGGTTTCTTACTGTTTAACTCTTTTAACAGGTCTATAATATCATCCCCCAGGCAGTCCGGCCTTGTGGCAATGGAAAGAGCAGCGATATCCGGGTGGCTGATGGCACGTTCAAACAGTGGTTTCAAATAAAAAACCGGTGCGTAGGTATTGGTAAAGGACTGAAAATAGGCGATATAATTGCAAGCTTCATCAGAGCCGGTCTTATTACTTACCCGTCCTTTGGCAGCTTCGATCTGATCCCATACATCTGTTTTCAGGCTTTCCGCAAAATCTCCGGAACCGCCTTCGCTGCAGAAAATGCATCCCCTGGTCCCACAGGTGCCGTCCCGGTTGGGACAGGTAAGACCTGCATCCAGTGACAGTTTATATACTTTATGTCCAAATGTATGTTTCAGCTCCCAGTCCAGACTGTGATAGGGGCGGCCGTTCCAGTTGTGTTCCAGTTCCATGTAAGACTCCTTAAAAATAATTCCGGTCTGCCTGCAGGGCAAAGCAGGGACCGTTGTCATGTGTATGTCCAGTTATAACAGAAAAAATGTCAGCTGTCCATGAAAGAATGTGCAATATCGAAAAATATTGTATTGTGACAGATGTTACTTTTGTGTTAGACTGATAATAGCATATCAGCAGAAAAAGGAGAGGGCAGCTATGAATGTATGTGAGACCATAAAACAGTTAAATAGTGAAAAAACAGATGCATTTATGCATGAACTTTATGGAAAAGGAGCAGCTGAAAACAAAGCAAGATATGAGAAGGTACTGAAAGGCTTTGAACAGGCGTTTGGCGACAGCAAAGAAGTCCTTCTTTTCTCATCACCGGGCCGTACAGAGATCAGCGGAAACCATACAGACCACAACCACGGCAAGGTGCTGGCCGGCAGTATCAACTTAGACTGTGTAGGCGCAGCTGCAAAGAATTATTCCAGCCATGTGCGGATCATCAGCGAAACCTATAATCAGGACATTACTATTGACTTAAATGATCTGGAGCCAAGTGCTAAGAAAGCAGGAACTGTTGATCTGATCAAAGGTATTTTAAAGGGATTTGAAACATCAGGCTACAGTGTTGGCGGCTTTAATGCTTATATTACCAGCAATGTGATCAGCGCAGCCGGTGTCAGTTCCTCCGCTTCTTTTGAAATGTTATTATGCTCCATGTTAAATGCATTTTTCAATGAAAGCCGTATGGACAATGTGGCTTATGCCCATATTGGAAAATTTGCGGAAAATAAATACTGGGACAAGGCATCAGGACTTCTTGACCAGATGGCATGTGCAGTAGGCGGCCTGATCACCATTGATTTTGTAGAGCCTATGACTCCGGTAGTACAGAAGATCGATTTTGATTTCAAGGCACAGAACCACAGTCTGATCATTGTCCAGACCGGAAAAGGCCATGCTGATCTGAGTGCTGAGTATTCTTCCATTCCGGAAGAGATGAAGAAGGTGGCAAAGTATTTTGGAAAAGATGTTTTAGCCCAGATCTCAGAAGAGAAGGTGATCCAGCATCTTCCTGAGATCCGGAAGTTTGCAGGAGACCGTGCAGTACTGCGTGCCCTTCATTTCTTTGAGGAAAACAAGAGAGTGGAAGCAGAGGTAGCAGCATTAAAAGAGGGCCGTTTTAATGATTTCCTGGAAAATATCACAGCATCCGGAAATTCTTCCTGGAAATGGCTGCAGAACTGCTTTACTACTAGCAATAACGCAGAACAGGGAATTACCGTTGCCCTTGCTTTAACAGAGCTGTTTATAGCCCAGAAGCAGAGAGGTGCCTGCCGTGTACACGGAGGCGGTTTCGCAGGTGTTATCATGGCAATGCTTCCAAATGACCTGGTAGAAGAATATACAAAATATATGGAGAAATGCCTGGGAGAAGGCTGCGCTTATAATATGAGCATCCGGCCTTATGGCGCGATCTGCGTAAGTGATTATTTATAATGTGATACCAGAGTCAAAAACAAAGAGACATTTATACGAAATGGGCCGTCTGCGAAAACAGACGGCCTTGTTTGTTATCATGCGATCATATTCTTATTACTTTCATTTCTTGTGATAGCTGTCCAGTAATTTCTGTTTCGTCTGCCACAATTCATTAGAAAGATCTACATGAACGGTGTGAGGATTTACCAGACGTTTGGACTCATCCCATAAGGTATCCAGTTCTTCCTTACAGTATTTCTGGATATCCATTACCTTTGGTGATTCATAAACGCATTCGCCGTTTAAGAAGACTGGTACTAACAGTTCGCGCATGGTGTAGCTGCCAGGTGCTAATAAGGTTTTCTTCCATGTTTCCTGTGGGTCGAAAAGGAGAAGAGAATTGTTAGTATCGAACTTCTCGCCTACCAGGCAGATCAGATCTGCGATGATCTTTCCGTTTTCTTTGTCATAAATACGGTAAATGGTCTTGTTTCCAGGGTTGGTGATCTTTTCAGCATTCTCAGATAACTTGATCTTTGGAATGAATTCACCGGTGGTCTTGTCCTTTACAGCAGCTAACTTGTAAACACCGCCAAAGGATGGGCAGTCCTTCGCTGTGATCAGATTGGTACCAACGCCCCAGGAATTGATGGTAGCGCCCTGTACCTTTAAGCTGTCGATCAGGTACTCATCCAGGTCATTGGAAGCGGAGATAACTGCATCCGGGAAGCCTGCTGCGTCCAGCATCTTCTTTGCTTTCTTTGACAGATATGCCAGGTCACCGCTGTCTAAGCGGATACCGTAGAAGGTCAGCGGAATGCCAGCTTCTCTCATTTCCTTAAATACCTTGATGGCATTTGGAATACCGGATTTTAAGGTATCATAAGTATCTACTAACAGGATACATGCAGATGGGTACAGCTTTGCATAGGTACGGAAAGCGGTCAGCTCATCCGGGAAACTCATGATCCAGCTGTGTGCATGGGTTCCTTTTACCGGAACATCAAACATCTTTCCGCAGAGTACATTGGAAGTACCGATACAGCCTGCGATCATGGCAGCTCTTGCGCCGTAAGTACCGGCATCAGCTCCCTGGGCACGGCGGAGACCGAATTCCATAACGCCATCGCCCTTTGCAGCGTGGACAATACGCTCTGTTTTAGTTGCGATCAGACTCTGGTGGTTGATAATGGTAAGAAGTGCTGTTTCAACCAGCTGTGCCTGCATGATCGGTGCGATTACTTTAATTAAAGACTCTCTTGGGAATACAACGGTACCTTCCGGGATAGCGTAGATATCGCCTGTAAAACGGAAAGTACTAAGATACTCTAAGAAGTCTTCTGCAAATATATTTAAACTTCTTAAATATTCAATATCACTTTCGTCAAAATGGAGTCCTTTGATATATTCAATGGCCTGTTCCAGACCGGCACAAATGGCAAAACCATTTCCATGGGGATTGGTACGGTAGAACATATCGAAGATGACAGTTTCATTTGCGTCTTTTTCCTTAAAATAGCCCTGCATCATCGTCAGTTCATACAGGTCAGTGAGTAGTGTGAGATTTCTGTGATCCATAAGTTGGCTCCCTCCTGGTACACAGTCTTTGGTTTGAAATAAATGGCTGTGTGCGGTTGTGTGTAAAGTTTCCGTAACAATATAGCATATTTATGTAAAAAAAGGAACATATCGTTACAAATTTAACAATATTATATACACATGACAAGACAAGTGTTCTGACAGAGCGAAATAAAATGCCTATTTCCTCCGTCCAAGCTGCCAGAAAGCCACAGCACTGGCTGCTGCCACATTCAGGGAGTCTACTTCGTGGAACATAGGAATAAGAACGGTATAGTCGCAGGCTGCAATAGTCGCATCTTTCAGACCTTCACCTTCTGTGCCAAGGACTATGGCCAATTTTTCATGAGAAGCTAAAACAGGATCGTCAATGGATACGGAGTCGGTTTTTAATGCCATAGCAGCAGTTTTAAAGCCCAAAGCTTTTAAGGTATCCATGGAAGCATCTGGCCAGGAATTTTTGGGAAGAATGGTCCATGGGATCTGGAATACAGTTCCCATGCTCACACGGGAGGCGCGGCGGTATAATGGATCAGCGCAGCCATGGGTGAGAAGTACGGCGTCCATGCCAAGGGCAGCAGCAGAACGGATAATGGCTCCTACATTGGTTGGGTTTACTACATCTTCTAAAATAGCAATGCGGTTTGCATGTTTACATACATCTTCTACAGAAGGAAGGACATTGCGCTTCATGGCGCAGAGCATGCCACGGGTCAGTGCAAAGCCGGTGAGTTTTGTAAGTACATTGTATTCAGCGGTAAATACCGGTACATCCGGGTATTTTTCAAGAAGCTGTCTGGTTTCGCCAGCGTCAGCTGCGACCAGCCGTTTTTCTGCAAGAAAAGAAATAGGAGCATATCCTGCATTTAATGCCCGTTCAATTACCTTAGGGCTTTCTGCAATAAATACGCCGGGAGCTGGTTCAAAATAGTGGAGAAGCTGGGCCTCGTTGCAGCGGGCGTAGATGTCAAACTCCGGGGCGTTAAAATCTGTTATCTCGATTTCATTTAATTTCATAAAATAAATTTCCTTTAATAAATGATAATAATAAACCATAAGTAGTGTGGTATCTTTCCTGTAACTGCGGGAAAGCAGTTTTACAAAAATGTGAAAGCATACCTGTTTCTTAGTATAAAAGAAATATATATTCTTGGCAACCGGTACATCGTTTCGTAAATGATGTACCAGACACAGGCACATGGTTTCAGGAAAAATGGTTATCCTAAATCCATCAAAGAACTATAAAAATTTATTAATGTAAAGGAGACCGGATCCATGGAAAATAAAATGTTCTGTTACCAGTGTCAGGAAACAGCCAACTGCACTGGCTGTACTTTAACCGGTGTCTGCGGCAAAAATCCCCAGGTTGCGGCAGCCCAGGATCTTTTAGTGTATGTAACAAAAGGATATAGTGAGGCGACCACCAGACTTCGTAAGGAAGGTACGAATGTCAGTGATGCCGAAAACCGCATGGTAGTGATGAACCTGTTTATGACCATTACTAACGCTAATTTTGATAAGGAGGCCATTGAAAAACGGATCCATGATACCCTTCATGTGAAAAAAGAATTATTAAAGAAGGTAAAAGATACCTCCGGGCTTTCTGAGGCTGCTTTGTGGGACGGAAGCGGGGACTGGGAGGTGATCGCAGGAAAAGTGGGAGTCCTTTCCGATCCAGATGAGGATATCCGAAGCCTTCAGCAGTTGATCACCTATGGCATTAAGGGGCTTTGCGCTTATACCAAACATGCCAATGCCCTGATGCATACAGATCCCAAGCTGGATGCATTTATACAGGAAACTCTGGCAAAGACATTGGATAACAGCCTGTCGGCAGAGGAATTAGTGGCGTTGACCTTAAAAACAGGAGAATACGGTGTAAAGGGAATGGCCATGTTAGATGCTGCCAATACCGGGGCTTATGGAGATCCAGAGATCACAGCAGTGAATATCGGTGTAAGAAAAAATCCGGGCATTCTGGTTTCAGGTCATGACCTGCGGGACCTGGAAATGCTTTTGGAGCAGACAAAAGGAACAGGCGTGGATGTGTATACCCATTCAGAAATGCTTCCTGCCTGCAGTTATCCGGCCTTTAAGAAATATCTTCATTTCGTAGGTAATTATGGCAATGCCTGGTGGCAGCAGAAAGAAGAATTTGAGTCATTTAACGGGCCGATCCTTATGACCACTAACTGTATCGTGCCGCCAAAAGCCAGTTATAAAGACCGTCTTTACACCACCGGTGCAGCAGGATATCCGGGCTGTACCTATATTCCAGGGGGCTTAGGAGAAAAGAAGGATTTTTCCCAGATCATAGAACAGGCAAAGAAATGTCCGCCGCCTAAAGAACTGGAATTTGGCACGATCCCAGGTGGCTTTGCCCATGCCCAGGTGATCGCCTTAGCCGACAAAGTTGTGGAAGCAGTAAAATCCGGAAAGATCAAAAAATTTGTGGTCATGGCAGGCTGCGACGGACGTATGAAGAGCCGTGAATATTATACAGAATTTGCCAAAGCACTGCCAAAAGATACCGTGATCCTCACAGCAGGCTGCGCCAAGTACCGCTACAATAAATTAAAACTGGGAGACATTGACGGCATCCCAAGGATCCTGGATGCAGGTCAGTGCAACGACTCCTATTCCCTGGCAGTGATCGCCATGAAGCTGAAAGAGGTATTTGGACTGGATGATATCAACGACCTTCCTATTATTTATAACATTGCCTGGTATGAGCAGAAAGCCGTGATCGTTTTCCTGGCGCTGTTGTCCTTAGGTATTAAAAATATCCACTTAGGTCCAACGCTGCCTGCGTTCCTGTCCCCGGCGGTGTTGAAAGTGCTGGTGGAAAAGTTTCATATTGCGGGAATCACGACGGTGGAAGAGGATATGAAGTTGTTTTTTGGATAGATACCGTGTATTTTTAAAGTTTTCTCCTCAGTTTAGCCGTTGACATTTCCATCCCCAGTCATTATAATGTAACTGTTATAATGAAAGTTATAAAAGAAAAGCCAAGAAGGAGACAGTATCCTTTTCCAAACATTACAGAGAGCCGGTGCAGGTGGGAATCCGGTATTAGTAGGAAAGAGGAGAAGATCACTCCGGAGCTGCCAGCTGAAGTTTTAAGTAGGCCGGGCCGCATTTCCTGCGTTAAGGGAACTCATATGATGGTATGCAGTAACAGGTGGTTGAACGAATCTAAGCTTTCGTCCTTTTACGGGGATGGAAGCTTTTTCTTTTTTATGGTGATGCACCGTCAGGTGACAGATCCATGTATTAAAAATTCAGGGCACAGACCTTGAAAAGTACCTGTGAGACATTCTTCAAATTTAGAAATGGAGGAAAGCAAGGATGTATGACAAAGTCCCCACAGACCTTAAGTTTGTGGAAAGAGAAAAAGAAGTCGAAAAGTTCTGGGAAGATGAACACATTTTTGAGAAGAGTATTAAGATGCGTGAAGGCTGCCAGCCATATGTATTCTATGATGGACCGCCAACCGCAAACGGTAAGCCGCATATCGGCCATGTTGAGACCCGTGTAATCAAGGATATGATCCCGAGATTTCGCGCTATGAAGGGCTATATGGTTCCAAGAAAGGCCGGCTGGGATACTCACGGACTTCCTGTAGAACTGGAAGTAGAAAAGAAGTTAGGCCTTGACGGAAAGGACCAGATTGAAAAATACGGTCTGGAGCCATTTATCAAGCAGTGTAAGGAAAGTGTCTGGAAATACAAGGGCATGTGGGAAGATTTCTCCGGCACTGTTGGTTTCTGGGCTGATATGGACAATCCATATGTTACCTACCACAATTCCTTTATTGAGTCTGAATGGTGGGCATTAAAGCAGATCTGGGATAAAGGCCTGTTATACAAGGGCTTTAAGGTAGTTCCTTACTGCCCACGCTGCGGTACCCCGCTTTCCTCCCACGAGGTAGCGCAGGGATACAAGGACGTAAAAGAGCGTTCTGCAGTGGTACGTTTTAAAGTAAAAGGGGAAGATGCTTATATCCTGGCATGGACCACAACCCCATGGACCCTTCCAAGCAACCTGGCACTTTGCGTAAACCCAAATGAAGAATACGTAAAAGTGAAGGCAGCAGACGGCTATACCTATTACATTGCACATGCATTAATGGAAAAGGTATTAGGAGAAGGCTGTGAGGTTCTGGAAACTTATGTAGGTAAGGATCTGGAATTCAAGGAATATGAGCCATTATACGACTGCTCCGTTCCATACTGCGAGAAGCAGCACAAAAAAGCGTTCTATGTTGTATGTGATACCTATGTAACCTTAACAGATGGTACCGGAATCGTACACATTGCTCCTGCATTTGGTGAAGACGATGCCAATGTAGGCCGCAAGTACAACCTGCCTTTCGTCCAGTTAGTTGATGCAAAGGGTGATATGTCAGCAGATACTCCATTTGCAGGCAAGTTTGTAAAAGATGCTGATCCATTAGTATTAAAAGACTTAAAAGAAAAAGGCCTGTTATTTGATGCTCCTGCATTTGAGCACAGCTATCCACACTGCTGGAGATGCGGTACTCCTCTGATCTACTATGCAAGAGAATCCTGGTTCATTAAGATGACTGCTGTTAAGGATGACCTGATCCGCAATAACAACACCATTAACTGGGTACCTGAGTCTATTGGTAAAGGCCGTTTCGGTGACTGGCTGGAGAACATTCAGGACTGGGGCATTTCCAGAAACAGATATTGGGGAACTCCATTAAATATCTGGGAGTGCGAGTGCGGACATCAGCATTCCATCGGAAGCATTGAAGAATTAAAGAGCATGTCTGACAACTGCCCGGATGATATTGAACTTCACCGTCCATACATTGACGCTGTTACCATCCGCTGCCCGAAGTGCGGCAAGCAGATGAAGCGTGTACCGGAAGTTATCGACTGCTGGTTCGACTCTGGTGCAATGCCATTTGCACAGCATCATTATCCATTTGAGAATAAGGAACTGTTTGAGTCCCAGTTCCCGGCTCAGTTCATTTCCGAGGCTGTAGACCAGACTCGTGGATGGTTTTACTCCCTGTTAGCTGAGTCTACCTTACTGTTCAACAAGGCTCCTTACGAAAATGTAGTTGTAATGGGTCTGGTTCTGGATGAGAACGGACAGAAGATGAGTAAGTCCAAGGGAAATGCAGTTGACCCATTTGACACCTTACAGAAGCATGGCGCAGATGCCATCAGATGGTTCTTCTATACCTGCTCCGCTCCATGGATCCCGAAGAGATACCAGGATAAGGCAGTGACCGAAGGACAGAGAAAGTTCATGGGTACCTTATGGAATACCTACGCATTCTGGGTATTGTATGCAAATATCGACAACTTTGACGCTACCAAATACAGCTTAGAATATGATAAGCTGCCGGTAATGGATAAGTGGCTGCTGTCCAAGATGAACTCCATGGTCAAGGCAGTAGATGACAACCTGATGAACTACCGTATCCCTGAGGCTGCAAAGGCTCTCCAGGAATTCGTAGATGATATGAGTAACTGGTACGTGCGCAGAAGCCGTGAGCGTTTCTGGGCAAAGGGCATGGAGCAGGATAAGATCAATGCCTATATGACCCTGTACACCGCTCTTGTAACTGTTGCAAAGGCAGCTGCTCCTATGATCCCGTTCATGACAGAGCAGATCTACCAGAACCTGGTAAGAAAGATCGACAAGACCGCTCCGGAAAGCGTTCATCTGTGCGACTTCCCGACCGTGGATACCGCTATGATCGATGAGAAGTTGGAAGAGGATATGAAAGAGGTTCTGGAAATCGTCGTTATGGGACGTGCGTGCCGTAACACGGCAAACATCAAGAACCGTCAGCCTATCGGCACGATGTTTGTCAAAGCCGACAAGCAGCTGTCTGATTTCTATCAGGAAATCATCGAAGACGAATTAAATGTCAAGAAGGTAGTCTTCACAGATGACGTGCGTGACTTTACTGCATACACCTTCAAGCCTCAGCTAAAGACCGTAGGACCAAAATACGGCAAGCTGTTAGGAAAGATCCGTGAAGCACTGACCAACTTAGACGGAAGTGCTGCTATGGATACTTTAAATGAGACCGGCGCATTAACCTTTGACTTTGACGGACAGGAAGTTGTTCTTACAAAGGATGACCTGTTGATCGATGTAGCAAAGAAAGATGGTTATGTAACAGAAGAAGACAACTATGTAACTGTTGTCCTGGATACCAACCTGACTCCTGAACTGATCGAAGAAGGTTTTGTCCGCGAAGTGATCAGCAAGATCCAGACCATGCGTAAGGAAGCTGGCTTTGAGGTTATGGACCACATCGGCGTATACCAGAGCGGCAACGACAAGATCGCTGAGCTGATCAAGAACAACGCAGATGAGATCAAGAGCGAGGTTATGGCTGATTACATCCACTTAGGTGAGATGAAGGGCTTCACCAAAGAGTGGAACATCAACGGCGAGACTGTTATGTTAGGTGTGGAAAAGCTGTAAAGTAGCCATATAATAATGGTAAAATATGGTTTAATATCCGTATTTAAGTTGAAATAGACTGGAAAAAATGGTAATATGAGGGACAGGGCAGAAATGTTACCTGTCCCTTGTTTGTATCATTTATTTGTCAAACAGATCAGCAGCGCGTGCAGGCGTGTGCGGGTCAAAATATGGGTATGCTTTCTGTAAAGGGGGCATATGGGAAAATGAGGAGGAAGGCTATGAAAAATACAGGCTTTGACAAGGCTTTGTTCAAAAGTGCAGTAACCTTTAATGTAAAAAACATGTTCCGTCGTACCATCGACGAAGCAACCCCTCAGCAGATCTTCCAGGCTGTGGCTTATACAGTAAAGGACGATATCATTGACCAGTGGATAACAACCCACAAGGAATATGAGAAAAAAGATGTAAAGACCCTTTATTATCTGTCTATGGAGTTTTTAATGGGTCGTGCCCTTGGAAACAATATGATCAATCTCCGTGAATATAAGGAGATCGCAGAAGCATTAGACGAAATGGGCTTTGACTTAAATGCTATCGAAGACCAGGAACCGGATGCAGCATTAGGAAATGGTGGTTTAGGACGTTTAGCAGCATGCTTCCTTGACTCTTTAGCAACCCTGGGCTATCCGGCATATGGCTGCGGTATCCGTTACCGTTATGGTATGTTCAAACAGAAGATCGAAGATGGTTATCAGGTAGAAGTTCCGGATAACTGGCTGGAAAATGGCAATCCATTTGAGATCCGCCGTCCGGAGTATGCTGTAGAAGTAAAATTCGGCGGCTATGTACGTATTGAAGACCGCAATGGTATGAGCCATTTCGTACAGGAAGGTTATCAGTCTGTAAAGGCTGTTCCATATGACCTGCCAGTTGTAGGCTATGGCAACCACATTGTAAATACACTTCGTATCTGGGATGCAGAACCGGTTAATACCTTTAATCTGGATTCCTTTGACCGCGGTGATTATCAGAAGGCAGTTGAACAGGAAAATCTGGCTAAAAATATTGTTGAAGTTCTTTATCCAAATGATAACCATTATGCAGGTAAGGAACTGCGTTTAAAACAGCAGTATTTCTTTATTTCTGCAAGTCTTCAGGCTCTGATCGAGAAGTATAAGAAAAAACATGGTGATATCAGAAAACTGCATGAGAAGGTTGTTGCGGGAGGCGCCACCGTCAACGCGCAGCTCCTTGAGCTCGGTCCCTGCATCAAGTTGCATCGCCTCAAGCACCTCCGCACACTGGAAGGCGATGCCCTCAAGCGCGGCGCGCGCGACGTGCGCCTTCGTCGTACCTCTCGTCAGCCCGATCATCATGCCGCGGGCCTCGCTGTCCCAGTGCGGGGCGCCGAGCCCCACGAAGGCGGGAACGAGATAGACGCCGCCGTTGTCGGGCACGCTCTTGGCGAGCGACTCGATCTCCTCGGCGGAATTGAAGAACTGCAGGCCGTCCCTGAGCCACTGCACGACGGCGCCGGCAATGAAGACGGAGCCCTCAAGCGCATACTGCGTGCGTTCGCAGCAGAGCTGCCAGGCGGCCGTGCCGATCAGGCGGTGCTGGCTCATGCGGGGCTCGCTTCCCACGTTCATCAGAAGGAAGCCGCCCGTGCCGTAGGTGTTCTTTGCGCAGCCGGCCTCAAAGCACGTCTGACCGAAGGTCGCGGCCTGCTGGTCACCCGCAATGCCCGCCACGGGAATCGCGGCGCCGAGCATTTCGGGCAGCGCCTCGCCGACCACGCATGAGCTGGGCACGATTTCGGGAAGCATCGAGGCGGGAATGCCGAAGATGTCGAGAAGTTCGTCATCCCACCTGCAGGTTTCGAGATTGCAGAGCATCGTGCGGGAGGCGTTCGTGATGTCGGTCACGAAGACGCGGCCGCCCGTGAGCTTCCAGATGAGCCACGTGTCGATCGTGCCGAAGGCGAGTTCGCCGCGTTCTGCGCGCGCACGCGCTCCGGACACCCTGTCGAGAATCCAGCGGATCTTGGTGGCGGAGAAGTACGGATCGATGCGAAGGCCCGTCTTTTCACGCACGAGCACTTCAAAGCCCCTTCTCTGCAGCTCCGTGCAGTAGGGAGCCGTACGGCGGTCCTGCCAGACGATGGCAGGGGCAATCGGCAGCCCCGTCGTGCGATCCCAAAGAATCGTCGTCTCGCGCTGGTTCGTCACGCCGATGGCGCTGACCTCGGAGGCCGAGACGCCCGCCTTTCTCAGGCAGTTCTGGGCGCAGGCGAGCTGCGTGCGCCAGATGTCCATGGCGTCGTGCTCGACCCAGCCGGGCTGCGGATAATGCTGCGGGAACTCAAGCTGCTCCAGGGAAACGATCTGGGCGCGGTGATTCAGCAGAATGGCGCGGGAACTCGTGGTCCCCTGATCAAGAGCAAGAATGTATTTCATGTAAGCGGCCGGTCTCGCAGCCCCGGCGCACGCACGGGGGTGGTTTTCGGATTTTGAGCCTTGAAAGTTTAACTAAAAAGGCCGTGCCTGCCTAGGGGAGATTCCCGATGGCAGGGGAGTGGACCACCACCATCCGCCAGAGACGAAAAAAGCTCCGCTTTCCCTGCGGGAGCGAAGCTTTCAAGTGACCTGCGTCACCCGTCAGAGAGCCTTATTCGGCCTTGTCCTCGGACTTGGCTTCAGCCGTTTCCTCAGCTTCGGCGACAGCCTCCACGTCCTCGTCCTCGAAGACGTCTTCCGTGAACATGGCTTCTTCGGCGGCGACGGCGGGAGCCTCGGCCTGCTCGACCTTTTCAGCTTCCGTCTTGACCTCGGGCTTCTTGGCAAGCCTGCCGAGCTCGATCACCAGGCGGAGGGCCTTGTTGACGTCCTCGGCGCTCTTGAAGTAGTCGGCGATGTCGGCGTCAAGTTTCACGACGGCGTTCTTGGCGAAGTCGGAGCGCTCGGAGAAGCGGCGGGTTTCAAGCGCGCGGGCACGCGGACCGGAACGAACGCCGAAGTCTTCGCGACGACGCTGGCCGCCGCCGAAGGACTTGCGACGATCGCCGAAGCCACGGCGCTCACCGTTGAACTCACGACGCTCGCCGGCCACGAACGGACGACGTTCACCGCGATCGCCGCCGAATTCACGACGGTCACCGAACTCACGGCGTTCACCAAAACCGCGGCGTTCACCGCCGAATTCGCGGCGATCACCGAATTCACGACGGCCGAAACCGCGCTCGCCGCCTTCGCGACGGTCGCTGCGGCCGCCCTCGCGGCGGTCGGAACCAAAGGGAGCCCTATGCGGGCCGTTGTTCTGCCAAGGTTTGCGATCCATTTTGCTCATATCTCTTCAAAGGGGCCTGCCGCCTCCCTTTCCTTGCGGGAGTAGCGGTTCAGGCTGTGATTAACTGTCCGGCGACGACTGCGGCGTCTTGCCCGACAGCGTATCGCCACATTCTAAGTGATAACCAGTGGAATTTGTGCAAAGCGCAAGGATTGGATATAGACTTGGAGTACGGACAAGAGCGTTGTCCCATCAAAAAGCCACAACAAAAAGAGAGGTGTTATATGCCCCAATCTCTGCAGATCGTCTTCCACGGCATCAATCGTTCGCCCGCTGTCGAAACTGCGGTGACCGAAAAGGTTGAAGCGCTCCGTCGCTTCGACAACCAGCTCGGTGCCTGCAAAGTGACCGTCAGCCAGGAAGGTCACCAGACCATGGGCGCCTTCACGATTCGCATCGACCTGATGGCATCGGGTCAGGAACTCATCGTGAACCGCACGAACATGGATGTGATGGCAG
>OKUZ01000472.1_pt1 | contig 14452 bp, 15 predicted proteins | sample 1606681 | NCBI WGS metagenome assembly OKUZ01 (sample SAMEA3882524, study PRJEB24775) | human gut metagenome | biome: human-associated habitat; feature: intestine environment; material: feces | place: Netherlands | collected 2009/2010 | reverse complement strand
TCTGTTTGACCTGTATAAGCTGACCGGAAAAGAAAAATACAGAAAGGCGATTGATACGGTATACAGCCAGTTAAAGACCCAGCCCCGAACTTCAACTGGTAATTTCTGGCACAAAGAAATTTATCCAAACCAGATCTGGCTGGATGGACTCTATATGGCACAGCCATTTTATATGCAATATGAAGTTACTTACAACAACAGTACTAATTGCAAAGACTGCTATCAGCAGTTCGTCAATGTGTACAATCTGATGCGTGATCTGAGAAACGGCCTGTATTACCATGCTTATGATGACTCCAGAACGTCTTTCTGGTGTGATAAAGTCACAGGATTATCTGACAACTTCTGGCTGCGTGCATTGGGCTGGTATGCCATGGCTCTGATCGATACAATGGAAGTAATGCCAGAAGAAACTCTTGGCAGCGAAAAGAAAGAAATGAATCGGATCTACAAGGAACTTATTGATTCCATGCTTCCCTATCAGGATGAAGAAACAGGAATGTGGTATCAGGTCGTAAACCGGGGTGGAATTCATCCCAACTATCTTGAAACATCCGGTTCCGCAATTTTTGCATATGCGATCATGAAGAGTGTACGTCTCGGTTTCCTGGACGGATCCTATTTTGCCTATGGAAAGAAAGCATTTGAAGGGATCTGTCGCACTTACCTTTCTGAAGAAAACGGAGAACTGCAACTGGGCGGGATCTGTCTTGTGGCAGGACTTGGAAATAAAGAAATGCGGGAAGGAACCTTTGATTATTATATGCGCGAACCGATCGTTAAAAATGAGGCGAAAGGCGTTGCACCGCTGATCCTTGCATACATTGAACTGATGTACCAGCACCAGGAAGCTGAAGTATAAGCCGGATCAGAGAAGTTTCCGTATCTCCAGGATATCTTCCACGCAGATCCCGGTACCATCTTCTAAGACGATCTTATGGGTATAAGCATCCGTTTTTTTCACGATCCCTGAAACAGTTATATAAGCTCCCCCCTCTTTTTGTTCATCTTTTTGAAAATACGTAAAGAGGGCGGGAGTTTTTTCGCGCAGCAGTACCTTAAGTTTTTCATCCAAAAACGTTTTCTGCGTCTCATCCAGTTCGATCTTCTCCCCTGTCACCCTGGCAGTCTCCTTAATAGCCCCTTCAAATCCCGTAAGAGCCGCAAAAGGCGCAAACTGTGCCGCCCGGTTCTCCCTTGACATAGGAGGATGCTTTTTTGAAACCGGTCTTGACAGACCAATGATATCCTCATACTTTTTCACGCCTTATGCCCTCCGATCTGCCGGTTGCGCTCTATAGCCGTTGCTCCTTCCTCCAAATTCATCCCCTTAAGGATCGCATTTTTCCCATACTTCTTCTTAATATCCAACATAGCCTGCTGCAACCTTTTCTCCTTCTCCAGGTTCTTTACTTCCTTTTCTCGCTCCTTCTCCACTGCTTCATAGTCTGTAAAAAGGCTTAACTGCTCATAAGTCTCCTGTTTTTGTACCTTCTTCTCTTCCATAGCATGTTCTGCCGTAATATAAAGCCTGCGGATCAGCAGATTTTTATCTACAATACCATCATACAGCTCCATAGCCCCCTGCATGATCAGTCTTGCAGAAGAAGTCGGCAGTTTTAAATGAATGGTTCCGTGGGCATGCTTGGGTATTTTCCTGCCATACTGATCCGTAGTCACTGCCCCTTTATACGCTTTTCTTCTCACCGGATCCGTCAGATTTTCAATATCATACCCCACCGTCAGAACGATCTGGCTGGCTATAAGCCCTTTATCCACCAGGTCCATTGCCAGCATATCCGCCATTTCCTTTAAAACCAGCTTTGCCTGGTTAAAATCACAGGGACAATGCAATACCTGCCCCGAGCCAATGCTCTTATCCTGAGGCTTGTACGCCTTTATATCTGCAATGGTACATGGCTCATATCCCCATGCATGATCAATGAGAAGTTCCGCATTGATCCCAAACAGTCGAAACAACAGATCCTCATTATAAAAATCCCCAGAACGTCCCAGAGAACACCTGGCAATATCCCCCATTGTATAAATTCCATTTTCTTCCAGTTTTCTGGCATAACCTTTTCCTACTCTCCAGAAATCCGTAAGCGGCCTGTGATCCCATAGCATCTGGCGATAAGACATTTCATCCAGCTCTGCGATCCGCACTCCGTCCTGATCCGCAGCCACATGTTTTGCCACAATGTCCATGGCAACCTTGCAAAGGTACAGATTAGGGGCGATCCCCGCAGTGGCAGTGATCTTTGTTTCACTTAACACATCCTGGATCATTTTCATCGCCAGTTCCCGGGCTGTCATCCTGTAAGTGCCCAGATACTCTGTCACATCCATAAATACTTCATCAATGGAATATACATGGATATCCTCCGGAGCCACATACTTTAAATAAATATGATAGATCTTTGTACTCACTTCCATATAGTGAGCCATCTGAGGGGGCGCGATTACATAATCAATCTCAAGCCGCGGATCCCTTTCAAGCATTTTCGCATCACAAGATCTCCCTGTAAACTTTCGCTGTGGCAATCCGCTTCTTCGCAGACTATTAGCCTGCTTCACCTTCTGCACCACTTCAAATAATCTCGCCCGCCCAGAGATCCCGTAAGCCTTCAAAGAAGGGGATACCGCCAGACAGATGGTCTTTTCCGTCCTTGAAGGATCCGCCACCACCAGATTAGCAGTAAGCGGATCCAGCCCGAGATCCACTGCTTCTACGGAAGCATAAAAAGATTTCAGATCAATAGCAATATAAATCTTATCAGAACCCATGTTTAAACCTCCATGACCAGTTACTGTTTAGTATACCATACGCCATTTTTCCTGTCCATGAACGCTACAAACATTTGTTCTTATCTATTCTTAACTTACTCATTCTCACTTCAATTCAAAATACTGATCATGAAATTCAGATATCCCACATAAGTCAGCCACACCAGATACGGCACCAGCAGGATCCCCGCTTTTTTCGACAGTCTGCAAAACTGCGTCAGACAACTGTAAACCAGATACCATAAAAAACAAAGCCAGGCAAATGCGACGGTATACTTTTTCCCAAGAAAGAACAAGATAAAACCTCCTGATCCTCTTCTTTTTTCACTTTGCTTATTTCTATCTCCACACCTCTTCAGCAATTTCTTTCACCAATTTTAACTTTGCCCACTGCTCTTCTTCTGTAAGCTTGTTTCCGATCTCACAGGAGGCGAAACCGCACTGTGGGCTTAAGTATAAGCGGTCTAAAGGCACGTGTTTTGCAGCCTCATGGATCCTTGCGATCACGTCTTCTTTCTTTTCTAATACCGGGGATTTGGTGGTTACAAGGCCCAGAACTACTTTTTTGTCGCCGGAAACTTTTGCTAAAGGAGCAAAACCGCCGGATCTTTCATCATCGTATTCCAGATAGTAGGCGTTTACATTTTCCTCGCCAAAAAGCAGGTCGGCTACTCCGTCGTATGCACCGGAACTGAAAAATGTGGAATGATAGTTTCCGCGGCATACATGGGTATTGATCACCAGATCCGCCGGTGCCTGAGCTGCAACTTCATTGTTTAACTGAAGGAGCAGTTTCTTGTATGCCTCCAACGCATCTCCCTTTCTTCCGGTCAATGCAACTGCCAGTTTTGGATTAACCATACCGCCCCATACACAGTCATCAAACTGAAGGTTGCGGCAGCCTGCTGCGTAGATCTCATTGACAAATTCCACATATGCCCCTGCCACATCTTTTGCAAAAGCTTCTTCACTTCCATAGATATCCAGTGTAGTTCCAAGAAGCTCGGCACCTGTAAAGTAAGCATAAAACTGTCCTGGAGACGGAATAGTCTGCTTTGCTACTGTATTTTCATCTTCTAATGCTTTTACAAATTTAAAATGCTCTACAAACGGGTGGTTCTTTACAGAGATCTTGCCTACCATGTAGGTATCGTCGATCATAGCTGCCTCTGCATCGAAAGTCGTATTTCCTTCTACTGTCTTTCTGTGCTCAATGCCCTGAAATCCCCACATAAAATCCAGATGCCAGGTAGATCTGCGGAACTCACCGTCTGTGATCACATGATATCCCAGCTTTTTGATTTTTCCAACCAGATCACGGATGCAGTCATCTTCTACTGCTGTCAGTTCTTCTTTTGTGATCTTTCCTTCTTCAAAATTCTTTCTTGCCTGCTTTAATGCTTCCGGTCTTAAGAAGCTTCCTACATAATCATAACGAAATGGTGTTTTTAAATCTGCCACTGTCTTATCCTCCGTTTTCACAATTTTATAGATCAATCAACCAGTTGTTATCTGGTTCCCGTCTGTTTTTTTCTGAGGATAGTTTAACAGTAGTTTTCATTTTGGGATAATACTTTATATTTTATGTTATCCATAGTTTCAATCTATGGATACATATTTTTTCAGTGCTTCAATATAAGTATCTGCATAACGGCTGAACAGTATATTTTTCTTTTTCACCAGACCGATCCGCATCTGAACATCCATGTCAAGCGGTCTTGCAATGATCTGGGAGCCATTTAGTTCCTCGCTTATTACTCCGGAACACACAGTAAAACCATTTAAACCAATGATCAGATTAAACATGGTAGCCCTGTCTCTTACCTGAATGTTTTTAGGCATGTCCAGCATGCTTAAAAACTCTTCTGCATAATAAAAAGAATTCCGCTCCCCCTGTTCGTAAGTAAGATATGGATACGCCTTCAGATCTTCTAACTGTATCTTCGCTTTCACCGCCAGAGGATGTACATTGCTGATAAATACATGCGGCTCTGCTGTAAATAATTCTTCAAAGATCAGGCCATTCTTTTTGATCAGCTTCGTCAGCACTTCTTCATTGTGTTCAGACAGATAGATCACTCCCAGCTCACTTTTTCCATTTGCCACATCATCAATGATCTCACCGGTCTGTGTTTCCCTGAGGATAAAATCATATTTTGCCGCATCATAGGTCTGGACCACATCTACAAAGGCATTGACTGCAAAGGAATAATGCTGGCAGGAAACAGAAAACTTGGGCATCCGCGCTTTCCCGACGCCGAAATGCTCCTTCATAATATCCACCTGTTCCAACAGCATTCCCGCATAAGACAGCATTTCTTCCCCTTCCCTGGTAAGGACTACACCCTTTTTGGACCTGACAAAAATAGTCACTCCCATTTCTTTTTCCAGGTTATGGATTGCTGCGCTGAGGCTTGGCTGGGATATAAAGAGTTTTTCTGCCGCTTCTGTGATATTTCCACATTCGGCCGTCATTTTTATGTAGGTCAGCTGCTGCAGTGTCATAGATGTACTCCTTTTGCCCTTTTTATGTTTCCTTCTGCCTTTCCCAAATTTCAGGATTTTTACGCTGTTTGATGGCTGTTTTATGGCCGTTTGATGCTCTTTTTGCACCCTACTTTCAGAGTCTTTAAATATTCCTTCTGCTCCGGCGTAATGCGGAAACTTTCCCTTGCCTTCTGGATGGTCTTATTGTGGGTCCACGGTTCTAAAACCGGATCCTGCAGATAAGGAATGGTTGCATCCCACTGCTTTGCAAGAGCGGTTGCAAAGAACCAGGCGATCATCATATTCACATAGTATTCATCTGACCGGACAGAAGCCGGCATTTTCAGATATTCCGGCTTAAAATCTTCATCTAAGAATCAGCGCATCAGCATTTCAATGCCAAACCGGCAGATATACGTATGCTCAGAAGGGATCCACTGTTTGATCTTTTCTAACAATTCCGGTTTGTGGTTTTTAAATACCTTAGGAGAAAGGCCGTCACAGATAGCCCAGTTGTCAATATAGGGAAGAAATTCTTCCACTGCCTTCATACAGGTATCATAGTCTTTGATCTCCCCCAGCAAAAGGATATGGACCATGTATTCTTCATAATAGGTATGAGGCAGCTGCTTTAAAAATGTTTCTGACTCTGCCTCTTTTTTATACTCTTTTACAAATTTTTTCAGAACCGGCACACGGACCCCGATAAAATACTCTCTTGGCAGTTCCGGGATCAGCCCGCTGTGGAAATCCCCATATGCATGATCCTGTAATTCAAATAATCGTTTCTGAATATCCGTCATATCAGCTTTTTATCCTTTTATTTTAATAATTTAATCAAACTGCGTTTCCCAGTGCTTCGCTTCATTTGCCTTAAAACACATTTGGATCTGTTCTTTATTCGTCTTTTCCAGAGCCAGGTTTTCAGGAATTTCCTCTTTACCAAAATACCGGATCTCTGTTGTTTCAATATTTTCCGTAAATGCCCCACTGATCACTTCACACAAAATAAATACTTTCACGATCCCATAAGCATAAGGCGGATCATTGTGCTTGTTCCTGTCCTGAACTGCGATCATACGCACCGGCTTTACATTCAACCCTGCTTCTTCCAATGTTTCTTTCACTGTATTTTCAGCCACGGACTGATTTACATCACACCATCCTCCCGGCAGTGACCAGGTCCCATTTTTCTCATGGACCAGAAGGATCTTTCCCTCTTTAAAAACAGCCGCCCTTGTATCTACTTTTGGAGTCTGATAACCTGTTTCGTTGCAAAACAGATTTTTTACTTTTTCCAGCGGAATATCGCTTTTGCATGCGATCATCTCCGCTGCGATCTCCCGTATCCTGGTATACCGTTCCAGATCGTACACATCTTTTCCATAAGCCAGTCCCGCCTGTGCAAGGCTTTGAAGTTCTACTGCAAATTCGATCCATTTATCCTGAAGCATATATAATTCCCCTTTTCTGCTCCTTTTATCATATCAAAAAAGCTGCCGTATTTCTACAGCAGCCTTTGATCTGAAATGTAAATTGTAAAAAGACATCTCTCGTTTTATTCTAAATATCAAACACACCAAGCATTACAATACCAATGATAACCAGCAGGATCATTGCATAATGCTTCCAGGACAGCTTTTCCTTTAAGAAAATGCGGCTCCAGACAACAGATGCCACGCAGTATGCGGAAATGATCGGCGCAGAAATAGCAGCATGTGCAGTATCAGATAATGCAAAAATATAAGCAAACTGACCAGCAGTCTCGCAGATTGCACCGAAGTATTTCGGTCCTTCCTGGCTGAATGCAAACTTCTGCTTTTTGATAAAGCCTACATATACGATACAGCAGACAGCTGCAAAAAGGAAAGTCAGTTCATAAGCACAGTTGGATACAGAAGCTGCATAGGAAGAGCACTCCTCTGCTGTTGCAAACAATCCTGCTGCTTCCGCTTCACCAGCCAGTGTATCAAGAACTAAGGTATCTGCAAATGTACCTGCTGCATCTAACAGGCAGTACGCAACGGGAAGTGCCAGAGCCAGCCAGGATTTTGCATATTTGTAATTGGATGCTTTCTGACGTTCTGCACGCAGCTCATCATCTTCTCTTGACTCAACGACGCCAAGTCCGATGACGCCGATACATACAAGGGCAACAGCGCCCATAACAGCCAGACGCATGGAACCTTCAATTCCATCATCCAGTGTACCTGTGATAAAGCATAAAACTGCTACCAGGGCACCGGAAGAGTTGCAGATCGGTGAAGAAATAGATAACTCAATGTAACGAAGGCCGATATATCCCAGTGTCATAGAGGAAATGTATAACAGGGATACCGGTAAATAAGTAAGTATTACGTGCCAGGTAACTTCCACACCGCCTACGAAGATCTCGTACAGTGCATGGATACCCATGATAATACCAACAGCAATGACCATTTTTAAATGGGCATATTTGTCATTGCCGCGACAGCCAATCTTTGAAAACAGGTCGGATCCGCTCCAGCACAGGAGCGCAATAAGAGCAAGCCAAAACCACATATTTTTCTAAATTCCTTTGCATTTTTCTTATCTTCCAGTTTTTCCCATCTGGACAGACTTGCTTATTATATATCCGAATTTACTTTTTCGCAAGGGCGATCAACCCTTTCTGGTGCCAAGTTTTATCATTAATCCCAGATATTTCCAAATAGAAGCAGAAAAACGACCGCATCACTGCGGCCGCTTAAGCTTAAAAACACTTGTATTACTATTATTAATATTCATCTACATACAGATGCATTGGATAAGTTCTGTATTCTACGCTGTCTAATTTGTCTACGGTGATAAATCCTGGAGGTGCCATAATTACATCCGGGATACGGTTTACGATGGTTGCGCAGGTGTGGACAGGTGTATCCGGTTTCTGTACATAGAAGGTAACATCCGGCTCGCCCTTAATCTTCCAGTCACACATATCGCCGTCATCTGGTCCGTAAACTTTACCGATACACTGTGTCTCGATCACTGGTCCCTGGAAAGTCTCGGTCGTAACCACTGCGCTCATACCAATGCAGCGTCCTACCGGAATGGTCAGTCCCATGGTCTCTGAATAAACTTCTTTATCGGAGAAATATGGAACGCACTTCTGGGTCTGGCTCTTAATGGTCCATCCCATCAGGTTGCAGAGCGCTTCGTTGGAGTTCCATACATAAGATGGTTCCAGAACTTCCGGATGAGCAATGGTCTTTTCAAATTCTTCCGGTGTCAGGTTGCAGCCGTGAGCTTTTGCAAGTGCAAGACCATAATCTTCTACATTGTAGCTTACAGCGCCTTCGATCTTCTTAATATCATGGCAGCCGCCTGCTACGGTTCCGATCAGATGTACCCAGAAGATATCTTCCATACCTGCTCCAACGATGGTACAGCCGTTTTCTTTTGCAAGAACGTCTAATTTATTGGTGCATGCTGCGGAAGTGGTCCATGGATAGGTTGCTTCCTCGCAGGTGGTAATTACATTGATGCCTCTGCTTAAACATTTTGCATAATGCTCATAGCAGTCATCCACAAAACTGAATAAGGTTACAATGGCAATGTCCGGCTGGCACTCATCCAATACTGCATCTGCATCGTTACGGATCTTTACGCCCAGATCAAATCCCAGTCCGCAGAACTGTCCAACGTCCATGCCTACTACAGCAGGATTTACATCGATCGCGCCTACAATATCTGCGCCTTTCTCATAAAGATAACGCAGTGTGTATTTTGACATCTTTCCGCATCCGTACTGAACCACTCTGATTCTCTCTTTATTCATAGTGTAACCTCCTTGTAATGATGTACATGAATAATAACATTGGCAACATTAATTTGCTTGTTAATTAATTAACCTTCTTTGTACTTTCATTATAGAGCCTATACTAAGTAGAGAGTCAAGGGCAGATTTAGGACAATTTTTTCTCTTACCTCACATTTACAGGCACCTGAAGCCGCAAAAACATTCCTCTTTCATCCTTCTCAAAAATAGGTGTTTCCACAATAGTCTCACAGAGATAATCCCCTGCAATGGTATATCCGTTCTTTTCCACCTGATCAAGAAGCTTACATGCCAGCTCCTTTTCTGTATCAAAACTGCTGCAGTAAATGCATTGATACATTCCCGCCGGGATCTCTGTGATCTCATCAGGACGGAACCTCTCCGCATCTGCCCGGACATAAACTTCCGTGGAAACAAATTCCCGCTTCATCACCTTATCTTTGCGCCAGATGGTCCCTGGATTGCGGTAATAAATATGCTCCACATTCCGATCTGCCAGAGCATGTTTTAACTGCAAAAGGCTGTGTTCATAAAATTCCAGCCCTTCTTCAAAGTAATTATTCCCGCTGTCCAGCACGATAATACTGCGTCTGGGGATATATTCCAGGGTAATAGTACCTGCAGGCGGAGCCACACGGTACTGTTCAAAAGACTCCAGCGTGCGTTTTACTGCCTCTTTCTGTTCTGACAGCCGTCTCATCTCTGTACCGATCTGGTCTAAGGTATTGCGAAGTTCCCCCTCCAGGCTTTCAATATTCCCGTTTTCAAAATATGCCCCAATCTCTTTCAGGCTAAGGCCGCACTGCTTCAGGCTGCCTATCAGATCCAGCTTGGCACACTGCAGGATACTGTAATACCTGTATCCGGAGCCTGCATCTACTGCTACCGGCTTTAGCAGCCCCATTTTATCATACAGTCTTAAAGTCTGGATGCTGATGTGGTTGATCCTGGCCATCTGACCAATACTCAGATCCATAATTTTCACCCCCGTACACCCCAAATTTTTTTGTAAAAATGCCTCAGTTTTTGTCTATACCTATCTATACTTACTATAGAGTTTTACCGTTCTGTCATGGCTGAACCGTAACTGACTTCGGTTCCAGTGATGCCCTGATCTTCTTCATTACAAAAAGATAAGACACACCTGTAAACAAACCTGCACTGAGCCATGCAGCCGGATCGCAGAAACAGGACAACGCATAGCTGTGAACACGCATGGCGATCATAGCCACACTCAATCTGGCTACCAGTTCCACTACACCTCCCATCATTGGAAGGAAACCATAGCCGCATCCCTGCATGGTATTTCTGAAAATAAATATCGTACTAAGAGGAATATAAAACAATGTACAGATGGTAATATAAGTCCTTGCCCAGGGCATCATAACCGTAAGGTCCACATCTCCTGAGAAGAACAAGCCCAGCGTCACACCTAAGAGCAGGGATACCAGCACGGCTGATACAACAGAGTAGATCACATCGATCAGCAATGCTGCCTTAACACCGTCCCGGATCCTCTTTGCATCTCCTTTTCCGTAGTTCTGGCCGCTGTAAACTGCCATGGTCTGTCCCATAGCCACCATTCCCTGTGTCAGCAAACTATGTACCTTGCAGGCTGCTGTATAGGCAGCTACTGCCTCTGAACCGAAAAGATTGATAGCTGACTGCATGATCATGGTTCCGGAAGAAGTAATTGCAAACTGAAGAGCCATGGGAATACCCATCTGCAGCTGATAGCGGGTATCTCTTCTGGTAAGACGCCAGTGCTTTTTCTCCGGCACCAGGGCAGGCACTTTCAAAAAAATGTATCCTGCACACAAAACAGCCGATACTCCCTGTGACAGATTGGTAGCCCAGGCTGCTCCCGCCACTCCCGTTTTCAGGACTACAATAAAAAACAGATCCAGACCTACATTTAAGCAGGCTGAAAAAACAAGGAAAAATAAAGGTGCCTTGCTGTTTCCAACTGCTCTTAAATAAGAGGACAATAAGTTATAAAATACATTGGCGATCATTCCCAGGCTGATCAAAATGATATAGGTATATGCCTTATCAAAAATATCATCCGGCGTATTCATCAGATGCAGCAGCGGGTTCATGATCCCACAGCTTAAAACGGTAAAAAGAATGGCACCTATAATAGATAAAAGAACGCCGTTGGTCACGCTTTCTTTTACCCCTTCCTTTTTTCCCGCACCAAACCGCTGGGCCGTAAGAACGGAAAAGCCGGCTGTAATGCCCTGTGCAAAACCGTTGAGCAAAAACATAATGGTTCCTGTGGAGCCAACTGCCGCTAAGGCATCTGCTCCCACAAAGCGGCCTACGATGATCGTATCCGCCATATTATAAAGCTGCTGGAAAATATTTCCAACTGCAAGAGGCAATGTAAACATAAAAATAACTGACAGTGGATTGCCCCTGGTCATATCCTGTTCCATAATTTTCTACCTTTCTTATCTTATATCAAAACAGATCATAAATAAACGCGGACTCAGGTTCCGCGCAACATAGCATAGCACACTGTCCGTTAATTGTCATTGAAAATTTTTTACTCTTTCACAGATTTTTTGGCAGGTGATTTTTCAATGATCCCATAAGATCATGTATATTTTAACTGTCTCCGGTCCATACTGGCTATGTATAAGGAGGTAAACTGCCATGAAAAATACGGCACTGGACGCTACAGCTCTTACCTTATCCATTATCGGAGCTGTAAACTGGGGGCTGATCGGCCTTTTTAAGTTTGACCTTGTTGCATTTCTTTTTGGAAGCATGACATTGCTGTCACGGATCATCTATACCATAGTAGGCATATGCGGTATTTATCTCATCAGCTTTTATGCCAAAAAAGAATAAGGGGGCATCTCAGCCCCCCGTTCTTTTAAACCATTATCCATTCATTCTCTTATCATAAGCCTCTTTCAGGCTGCATTTTAATGTAATTCCCAGATCTGCAAATACTCTGTCCAGTCCGGCCATCACAGCTTCTACTTTTTCAGGATATGCATTTTCACCCATATGACCGATACGGATCACCTTTCCTGCAAAAGCACCGAAAGAACCTGCTAACATAATGTTGCATTTTTCCTTCATTGCAGTAAGGATGGCTGTATCTGTGGTTCCTTCCGGAACATTAAATACAGTGACTGTATTGGAAAAACCGGTTTCCTGGTATAATTCCAGTCCTGCTTCCACTACCGCTCCTCTTACTGCTTCACCGATCTTTGCGTGGCGCTCTAACATGCCCGGATCATTTTTAATATTATCAAAGGCCTGACGCAGACCATAGATATCACTGATCGGCATAGTATATGGGAACCACTGCTTCTCATAGTAGCCGTCAAATGCCAGGATATTTGCATAGAAAGACGCAACCGGTGTTTTTCTGGAACGCATTGCCTTATAAGCATCATCACTGATGGTAACAAAACTTAATCCTGGAGGTGCGGAAACTGCCTTCTGGGAACCGCCGCACAGAAGATCGATCCGGTAATCATCCACACGCATTTCTTCACCGAACATGGCGGAAACGGAGTCTACCAGGGTCAGGATACCATATTTCTTTAATAATGGACAAAGCTTTGAAACATCATTTAACATACCGCTTGGAGTGTCACAGTGTACTAAGGCTGCATACTTAAAATCGTGATCCTTTTCCAGATATTCTTCCAGCGCTTTTACATCAAAAGCATTGCGGTAATCTGTGGAATACAGGACTGGTTCTCCGCCGTACATAGTCACGAAACCGGCGAAACCTTTTCCATATTCTCCATTGTCCATTACTAACACCCGGTCTCCTTTTTCCGTGAGAGTGGCACAGGCTGCTTCCAGTCCCAAAATGCCTTCTCCGTCCAGGATCAGGGTCTCATTTTTTGTATAAAGGAGTTCGCTGATCTCTTCACAGGTCTCCTTATAAAAATCATAAAAATCTGCATCCAGATCTGGATTGGTGCAGGCAAGCGCTCTCGCCTGACGTACATTTTCCCTTACCTGTGTTGGGCCGGGTGTCATGATATCGTACATGATCATGGTTCCTTTCTCTTATTTTTCTGTCTTATTTTAAAATAGGACGAAGTACCTTGCGAAGCTGCTCTACACAGATCAGAACGATCACAGCTGCTGTACCGATCTGCACCAGGTTTCCAGGAATAGAAGCAACCGGAGCAAACAGGTTGTGATACAGGATCACTTCTGCAATATAGTAACCAACTACTTTGATCACACAGGCTACAGCGATCGCTGCCGCATCTCTTGCTGTGCTGCGGTGTCCTTCTGTCATAGCACCAACTACATAACCCATAGCACCTACGATCACAAATGTAAATGGTGCCCATGCAGTCCAGCCGGATAACAGATCAAACAGTCCCATACCGAAAGCGCCTGCTAACATACCGGTGCGCTTGCCCAACAGAATGGCACAGATAAATAAAGGCACATTTCCCAAATGGATCAGTCCACCATTGGCAGCGATAGGCAGTCTAACATTTACAAATGCTGTAAATACATAGGTCAGTGCAATAAACATTGCGTCTAAAACAAGTTCTTTTGTGCTGTATCCGCTTTTTGCAGCCGCAGCTGCCTGTTTTGTGTTCATACTCATCATCCTTTTCCTCTCTTCCTGACGGGTTCTCGGGGCCCAGGGAGAATAGCATCAGGCTTTCTTTTTGTATTTGCTTTATTAGCTTAACACAAGGATAAATGATAATTGGTTTTTTTCAAACATCCAGTTTTCAATTAATTAACCAGTCCAGTTTTTAGTAATTTATCACTGCGCCATACGACCATATGAACGGATATAAAACGATAAAAATTGGCGTACACCGCCTCTGCCAGCGCTTCCGGTTCACAGTTTCTAAGTCCTGCCGTTGTTTTCAGGGTCTCAAACAGAGAAGTTTCCGGCATCATGTTTTCTTTTTTCTCTTTAAGAAATCCCTGTTTCTTTCCTTCTTCATAAGCCCAGTCCACAGCCTCCATTCCATCTGTTTCTATAAGGATCCTGTTTTCCGGCACCTGCTCTGCCACCTTCTGTACTGCCGGGTTCCACAAAACATCCGGTCCAATGGAAAAATAGCAGTCCAGTTTCAGATAATCTTCAAGACCTGTATCCCCGGAAAACCAGTGGATCAGATAGGTGTTTGGATAATGGGATATGATACGGGCGATCTCCTTTTCCTGGCCTTTGGTGTGAAGGACTACCGGCTTTTTGATCTCACAGGCAAATTGCAGCTGTTTTTCCAAAGCCTTCCTCTGCCGGTCAAGTGGCACATCACACCACACACTGTCCATTCCGATCTCGCCTATTACAGGCACTTTTTCCATTAAGGAAAACATCTCTTCCGGTTCCCATTTGTCACTGTACCATGGATGAAGGCCGCAGGCAGG
>OKUZ01000470.1_pt1 | contig 14490 bp, 10 predicted proteins | sample 1606681 | NCBI WGS metagenome assembly OKUZ01 (sample SAMEA3882524, study PRJEB24775) | human gut metagenome | biome: human-associated habitat; feature: intestine environment; material: feces | place: Netherlands | collected 2009/2010 | reverse complement strand
TACAGGTCGGTGCCAAACACGTAGGCCGGATAAGGCGTTTACGCCGCATCCGGCAGTCGGTACACAATGCCTGATGCGACGCTGACGCGTCTTATCAGGCCTACAGGTCGGTGCCAAACACGTAGGCCGGATAAGGCGTTTACGCCGCATCCGGCAAAAAGCCCCTCTCCTCACGGAGAGGGTTTGGGTGAGGGAAAAGCCTCACCCCAGCCCTCTCGGGTAAAAACATTGATGAAGGTTAATACTATGAAAGCATTACATTTTGGCGCAGGTAATATCGGTCGTGGCTTTATCGGTAAACTGCTGGCGGACGCGGGTATCCAACTGACGTTTGCCGATGTAAATCAGGTGGTACTTGATGCCCTGAATGCCCGTCATAGCTATCAGGTTCATGTGGTTGGTGAAACCGAGCAGGTAGATACCGTTTCCGGCGTCAATGCCGTCAGCAGCATTGGCGATGATGTCGTTGATCTGATTGCTCAGGTCGATTTAGTCACTACCGCCGTTGGCCCTGTCGTGCTGGAACGTATTGCTCCGGCCATCGCCAAAGGGCTGGTGAAACGTAAAGAACAAGGTAATGAATCTCCGCTGAACATCATCGCCTGTGAAAACATGGTCCGCGGCACCACGCAGCTGAAAGGCCATGTGATGAACGCCCTGCCGGAAGATGCCAAAGCGTGGGTAGAAGAACACGTTGGCTTTGTTGATTCCGCCGTTGACCGAATCGTACCGCCTTCGGCTTCGGCAACTAACGATCCGCTGGAAGTGACGGTAGAAACATTCAGCGAATGGATTGTTGATAAAACCCAGTTCAAAGGCGCGCTGCCGAACATCCCAGGCATGGAATTAACCGACAATCTGATGGCATTTGTCGAACGTAAACTCTTCACCCTGAATACAGGTCATGCTATAACCGCGTACCTCGGAAAACTGGCCGGTCATCAGACCATTCGTGACGCAATTCTCGACGAGAAAATCCGCGCGGTGGTAAAAGGGGCAATGGAAGAAAGCGGCGCGGTACTGATCAAGCGCTACGGCTTTGATGCTGACAAACATGCGGCATACATCCAGAAAATCCTCGGTCGTTTCGAGAACCCGTACCTGAAAGATGATGTAGAACGCGTAGGCCGTCAGCCGCTGCGTAAACTGAGTGCTGGCGACCGTCTGATCAAGCCACTGCTCGGAACCCTGGAATATGGTCTGCCACATAAAAACCTGATTGAAGGTATTGCCGCTGCAATGCACTTCCGCAGTGAAGATGACCCGCAGGCTCAGGAACTGGCAGCGCTGATTGCCGACAAAGGCCCACAAGCCGCGCTGGCACAGATTTCCGGTCTTGATGCCAACAGCGAGGTTGTATCCGAGGCGGTAACCGCTTATAAAGCAATGCAATAATGGTGGACCAGGCGCAGGATACCCTGCGCCCGAATAACAGATTGTCAGATATGCAGGCAACAATGGAACAAACCCAGGCCTTTGAAAACCGTGTGCTTGAGCGTCTGAATGCTGGCAAAACCGTGCGAAGCTTTCTGATCACCGCCGTCGAGCTTTTGACCGAGGCGGTAAATCTTCTGGTGCTTCAGGTATTCCGCAAAGACGATTACGCGGTGAAGTATGCTGTAGAACCGTTACTCGACGGCGATGGTCCGCTGGGCGATCTTTCTGTGCGTTTAAAACTCATTTACGGGTTGGGCGTCATTAACCGCCAGGAATACGAAGATGCGGAACTGCTGATGGCATTGCGTGAAGAGCTAAATCACGACGGCAACGAGTACGCTTTTACCGACGACGAAATACTTGGACCCTTTGGTGAACTGCATTGCGTGGCGGCGTTACCACCGCCGCCACAGTTTGAACCTGCAGACTCCAGTTTGTATGCAATGCAAATTCAGCGTTACCAACAGGCTGTGCGATCAACAATGGTCCTTTCACTGACAGAGCTGATTTCCAAAATCAGCTTAAAAAAAGCCTTTCAAAAGTAAGTACTTTCGCTTACTTCTCCTCTACCTGTTTCGGACGATAAAGCTGACGATAATACTCCAGACGTTGTAGATATAACGGCACGCTTTCATCAGGTATTCCGGACGGAATCGCGTTACGGGGAGGTAGTTTTTTCAGATACTCCCGGAACGCCTGGCTGGATGCCATGAAATCTACGGCTTTATCGATAAGAAGCGGAACGTTTTCACCTAATTTGCCCATGATGATATCTCCGTATTACCCCGCGCCGGGAATGCGCGGCCGCCAATTTTAGTTTAGATCCCGGTATAAATGACATTAAGGAAAACGTGCTCAATCCTCAATAATCACCTGCTTCTGTTGACTATCTTTTTTCTTTAAATTTCTTAACTAATCAATGTATTGGGTGATTTTTTAACGCATAAATGGTTACAATCTGGAACTATTACAATGCCATCAGTTGTGAACAAAGCACCTGGTCGCGCATACTAGAGGCTATAAATTTATCTCTATCAGAAGTCATCACATGAAAGAAGTCGAAAAAAACGAAATCAAACGTCTCAGCGATCGTCTGGACGCCATCCGTCACCAGCAGGCCGATCTGTCGCTGGTTGAAGCCGCAGACAAATATGCCGAACTGGAAAAAGAGAAAGCCACTCTGGAAGCAGAAATTGCTCGCCTGCGCGAAGTTCACAGCCAGAAACTCAGCAAAGAAGCGCAGAAACTGATGAAGATGCCGTTCCAGCGTGCAATCACCAAAAAAGAGCAGGCTGATATGGGCAAGCTGAAAAAAAGTGTTCGCGGACTGGTGGTTGTGCACCCAATGACCGCGCTGGGCCGCGAAATGGGCCTGCAAGAGATGACAGGGTTCTCAAAGACTGCGTTTTAAGTTCCTTTCTCGTCGCTGTAATCACAGCCTCTCACCATTTACTCGCTCCTGCTGGCACATGCAGGAGCCTGTTTCAGAGATCGAATCTTTATAACGTTCTTAACATTATATATTCAACTCCACCTACACTTCTGAGCGATCGTAGCAGGCTAAATTCTGAAAATCAGGTACACATTAAAGAATGATGTATCAATATCAACAATGAATTTCCGCATATCAATGCTCGAAACATAATTAATTATTTAAATTTTTCAATCAGCTTCGCAAATTCCACAATAAAACATCACTCAACTGAATATTTACCTTTCCCTGCCCTGTGCCTTTATCCGGTGAAACATTTGACATCGATTGACACCGATCATTAAAATCCGCGCGATTAATATTATTGGCTACAAACTGAAATCGTTTGACATTTAATAACATATTCGCACAACCAATTAATACAAAAACTCTCTAACAAATTTATTTTGCGGATATGCCCCATTCCAATCATTCATAAAAAAAATGATTGTGCCGTAATTATCAACTGTATCGGGATTATGAAAAGGAATTCATCCTATGAACCTAAAGAAAACACTGTTAAGCGTGTTAATGATATTGCAACTTTGCTTATTGGTAGGGTGTGACTATATTGAAAAAGCGAGTAAGGTCGACGATCTCGTTACACAGCAAGAGTTGCAAAAAAGCAAAATTGAGGCGCTTGAAAAACAACAAGAACTCGACAAGCGCAAGATAGAACACTTTGAAAAACAACAAACTACCATCATAAACAGTACCAAAACGCTCGCTGGTGTGGTGAAGGCAGTTAAAAACAAACAGGACGAATTTGTCTTTACAGAATTTAACCCGGCACAAACCCAATACTTTATTTTAAATAACGGCTCTGTTGGTTTGGCAGGGAAAATACTGTCTATTGACGCAGTAGAAAACGGCAGTGTTATTCGTATTTCACTGGTTAACTTATTAAGTGTTCCTGTATCAAATATGGGTTTCTACGCAACATGGGGGGGAGAAAAACCCACCGACATCAACGCATTAGCAAAATGGCAGCAATTGCTATTTAGTACCGCAATGAACTCCTCCCTGAAATTATTACCAGGTCAATGGCAAGACATTAATTTGACGCTAAAAGGTGTCTCGCCCAACAACCTCAAATATCTGAAATTAGCCATCAACATGGCAAATATTCAGTTCGACCGTCTTCAACCTGCTGAATCTCCACAGCGGAAAAACAAAAAATAAATGCAGCTTCTGCGCTTATATCAAGGAATAGAGAGCATCAATAATGAACAAAATATTTAAAGTTATCTGGAATCCGGCAACAGGCAGTTACACCGTTGCCAGCGAAACGGCGAAGAGCCGTGGTAAAAAAAGCGGGCGCAGTAAGCTGTTAATTTCTGCACTGGTTGCGGGTGGGTTGTTGTCGTCGTTTGGGGCAAGTGCAGATAATTACACTGGGCAGCCAACTGATTATGGCGATGGCTCAGCAGGTGACGGCTGGGTTGCTATCGGTAAAGGGGCAAAAGCAAATACCTTTATGAACACTAGTGGCGCGAGTACAGCTTTAGGATATGACGCGATAGCCGAAGGTGAGTACAGTTCTGCCATCGGGTCAAAAACCCTTGCAACTGGTGGAGCATCCATGGCGTTCGGGGTTAGTGCAAAAGCAATGGGTGACAGAAGTGTCGCGCTAGGTGCATCGTCAGTAGCAAATGGCGATCGTTCGATGGCTTTTGGTCGTTACGCAAAGACGAATGGTTTTACATCTCTTGCTATTGGGGACTCCTCCCTTGCCGATGGTGAAAAAACTATTGCGTTAGGAAATACGGCTAAAGCTTACGAAATTATGAGCATCGCCCTCGGTGATAATGCCAATGCGTCAAAAGAGTATGCAATGGCGCTGGGAGCAAGTAGCAAAGCTGGCGGTGCTGATAGCCTCGCATTCGGCAGAAAATCTACAGCTAATAGCACTGGCTCACTGGCAATAGGTGCTGACAGTAGCAGTTCGAACGATAACGCCATCGCGATAGGGAACAAAACGCAAGCCCTGGGAGTGAATTCGATGGCCCTGGGTAATGCAAGTCAGGCATCTGGCGAATCCAGTATTGCATTAGGTAACACCAGTGAAGCCAGCGAACAAAATGCGATTGCGCTGGGGCAAGGTAGCATTGCAAGCAAAGTGAACTCAATCGCGTTGGGAAGTAACAGTTTGTCCTCGGGAGAGAATGCCATCGCATTGGGAGAGGGTAGTGCCGCTGGTGGCAGCAACAGCCTTGCTTTCGGTAGCCAGTCCAGGGCAAACGGCAATGATTCTGTCGCCATCGGTGTAGGGGCTGCAGCAGCGACCGACAATTCTGTCGCTATCGGCGCAGGATCGACCACAGATGCAAGCAATACGGTTTCAGTTGGCAACAGCGCAACAAAACGCAAAATTGTTAATATGGCTGCTGGTGCCATAAGCAACACCAGTACCGATGCCATCAACGGCTCACAGCTTTATACGATCAGTGATTCAGTCGCCAAGCGACTCGGAGGAGGCGCTACTGTAGGCAGCGATGGCACCGTAACCGCAGTAAGCTACGCGTTGAGAAGCGGAACCTATAATAACGTGGGTGATGCTCTGTCAGGAATCGACAATAATACCCTACAATGGAATAAAACCGCGGGGGCGTTCAGCGCCAATCACGGTGCAAATGCCACCAACAAAATCACTAATGTTGCTAAAGGTACGGTTTCTGCAACCAGCACCGATGTAGTAAACGGCTCTCAATTGTACGACCTGCAGCAGGATGCTCTGTTGTGGAACGGCACAGCATTCAGTGCCGCACACGGCACCGAAGCCACCAGCAAAATCACTAACGTCACCGCTGGCAACCTGACTGCCGGCAGCACTGACGCCGTTAACGGCTCTCAGCTCAAAACCACCAACGACAACGTGACGACCAACACCACCAACATCGCCACTAACACCACCAATATCACCAACCTGACTGACGCTGTTAACGGTCTCGGTGACGACTCCCTGCTGTGGAACAAAACAGCTGGCGCATTCAGCGCCGCGCACGGCACTGACGCCACCAGCAAGATCACCAACGTCACCGCTGGCAACCTGACTGCCGGCAGCACTGACGCCGTTAACGGCTCCCAGCTCAAAACCACCAACGACAACGTGACGACCAACACCACCAACATCGCCACTAACACCACCAATATCACCAACCTGACTGACGCTGTTAACGGTCTCGGTGACGACTCCCTGCTGTGGAACAAAACAGCTGGCGCATTCAGCGCCGCGCACGGCACTGACGCCACCAGCAAGATCACCAATGTCAAAGCCGGTGACCTGACAGCTGGCAGCACTGACGCCGTTAACGGCTCTCAGCTCAAAACCACCAACGATAACGTGTCGACCAACACCACCAACATCACTAACCTGACGGATTCCGTTGGCGACCTTAAGGACGATTCTCTGCTGTGGAACAAAGCGGCTGGCGCATTCAGCGCCGCGCACGGTACCGAAGCTACCAGCAAGATCACCAACTTACTGGCTGGCAAGATATCTTCTAACAGCACTGATGCCATTAATGGCTCACAACTTTATGGCGTAGCGGATTCATTTACGTCATATCTTGGTGGTGGTGCTGATATCAGCGATACGGGTGTATTAAGTGGGCCAACCTACACTATTGGTGGTACTGACTACACTAACGTCGGTGATGCTCTGGCAGCCATTAACACATCATTTAGCACATCACTCGGCGACGCCCTACTTTGGGATGCAACCGCAGGCAAATTCAGCGCCAAACACGGCATTAATAATGCTCCCAGTGTAATCACTGATGTTGCAAACGGTGCAGTCTCGTCCACCAGCAGCGACGCCATTAACGGTTCACAACTTTATGGTGTTAGTGACTACATTGCCGATGCTCTGGGCGGGAATGCTGTGGTGAACACTGACGGCAGTATCACTACACCAACTTATGCCATCGCTGGCGGCAGTTACAACAACGTCGGTGACGCGCTGGAAGCGATCGATACCACGCTGGATGATGCTCTGCTGTGGGATACAACAGCCAATGGCGGTAACGGTGCATTTAGCGCCGCTCACGGGAAAGATAAAACTGCCAGTGTAATCACTAACGTCGCTAACGGTGCAGTCTCTGCCACCAGCAACGATGCCATTAATGGCTCACAGCTCTATAGCACTAATAAGTACATCGCTGATGCGCTGGGTGGTGATGCAGAAGTCAACGCTGACGGTACTATCACTGCACCGACTTACACCATTGCAAATACCGATTACAACAACGTCGGTGAAGCCCTGGATGCGCTCGATAATAACGCGCTGCTGTGGGATGAAGACGCAGGTGCCTACAACGCCAGCCATGATGGCAATGCCAGCAAAATCACCAACGTTGCGGCTGGTGATCTCTCCACAACCAGTACCGATGCTGTTAACGGTTCCCAGTTAAACGCAACCAATATTCTGGTTACGCAAAATAGCCAAATGATTAACCAGCTTGCTGGTAACACTAGCGAAACCTACATCGAGGAAAACGGTGCGGGTATTAACTATGTACGTACCAACGACAGCGGCTTAGCGTTCAACGATGCCAGCGCTTCAGGTATTGGCGCTACAGCTGTAGGTTATAACGCAGTTGCCTCTCATGCCAGCAGTGTAGCCATCGGTCAGGACAGCATCAGCGAAGTTGATACGGGTATCGCTCTGGGTAGCAGTTCCGTTTCCAGCCGTGTAATAGTTAAAGGGACTCGTAACACCAGCGTATCGGAAGAAGGTGTTGTGATTGGTTATGACACCACGGATGGCGAACTGCTTGGCGCGTTGTCGATTGGTGATGACGGTAAATATCGTCAAATCATCAACGTCGCGGATGGTTCTGAAGCCCATGATGCGGTCACTGTTCGCCAGTTGCAAAACGCCATTGGTGCAGTCGCAACCACACCAACCAAATACTATCACGCCAACTCAACGGCTGAAGACTCACTGGCAGTCGGTGAAGACTCGCTGGCAATGGGCGCGAAAACCATCGTTAATGGTAATGCGGGTATTGGTATCGGCCTGAACACGCTGGTTCTGGCTGATGCGATCAACGGTATTGCTATCGGTTCTAACGCACGCGCAAATCATGCCGACAGCATTGCAATGGGTAATGGTTCTCAGACTACCCGTGGTGCGCAGACCAACTACACTGCCTACAACATGGATGCACCGCAGAACTCTGTGGGTGAGTTCTCTGTCGGCAGTGAAGACGGTCAACGTCAGATCACCAACGTCGCAGCAGGTTCGGCGGATACCGATGCGGTTAACGTGGGTCAGTTGAAAGTAACGGACGCGCAGGTTTCCCAGAATACCCAGAGCATTACTAACCTGAACACTCAGGTCACTAATCTGGATACTCGCGTGACCAATATCGAAAACGGCATTGGCGATATCGTAACCACCGGTAGCACTAAGTACTTCAAGACCAACACCGATGGCGCAGATGCCAACGCGCAGGGTAAAGACAGTGTTGCGATTGGTTCTGGTTCCATTGCTGCCGCTGACAACAGCGTCGCACTGGGCACGGGTTCCGTAGCAGACGAAGAAAACACCATCTCTGTGGGTTCTTCTACCAACCAGCGTCGTATCACCAACGTTGCTGCCGGTGTTAATGCCACCGATGCGGTTAACGTTTCGCAACTGAAGTCTTCTGAAGCAGGCGGCGTTCGCTACGACACCAAAGCTGATGGCTCTATCGACTACAGCAACATCACTCTCGGTGGCGGCAATAGCGGTACGACTCGCATCAGCAACGTTTCTGCTGGCGTGAACAACAACGACGCAGTGAACTATGCGCAGTTGAAGCAAAGTGTGCAGGAAACGAAGCAATACACCGATCAGCGCATGGTTGAGATGGATAACAAACTGTCCAAAACTGAAAGCAAGCTGAGTGGTGGTATCGCTTCTGCAATGGCAATGACCGGTCTGCCGCAGGCTTACACGCCGGGTGCCAGCATGGCCTCTATTGGTGGCGGTACTTACAACGGTGAATCGGCTGTTGCTTTAGGTGTGTCGATGGTGAGCGCCAATGGTCGTTGGGTCTACAAATTACAAGGTAGTACCAATAGCCAGGGTGAATACTCCGCCGCACTCGGTGCCGGTATTCAGTGGTAATCATCCATTAACAAATGGGTAAACGCCACATTGCCTGATGCGCTACGCTTATCAGGCCTACGGGGTGATTCAGCACTACCCTGTAGGCCGGATAAGGCGTTCACGCCGCATCCGGCAAGATAAGGCGCACCAGATCAACAATCTGAGGGCAATTCTCTGATGGGAATTGCCCTTTTCTTTATTACCTCTCTCCCAGAATTGGCCCTACCAATTCTTCGCTTATCTGACCTCTGGTTCACAATTCCCCAATTAAAACTCACATCAATGTTGCCAATGCATAACATTTAGTTAACTATCCATTGTCATTATCCCTACACAACACAATTGGCAGTGCCACTTTTACACAACGTGTGACAAGGAGATGAGCAACAGACTCATTACACGGCGTGTGTGGACTGCAGGAGACCTGCAATGAATCTCTGGCAACAAAACTACGATCCCGCCGGGAATATCTGGCTTTCCAGCCTGATAGCATCGCTTCCCATCCTGTTTTTCTTCTTTGCGCTGATTAAGCTCAAACTGAAAGGATACGTCGCCGCCTCATGGACGGTGGCAATCGCCCTTGCCGTGGCTTTGCTGTTCTATAAAATGCCGGTCGCTAACGCGCTGGCCTCGGTGGTTTATGGCTTCTTCTACGGGTTGTGGCCCATCGCGTGGATCATTATTGCAGCGGTGTTCGTCTATAAGATCTCGGTGAAAACCGGGCAGTTTGACATCATCCGCTCGTCTATTCTTTCGATAACCCCTGACCAGCGCCTGCAAATGCTGATCGTCGGTTTCTGTTTCGGCGCTTTCCTTGAAGGAGCCGCAGGCTTTGGCGCACCGGTAGCAATTACCGCCGCATTGCTGGTCGGTCTGGGCTTTAAACCACTGTACGCCGCCGGGCTGTGCCTGATTGTTAACACCGCGCCAGTGGCATTTGGTGCGATGGGTATTCCGATTCTGGTCGCCGGGCAGGTAACAGGCATCGACAGCTTTGAGATTGGGCAGATGGTGGGGCGTCAGCTGCCGTTTATGACCATTATCGTGCTGTTCTGGATCATGGCGATTATGGACGGCTGGCGCGGTATCAAAGAAACCTGGCCTGCGGTCGTGGTTGCGGGTGGTTCGTTTGCTATCGCACAGTACCTCAGTTCCAACTTCATTGGGCCGGAACTGCCAGACATTATCTCTTCGCTGGTATCGCTGCTCTGTCTGACACTGTTCCTCAAACGCTGGCAACCAGTGCGCGTATTCCGCTTCGGTGACTTAGGGGCGTCACAGGTTGATATGACGCTGGCTCACACAGGTTACACGGCAGGTCAGGTGCTGCGCGCCTGGACACCGTTCCTGTTCCTGACCGCCACCGTAACGCTGTGGAGTATCCCGCCGTTTAAAGCCCTGTTCGCTTCAGGCGGTGCGCTGTATGAGTGGGTGATCAACATTCCGGTGCCGTACCTCGATAAACTGGTTGCCCGTATGCCGCCAGTGGTCAGCGAAGCGACAGCGTATGCCGCCGTGTTTAAGTTTGACTGGTTCTCTGCCACCGGTACCGCCATTCTGTTTGCTGCCTTGCTCTCGATTGTCTGGCTGAAGATGAAACCATCTGACGCTATCAGCACCTTCGGCAGCACGCTGAAAGAACTGGCTCTGCCTATCTACTCCATCGGCATGGTGCTGGCGTTCGCCTTTATCTCGAACTATTCCGGACTGTCATCAACACTGGCGCTGGCACTGGCGCACACCGGTCATGCATTCACCTTCTTCTCGCCGTTCCTCGGCTGGCTTGGGGTATTCCTGACCGGGTCGGATACGTCATCTAATGCTTTGTTTGCCGCTTTGCAGGCTACCGCCGCACAACAAATTGGCGTTTCTGACCTGTTGCTGGTTGCTGCCAACACCACCGGTGGTGTCACCGGTAAGATGATCTCCCCGCAATCTATCGCTATCGCCTGTGCGGCGGTAGGCCTGGTGGGCAAAGAGTCTGATTTGTTCCGCTTTACTGTCAAACACAGCCTGATCTTCACCTGTATGGTGGGCGTGATCACCACGCTTCAGGCCTATGTCTTAACGTGGATGATTCCTTAATGATTGTTTTACCCAGACGCCTGTCAGACGAGGTTGCCGATCGTGTGCGGGCGCTGATTGATGAAAAAAACCTGGAAGCGGGCATGAAGTTGCCCGCTGAACGTCAACTGGCGATGCAACTCGGCGTGTCGAGAAATTCACTGCGCGAGGCGCTGGCGAAACTGGTAAGCGAAGGTGTGCTGCTCAGTCGACGTGGCGGCGGGACGTTTATTCGCTGGCGTCATGACACATGGTCGGAGCAAAACATCGTCCAGCCGCTGAAAACGCTGATGGCCGATGATCCGGATTACAGTTTCGATATTCTGGAAGCCCGATACGCCATTGAAGCCAGCACCGCATGGCATGCAGCAATGCGCGCCACACCTGGAGAAAAAGAAAAGATTCAGCTTTGCTTTGAAGCAACGCTAAGTGAAGACCCGGATCTCGCCTCACAAGCGGACGTTCGTTTTCATCTGGCGATTGCCGAAGCTTCACATAACATTGTGTTGCTGCAAACCATGCGCGGTTTCTTCGATGTCCTGCAATCCTCTGTGAAGCATAGCCGCCAGCGGATGTACCTGGTACCCCCGGTTTTTTCACAGCTGACCGAACAACATCAGGCGGTCATTGACGCCATTTTTGCCGGTGATGCTGACGGGGCGCGTAAAGCAATGATGGCGCACCTTAGCTTTGTTCACACCACCATGAAACGATTCGATGAAGATCAGGCTCGCCATGCACGTATTACCCGCCTGCCTGGTGACCATAATGAGCATTCGAGGGAGAAAAACGCATGATTATTTCCGCAGCCAGCGATTATCGCGCCGCAGCGCAACGCATTCTGCCGCCGTTCCTGTTCCACTATATGGATGGGGGGGCATATTCTGAATACACGCTGCGCCGCAACGTGGAAGATTTGTCAGAAGTGGCGCTGCGCCAGCGTATTCTGAAAAACATGTCTGACTTAAGCCTGGAAACGACGCTGTTTAATGAGAAATTGTCGATGCCGGTGGCGCTAGGTCCGGTAGGTTTGTGTGGCATGTATGCGCGACGCGGCGAAGTTCAGGCTGCCAAAGCAGCAGATGCGCATGGCATTCCGTTTACTCTCTCGACGGTTTCCGTTTGCCCGATTGAAGAAGTGGCTCCGGCTATCAAACGTCCGATGTGGTTCCAGCTTTATGTGCTGCGCGATCGCGGCTTTATGCGTAACGCCCTGGAGCGAGCAAAAGCCGCGGGTTGTTCGACGCTGGTTTTCACCGTGGATATGCCAACGCCGGGAGCGCGTTATCGTGATGCGCATTCTGGGATGAGCGGCCCGAACGCGGCAATGCGCCGCTACTTGCAGGCGGTGACGCATCCGCAATGGGCGTGGGATGTGGGCCTGAACGGTCGTCCGCATGATTTAGGTAATATCTCGGCTTACCTCGGCAAACCAACCGGACTGGAAGATTACATCGGCTGGCTGGGGAATAACTTCGATCCGTCCATCTCATGGAAAGACCTTGAGTGGATCCGCGATTTCTGGGATGGCCCGATGGTGATCAAAGGGATCCTCGATCCGGAAGATGCGCGCGATGCAGTACGTTTTGGTGCTGATGGAATTGTGGTTTCTAACCACGGTGGCCGCCAGTTAGATGGCGTACTCTCTTCTGCTCGTGCACTGCCTGCTATTGCGGATGCGGTGAAAGGTGATATCGCCATTCTGGCGGATAGCGGAATACGTAACGGGCTTGATGTCGTGCGTATGATTGCGCTCGGTGCCGACACCGTACTGCTGGGTCGTGCTTTCCTGTATGCACTGGCAACAGCGGGCCAGGCGGGTGTAGCTAATCTGCTAAATCTGATCGAAAAAGAGATGAAAGTGGCGATGACGCTGACTGGCGCGAAATCGATTAGCGAAATTACGCAAGATTCGCTGGTGCAGGGGCTGGGTAAAGAGTTGCCTGCGGCACTGGCTCCAATGGCGAAAGGGAATGCAGCTTAAGGGTTAGACGAATATCTGCTATCCTGCCCCCGCACTAAGGGGGCAGTATGCTAAACATCGTACTTTACGAACCAGAAATTCCGCCAAATACTGGCAACATCATCCGTCTTTGCGCTAATACCGGCTTTCGTCTGCATATCATCGAACCGATGGGATTTGCCTGGGACGATAAGCGCCTGCGCCGCGCGGGGCTGGACTATCACGAGTTTACCGCCGTTACGCGTCATCATGACTATCGCGCGTTTCTCGAAGCAGAAAATCCCCAGCGTCTGTTTGCCCTCACCACGAAAGGTACGCCTGCTCACAGCGCCGTAAGCTATCAGGATGGCGATTATCTGATGTTCGGCCCGGAAACACGCGGCCTGCCAGCGAGCATTCTTGATGCCCTGCCCGCTGAACAAAAAATTCGTATTCCAATGGTGCCGGACAGCCGCAGCATGAACCTGTCCAATGCGGTGTCGGTGGTGGTGTATGAAGCCTGGCGCCAGCTGGGGTATCCGGGAGCGGTGTTGAGAGATTAAGATGCGGTAGGCCGGATAAGGCGTTCACGCCGCATCCGGCACGATCACAGAATGTCAGATCCCATCACCATACTCAAACGTATGGTTAATGCCGTTGAAATGCTGATCCATATCCATTGACGGTTTATCGCTATCCGGCTTGCCGACAATGCGTGCCGGAACGCCAGCGGCAGTGGTGTGCGGCGGCACCGGTTGCAGCACCACGGAACCTGCGCCAATCTTCGCGCCGCGCCCAACTTCAATATTGCCGAGAATTTTCGCGCCCGCGCCAATCATCACGCCTTCACGAATTTTCGGGTGACGGTCACCACCAGATTTACCCGTACCGCCAAGCGTCACAGATTGCAGAATCGATACGTCGTTTTCAATCACCGCCGTTTCACCAACGACGATGCCTGTCGCGTGGTCGAGCATGATACCGCGACCAATTTTTGCTGCCGGGTGTATATCAACCTGGAACGTTACAGAGACCTGGTTTTGTAGAAAAATAGCCAGCGCGCGACGGCCCTGATTCCACAACCAGTGACCGATGCGATACGCCTGCAAAGCATGAAAACCTTTCAGATATAACAATGGGGTTGAGTATTTATCGACTGCCGGGTCGCGGGTACGCACTGCCTGAATATCACAGGCCGCAGAAGCAATCATTTCCGGGTCGGCGGCGTAGGCTTCTTCCACCACTTCACGGATAGCAATAGCAGGCATAATTGGCGATGACAGCTTGTTCGCCAGCATGTAGCTCAATGCACTGCCAAGGTTTTCATGCTTGAGTAGCGTTGCGTGGTAAAAACTGGCCAGCATTGGCTCACAGTCCGCCAGCGTTCTGGCTTCCGCTTTAATATTGTTCCAGACAATTTCCAGTTCTTCACACGACATTGCTTACTCCACACGATGAGATAATGACCGGCTCGTTCTG
>OKUZ01000447.1_pt1 | contig 14999 bp, 13 predicted proteins | sample 1606681 | NCBI WGS metagenome assembly OKUZ01 (sample SAMEA3882524, study PRJEB24775) | human gut metagenome | biome: human-associated habitat; feature: intestine environment; material: feces | place: Netherlands | collected 2009/2010 | reverse complement strand
CCCTACAAAAGTACACAAATATTCAGTGCGACAGGCGGCCGTGTGGCCGAAAAAATCCAGTGGCCGAGAAAATTTCGTTGACGGAGGTGGCCACGCCTTCCCCTTGATAGCCTTCATGTTGCCCAGAAAGAGGGCCTCCGTTGTCCCCTCCTGTTGCCATTATGGCTTTTTGACATTATTTATACAGAGAAACGCTACTGCAATCCAAATTAAATTGCGAAATTTGCATGGAGAGTAATAGGCATGAATCGGTTCGGATTGTTTCGTTATAGCGTAGTCCGATATTCGTGTGCCGCTTGCTCCTTTCTTTGTAATACAAATCTTTTTACAAATATATGAAGAAAAAAAATTACTTAACATCAGCACTCCTCGTTGGTGGCCTCCTCGCTGGAAGCCTCACGGCTGGAGCTACGGTACGTACCGTTAAGCTGAACACCTCAAAACCCGTCGGGACTGAGATCACGCTTCAGGTGAACCGCACCTATGCTGGTGTCACCGTTGACTGGGGAGACGGTCAAGTGGAAACCTACAAGGCCGAATCTGGCGAAGTGCTTCAAATCACGGGCACGGTGAAGGGCTCTTTCATCACCATCTCCGGCAACGAAGCTTGGGACATGCTCGCTTGCCCCAACTGCGGTGTGGAAATCATCGACCTCACCAATGCCAAGGACATGCGTTCGCTCTTCTTGCAAAACAACAACCTCATGACTGTGCCTTTGCAGGGCATGAAGAAGTTGGTTGACTTCGATGCCAGCAACAACAAGCTGAACAAGATTGAATTTACGCAGTCGAGCTATCCTGAAAAGGACCTCGTGAGCATTGAAAACTTCAATGTTGCCAACAACCAGCTCTCTGGTTCCTTCGTCATCCGCGCAAACACGCTGCGCTCTCTCGACGTGAGCAACAACGAATTTACAGCGGTCTATACCTCAAGCAACCCTTCGCTCGACTATCTTGACGTGAGCCACAACCAGTTGAAGGCCCTCTCTTTGGCTGGCAACCCGAAGCTCTCTACGCTCATCTGCAACGACAACGCCCTGACCAACATCATTTGGCCGGCAGGCATCACGACGATTCAGCAGCTCATCTGCGATAACAACTCGTTGAGCACAACTTTCAATTTGGCCAACTGCAGCAGCCTGAGCGACGTTTCAATCGCCAACAACAAGATTAGCTCAATCTATTTGCCGGGTAGCTCAAAGACCAATAGCTTGAACGTGTCAAACAATCAGCTCGGTCTTGGTGCGCTGCCTTTGCGTGCCGTGCGTCCAACGCAGCTCTCGTTTAATCCGCAGGCTCCCGTTGATATTTCAGGCTATGCCAACGTGCAGAAAAAAGACGGCGTGCCTTACATGCCAGTGGTTGAATGGGCCAAGCGCCGCGAAAACGGCATTGATTTGACTGAATTGCGCAACATCGGTGTGACGGCAACCAGCACGGGTACGACGGAAGGTGTTGTTACTTGGTATGCCATCGAAAACGGCGAAGAGAAGGAACTCACGCCGGGACGTACGTCTGCAGCCATGAACGACTATTTCGCACAGGGTGCCAAATATAATTTCTTCACCCCGCACGCCAAAGTGTTTGCACGCATCGTGGCCAACTCGGTGTATAAAGACGACAACATCAGCATCAACACCAGCGTAATCGCTGTGGGCGAAGACATGACCACAGGTATCGGCCAGGTTGTCAACGAAAACGGCACGCTCCAGATTGCCACTTCACGCGGTAGCCTCACCCTCCAGAGCGAAAGCGCCATCAGCGTAACGGTTCGTGCGCTCAACGGCAAGACGGTATGGGCCGGAACGGTCAATGGCGTTGAAACCATTTCGCTCCAGTCTGGCGTTTACATCGTGAACGGACAGAAAGTGGTGCTCTGATAAGCGCTCATAGATTTCGATAGCTTTAAACCAACGACAGCACTCGTCTTCTGTGCGCTGTCTGATTTATTCCAAAAAACATCAAACGATGAATATTTTCAAAAACTTATTATATGGATCCTTGGTGATGGCTTCTCTCACGACAGTGCCTGCTTTCGCGCAGAACACACTGCCTGAAGGTTCTCTCAAGATGATTGTAACGCCACACAACCAGAGCGTCAATAGTTACGAGCGTACACTCTGCCTCAACATCAAAGCCAACGTGCAATACACGGTGAGCAGCGACCAGAGCTGGGTGAAGGTGCGCAAAGGTTCCGACAATTCGGTTTACGTTCACGTAGACCAAAACTACGCTATGGAGGCTCGTTCGGCCAACGTAGAGTTTGTGAGCAACGACGGCAAGATTTCGCAGACACTCGACGCAGGCTGCCGACGGTTCGGCTGCCGAACTCCCGACAGACATCCGCATCTATCCGTCTTCGGCAACAGACAACACGCATGCTAATTCGGGCAACGACGGTGGTGTGGCATACACTTATGACAACAACTTGTCAACGCTCTACCACACATCTTACAGCCCAAGCAAGTTTATCGTTTCGCAGACCAACCCTGCGATTCTGACCTACAACTTCAAGGACGTCAGCAACATTGACTACATGACCTACGTTCCGCGTCAGAGTGGCAACAACGGTAACTTCGGTAACTTCAGCGTTTACTATAAGCTCCAGGGCGACACTGAATATAAGCACTTCGGCGATTTCAACAACAACGGAAGCAACAACGAATGCACCATTCAGTTTAACGGTGCCCTCGTTAACCCAATTTCTGTTCAGGTTCGTGTTTACGATGGTACGAACGGCTACGCTTCTTGTGCTGAAATGAAGTTCATGCAGGACGGCGGCGCTTCAACGGCCTTCGACATCTTCGCCGACGACCTCCTCACTTCTTTGAAGAAGGACGTGACCCTTGACCAAATCGAAGCCATTTCGAATCCGTTCGTGAAGGGCCTCGCTCTGAAACTTTATGACGGTTCTTACGACAAGAAATACCGCGTGGCAGAATTCCCTTGCTTGCTCAGCGTTCAGGCGTTGGCTGCAAAATGGAATGTCGATGGTAAATACTACGACCAGATGGCCGGCGTGACGGGTATCAGCTTCGCTCCGGGCACTTATGCCATTGCTTGCGAAATGCCAGAAGGCCGCACGGCTAAGTTGAAGATCGTTTCTTGGTACAACGGCAAGAAGGGCAGCAACTTCGACGGTGGCGATCCGCAAACGGCTACCTTCACCCTCAAAAACGGTTTGAACGTCATCGAATACCAGCCGACGAAGATGGGCTTGACCTATTATGGCGCTTGGGATGATGCTTTCAACGGTCTCGGCTACATTGTTTATGACGATGACACGGATCCAGACGCTGTTGCTCCGTTGAAGATTCACTTCATCAACGCTGTTGTCAACGGGTACCTCTCTGAAGACCTTACCAACGAGGAGATGCACGAGCTGACTGGCAATGCCAAGAACTCTCACATGGACGTTGTTTCGAAGAAGGTTCACGCCGTTTGGACTTCCAAGGGCTTGCACAGCTTCTGTAAGTCAACCACGGGCGGTCTCGGCTATAAGCAGTACATGAACGTGCTCGACTCTCTGATCGTTTGGGAACACGACGTGCTCGGCTTCACGAAGTACAACCTCGTACCGAAGAACCGCACCTTCGCTTATGTCAACTATACTTACTACATGTTCCAGGGCGGCCTTGGCGTATCCTTCCACGTTGACCAGGAAAGCCGTGTGCTCAACTGCAACACGTTGATCAACCGCGATGACGACGCCATCTGGGGTCTTAGCCACGAGTGGGGACACCAGCATCAGCTCCACCCATACTTCTGCTGGACTGGTACGACGGAAGTTACCAACAACATGAACTCTTACTACAACATCATGAAGATGGGCTACCGCACCAGCGATAAGATTCAGCAGTGGGCGCCTGCACGTAAGCACTTCATTGACGACAACCTCTCTGGCGTGACAATTGCCAGCGATGCCCGTAAGAAGGCTTACGATAATGTTGGCGGTTTGAGCTGGAACTCCGACTACTATGCTTTGGGTCAGGAAATGAAGGACAACACCATCGTTAAGCAGTCTGAAAACCTCGTGAAGGGCTTGAGCATCCACGAAGTGGGCGTTGGTGAAACGCTTTGTCCGTTCATCATGTTGAACAACTACTTCACGGTGGTTAAGAACATGCCGGACTTCACGCCTGATATGTATGAGGCTCTTCGTCAGACCGACAAAGACGGCGGTTCTAACATTGAAAAGAAAGACGGCGTCGACAAGTACGAGCTCGTTGCCTCTGCTCAGAACAACGATAAGAACAATGGTTTGGCTCGCTTGAAGGCTGCATATCCTAACTCTATCTGGACGAAGTATATCACTGCAGGCCACACTTCACGCAGCACCAACTCTATGCCGTTCGTGCTCAACTACATCCGCAAGGCAAGCCGCCTCTCTGGCTACAACCTCTTCCCGTTCTTCGAACGCTGGGGTTACCTCCGCCAGGTTGCCATGTACATTGGCGACTACGGCAACGGATGGTGCATCTTCCCGAAGGCTGCCTACGACGAGTTTAAGGCCGATATGGACGAACTCGTAGAAAAGGGCGTTCTTAAGGAAATGCCAGAAGGTATGGTTGAAGAAATCTCCACCACGGCAGATCGCTTCATGCCAAAACCTGTATTCCCCAACTGATAGCAATTCTTGCTGAACAATAATAACAACCGGGAGATTCCTCGCAAAGGGGAATCGCCCGGTTTTTTGTAATGGTGAAAGAATAAGTTGAGCAATTTTGACCTGTATTTTTGTTGGTGTTTTCTCGCGTGGCTGGCCATTTGATAATCCATTCATTCCGACCATCCGACAAGTTTTTTGTAAATTTGCAGGAAACGTCAAACATCAGCCTATGCTCATCACCTATACCTTCTTCCAGCATGCCTTGCTCGGCAGCCTTTTGGCCTGTTTGCTCTGCGCTATGGTCGGCACCTATGTGGTGACGCGCCGCATGGTCATCATGGGCGGCGGCATGGCCCACGCCTCCCTGGGCGGTGTTGGCTTGGGTGCCTATTTCGGTTTCTCGCCCCTTGTCGGCGCCGCCGTCTTCGCCCTCCTTTCTGGTTTGGGCATTGGGGCGCTCTCCAGCAAGAAGCGCGTACGGGAAGATTCCGCCATCGCCCTGCTCTGGACGCTCGGCATGAGCATCGGCATCCTGTTTTCCTACCTCACGCCAGGCTTCATGACCGACCTTCCCGCCTATCTCTTTGGCGATGTGCTCTCCATCACGCAGAGCGACCTCTGGCTGATGGGTATGCTGACCGCCCTCACCTTCCTTTTCTTCAACCGCTGCCTCGATGCCATCATACTCGTTGCCTACGATCGCGATTTCGCCCGCACGCAGCGTCTTCCCGTCCGCACGCTCGAAACCGTCATGACGGCCCTCATGGCGCTCACCATCGTTGGCTGCCTCCACATGGTCGGCATCGTCCTCGTCGTGTCGCTCCTCTCCGTGCCGCAGATGACGGCGGCCCTCTTCGCCCGCACCTTCCGCGGCATCCTCCTCCTCTCAGCCCTCATTGGCTATGCTGGCTGTTTGGGCGGCCTTTGGCTCTCCTATGCCGCCAATGTGCCGAGCGGAGCCGCCATCATCCTCTGTGCCATCGCCATTTACTTCCTGGCAAGAGCAATAAAGTGGCTGCAGAAACGTTTTAATTAGTAATGAAATACTATTACTTAACGTTGGAAAATATTCTCCATCCCTTACAAGACAAGCATTATATTTTGTGAAACATAGTTCCAGACATATCCTGTTCGGCATCTTGGCAATATTTCTGCCTCTGCTTCTCCTGACCTCGTGTTCATCCAAGAAGAACACGGGGGCAACGCGTTTTTGGCAGTCGTTCAACACGCGCTTCAATGTCTATTTCAACGGCAGCGAGGCTTATAAGGCTGGACTCGAAGAAAAGGAAAAAGGAAACAAGGACAACTACACCGAGACCTTGCCGCTTTTCCCTGTCGGCAACGAGAAGTCGAAGACGCTCGGCAAGAGCAATTTCGAAACGGCAATCACCAAATGCCAAAAGGCCATCCAGCTCCACAGCATCAAGCGCCGCCCCATCGTGAAGGGCAACAAGCGCAAATCGCCGAAGATGAAGGCCTATCTGAGCCGCAAGGAGTTCAACCCATTTTTGAAGAATGCCTGGCTACTGATGGGCAAGGCGCAGTTCCAGAAAGGAGATTTCCTGGAGGCCGCAGCCACCTTCTCGTACATCGCCCGCCAGTATGCCGCCGAACCGCTGGTGGCTGCAGAAGCCCGCATTTGGCTGGCTCGCTGCTACACGCAGGAAGACTGGTTTTACGATGCCGAAGACGCCCTCAAAAGGGCGGGGCGTGACTCGCTGACGGCGCGTCTGCGGCGCGAGCAAACGGTGAGCATGGCCAACCTCTTGCTCAAACAAGGCCGCCTTGAAGAGGCGTTGCCCTATCTGCGGCAAACGGCACGCTGGGAGCGCAGAAAAGCGCAACGTGCCCGTCTTTATTTCTTGCTCGCCCAGGTGGAGACGTCGCTCGGGCATGCCCAGGCGGCTTATAAGGCATACGGAAAATGCCTGCGCCAGTCGCCGCCCTACGAAACGGCCTTCAACGCCCGCATCCGTCAAACGGAGGTGATGGCCACGGGGCGCAACGCGCAGAAAATGCTCAAACGTCTGCGCCGCATGGCACGCTCGGCAAACAATGCGGAATATCTCGACCAGGTCTATTATGCCATCGGAAATATCCACCTCGCAGCCGCCGACACGGCCAACGCCGTGAAAGCCTACGAAACGGGGCGCACGAAGGCCAAGCGTGCTGGCGTGGAGAAAGGCGTGTTGCTGCTGAAGCTCGGTGGCGTTTATTGGGACTTGGGGGCTTACGATAAGGCACAGACATGTTATGCCGAAGCCATCGGCCTCATCGACAAGACCTATCCAGGATATGAAGACATCACGCGCCGCTCAACGGTGCTCGATGAACTGGTGCCGTACACCTCGGCCGTACATCTGCAAGACAGTCTGCTTTTGCTGAGCACCATGCCCGAAGCGCAACGCAACGAAGCCATCGATCGCGTCATTAAAGACCTCAAACACCGCGAGGAACTTGAGCGCCGCAGCAAGGCCGACTCCATTGCGGAGGCCCGGCGCAGCGAAAATGGCGGGAATGCTGGTGGCGGAAATGCCGGCGGCAACCGCAACAACAATTCGCAGCAGCCCAACAGTCAGAATGCGCAGACGTGGTATTTCTACAACCCGACGATGGTCAACCAAGGCAAAATGGATTTCCAGAAGCGTTGGGGACGGCGTAAGAACGAAGACAACTGGCGCCGCTCAAACCGCACAGTTCTGGCCACGCTGGAGTCGGACGAATATGACTATGCCGCCGACGATTCCATCAGCAACGCCAACGCTTCTGCCGAGGCCGCAGATTCCACGGCAGACACATCGGCCGCCGACTCCATTGCCGAAGACCCACACACGCGTGAGTTCTATCTGAAGCAAATTCCTTTCACGCCAGAGGCGAAGGCGGCTTGCCACGACATCATACAAGACGGCCTCTACAACGCTGGCCTCATTGAGAAAGACAAACTGGAGGACTTCCCCCTGGCCGCAAAGACCCTGAAGCGCCTGCAACGCGAGTATCCCGAATTTGAGAAAATGGCCGACGTCTATTATCAGCTCTTCCTGCTCTATTCGCGTTGGAACAAACCAGCGGAGGCCGATGCTTATCGGGCGCTCATGGCGCAGCAATATCCCGACGACGCGATGACGCGGCTCATCAACGACCCCGACTTCGAGCGCAACGCGCGTTTCGGAAAGGCCATTGAAGACTCGCTCTACACGGCCACTTATGAAGCCTATCGCCAGCACCAAACCGACGTGGTGGCGCGAAACTTTGCGCTCTCCACCAACAAATTCCCCAACGGTGCCAACCGTCCGAAGTTCATCTTCGTGCATGCCCTCAGCCAAATTGGACATGCCGACAGCAAAGACATCATGGCAGAGTTGCGTGAACTCGTGAGCAAATACCCCGACAGCGACGTGAGCGAAATGGCCGGTTTGTTGGTAAAGGGCCTTGAGAGCGGCCGCCTGCTGACGGGCGACGGCACAGGTCTCGGTTCGCTTTGGTCACACCGCAGTGCGGAGGCCAATGCCGCCGTTGATGAAGCGGGGCGCCGCAAGCAACTGACGACCGACAAAGATGCCCCCTTCATCTGCATCGTGGCCTACCCGACAGGCAGTTTGCCCGACGGACAAGTGCTCTACGACCTGGCGCATTTCAACTTCACGGGTTTCAAGGTGCGTAATTTCGACATCGTCCAAGTGCGCGATCCGCAAATCACCCAGTTGCGCGTGGCGGGTTTCAACTCCTTCGCCGAGGCACACCTCTATGCGCAACAGCTCTTTGCCGATGCCCGCTTTGCTGCCGACATGAAAAAAGCCCGCCTCGTCATCATCTCAGCAAGCAATGCCGAACTGCTCGGAACGACCTACAGTTTCGACGACTATCAGAAGTTCTACGACCAGCACTTCGCCCCGCTGAAACTCGCGCCGCAGCTTCCGCTTGACCTCCAGGAAGGCCCAGTGGAACAGCACTACGAAGACGAATACACGCCGGAGGAACTCGAACAGATGAACGGCAAGAAAACCGATACTGACGACTCTGACGATGACGGCGAATGGTATTCGCCATCGTGAGAGATATGACAATCGTGGAAAAATACTATTGAGAGAGAAGAAGCAATGGCGCATAATCTGTGTGCCGTTGCTTCTTCTCTTTTTTGTTTTTTTGAGGGGTTTGAGGTCGGTGGATAGTGCCAGCAAATTGATACCGCGTGTATCAGAATCCTCATTTCTTATTAAGCCGTCATAAAGATAGTAGTGCGATACCAATTAAGCGTCTTGGGTAAGACTCAGGGAAATTGTTTTGACGATAAAGAAATGGACTGAGTCCTTTTTTTGTGAATGTTCTAAAAAAGATTTCCCCAATTAGTTGCATAATTCAAAATTACTCTTTACCTTTGCCCTCGAATCCGTCAGTTCGAAAGAATTGGTGGGTTCGGGACATATCGATAAAATAGGCGTTTTATGCGTTAGTCTTCGGTTATCAAACTTCGCACATTTGACTAATTTACTCAGAAGATTATAGCAACAGACGTCACGTCGGGTGTATTCCCTGTTTGCGCAGCCCTAAGTGTATCCTTACATTTGGGGAGATGCGCAAACAACAAGATATACACATTCAGACGTGGGCTAACTGTGCTGTATTATCTTGAGTAAGAGCAATGCGAAGGCTTGATAACTAGATAACAACGGATAGCCCACGTCTTTTTTATGCCTATATGGCAATAATTATGGGAAAGCAGGACTCCCATCCTCTGATTGATTTTGTCAACAGAACTTATTCGATTCTAATCCCTAATTAATTTTCAATTCTCCTTCATAGAAACGTTGTATGCTCTCGTCGTCTTTTCAGGCGAGGAGCCTCTATCATAGAACTCACATTTTATTAACCAATAAATTATTAATTATGAGATTGTTAAAATACTTACTTTGTCTCGTTCTGTTTACGGGAATTACGATGCCATTGCTCAGTTCTTGCAGTGATGACGATGAAAAGGGTTCGGCCATTGAAGGTTATTGGGTCGCGGGCTTGGAAGATGGGCGAGAGATGATTCTTTTTAAGGAGGGGAAGTTTGTCGTTTTGTCACTCGACAGAGGCATGAATGTAACTGCTCAGAAGATGAAGGAGTGGGTGGATGAAGCATTTGAGACCCACAAAATAGCTTATTTCGGCTCCCAGTCTGATGAGTATATGGACTATGGCACTTATTCATTGAATGGTGATAACCTCGTATTTAAGTTTTCGAGTGTAGATGGTGATGATGATGATGTTGAGCGTGACAAAGTTTCCTTCAAGGAAAACGTCATGGTGATTACTTGGCTGACTGATTCTTCGGATGATGAAGAGGACAGTACTGTTTACTATCGTTATACCGGAGAATGAAAGGCGTATGAGAAATAAAATAAGACTTTTGGTTTTAGCTTTATTGGTGTCCGGTGTGGCGTGTGCTCAGACAGTTGATTATTCAGTGGTATCTGTGCCAGAGGAAACTGGAGCTGATTTTATGAAGATTACAAAATCAAGTGATTATGTCTGTATGCCAGAGATTAAACGCTTTGGCAGTAAAATCAGTTGGCTCACGAATCGTATTATAGACATTTCCAAGGACGGTAAATCCGTAGCTTTCCTCTCATTTCGCAATGATAAGACAAATATTTTTATCAAGGATTTGGCACTTCAGGGAAGTTCACGTCAACGTACGAATCGCAGCAGAGTCCTTGATTTTTCCTATTCGCCCGACGGAAAGAAAATCTGTTTCAGCGAAACCTTGGGGAAGAACAATCAAGTCTTTCTTACAGACGCAGAAAAAGGATACGTTTGCCGTCAAGTGACGTCTGGCAATTCTGATTTTTCGCCAATTTATTCAATGTCTATGAAACAAATATTTTTCACCAGACTTGAGGTGAAAAGTTCGAGTATTTGGGCGTATGATGTGGCGAATAATTTTGTCTCAAGTTATGCAGCGGGCTTAAATCCTTATCCTTTGAAAGATGAAAGTGCGTTTATCTGCGCTCGCTTTAATCCTGAGGGACGAGGGGAGATATGGAAAATCAATTATCAGACAGGCCAAGAAGATTGCATTGTTTCCGATCCAGTACATTCTTACACATCACCAGTGGTCTCTCCAGATGGAAAATGGATTCTGTTTGTTGGTGATGGTCATCTATCAAATGGTAATAAAACGTATATGAATACGGACATCTTTGTGTGTCGGATAGATGGAACAGATTTTGCGCAGCTCACTTACCATGCTGCTGATGATATCTGTCCTGTGTGGAGCATTGATGGGAAATATGTGTATTTCATTTCTCAGCGAGGCGATGCCGATGGCACCGCAAACATTTGGCGAATGAAGTTTCTTTATTATAAATAAAATCAATCATTTATGAAAAATTTAAAGTCTATTCTAACAATGGGTTTGCTCTTTGTGAGCACAGCAGGTTTTGCACAGTTTGCTAACAACGGTGGCCACTCAAGAGGCGGTTCGGTGCTTACCAAAAACACGGACGGTTATTCACGCATCTATTTTGGTTATAACCCAACAAGCGTTTCTTATGATGGTAAAACTGATGAAAGTGACGTGGAAGATTTCACCCTCAACGGCATCATGTTTGGCTATACGAAAGGCATTAGTCTGAGTCAGAATATGCCACTCTTCTTGGAAACAGGTGCTCGTTTCACCTATGGATTCAAGAGCCAAACGACTTCTAGTGAGGATGAGGAGCATGATGAGACAGTAGATACTAAAGCCATGAATATCGTAGTTCCTGTTAATTTGTCCTACAAGTTTTCTTTTTCAGAAAGCGACTTCTCGGTGTCGCCTTTCGTTGGTGTAACTTTAAAGGGTAATGTCCTTGGTAAACAGAAATGGAGCGATGAGGATGATAGCTTCGACTGTGACTTTTTCGACAAAGAAGACATGGGAGGTAAGGACTATACTTGGAAACGTTTTCAGGTAGGTTGGCAAATCGGTGCCAATGTCGACTATAAATCATTGTCTGTGGGTATGCACTATGGTTCTGATTTCAGTGAACTTGCAAAGAAAACAAATTCAAGTAACTGGGCTATAACCCTTGGCTACAGTTTCTAAAAAGAGCATCAGAGATTTGATCTCTAAAGCCGATGTAATACTTGTGTGAAAAGGAGGGCGAGGTAATTAAACCGACTTCGCTTTCCTTTTTTGCGCTAAAGCGAGCATGGAATTTCGATTGTTTCATCCAGTAAATATGTGTTTTGGCTCATTCTAATCTCCCCACCCATCGACCCAAGCAAGCAAAAGGACTGGCTTCCATATTCGGAAGTCAGTCCTTTTCGTATGTTTTAAAAAGAGGGCAAGCCAATCCTGTCTCTATACTTTATAGCGAACGCCCTCCTGCGTTTGATCGCGTCTTGTCCTGCGTTCAATCGTGTCTCGTCCCACGTTCGGTCGTGCCTCGTCCCGCGTTCGCTGAAAGGAATAGGGACTGTGGCGCGAAGGTCCGTTCAAAAATCGTTGTCCTCGCTTTGCGGGCAAAGTGGGCTGCGGTGCTGACGCCAGCGGTTTTGGCCGTATGTACGCCCAAAACTCGCTGCTTTCGCTTTTGTTCATCCCCGGTTTTTTCCTGCAAAGCCATGAAGCTGCTGGATAGCAATGAAATCCAGCAGTTGAGAGATGTGAGCGTTTTTGAAATTAATGGGATGGAGGTATTTATGTAAGAAATATATTCCAATGTATCACATCTATAGAATAAATTCATTACCTTTGCAGTATGGAAACAATAAGAGAAATTATCTTCTCTAGAGAGTTTGATGAGTTCTATCATAACTTAGATGAGCGTACACAAGAAAAGTATGATTATGCTTTTGATATGATTCGAACGCAATACATTGTCAATAAGAGATTTGTAAAAAGTTTAGAGAACACAGATTTCTATGAACTTCGTATTTCTATCGGTCATAACGAATACCGCTCAATAATGCTTGCCATAGATCATGACAACTTTATTCAAGCACATCGTGTTCTTGTTCTAAACTCTTTTTTGAAGAAAGATTCTAAGCAATATAAAGCAGAAGTGAGAACTGCTGAGAGTATCTTAATGAAATATATGGAGGAGTAATTATATGTTGAAACTTGATGAAAATAAATTAGCCTCGTTGCGCAGATTCGATGACGTCCTAAACGAAAAATATGGCAGTGAGAAGAGTGTTGAACGCAAAGAGTTTGATGCCAAAGCTAAAGCATGGTATTATGCAGAATTGCTTAAGGATGAGCGTAAAAAACAGAATATTACCCAAAAGTCATTGGCTGAAAAAATAGGTAAAAAGCGTGAGTATATATCGGCATTAGAAAAGGGGCAAACTGATATGCAACTTTCTACATTCTTGAAAATTGCTGACGCTCTTGGTTTGCGCTTTTCTTTAGTATTGGGTTGAAACTATTGGGTGAATGAAATGTTGTATAACGCCCATCAAAGATGCCCACAAACCATAATTCTCCGTGATAATCAACAACAAAAAAGAGGTCTCTAAGTGAATTAGAAACCTCTCAATTAAAAATCTTTCGTGATTCCGCAGGGATTCGAACCCTGGACCCACGCCTTAGAAGGGCGTTGCTCTAATCCAACTGAGCTACGGAACCAAAACCGCTGCAAAAATACTTATTTTTTGCGGTATGGCAAAATAAAATATGGCTTTTGTGCATGAGAGGCATGCAGAAAACGAAAAAAGCGTCCGTGACCTTAATGGTACGAACGCTTTTGGCGCTTCAGGATGGGCTTGAACCAACGACCCCCTGATTAACAGTCAGGTGCTCTAACCAACTGAGCTACTGAAGCAGTGTGTGATGAAATAATTCATCCTTTATTGCTGAATTGCAGTGCAAAATTAGTAGTTATTTTTGAAATAAACAATACCTTTGCAGAAAAATTCGAAAATATTTTTTGATGAAAGAGATAATAGGTATAGGAAATGCGCTGGTTGATGCGCTTTATCTTATTGATAATGAGGATATAATCAAGGAGTTCGGCCTTGAGAAAGGCGGTATGCACTTGATTGGGGAAAATATCTTCGAACAAGTTTGTGAGCGCATGCGTGCTGCAAAACGCGAGCGCACGACTGGCGGTTCGGCCTGCAACACGGTTTTGGCTCTGGCACAGTTGGGGGCGCCGGTCGGTTTGATTGGCAAGATTAACGACGACGAAAACGGACGCTTCTTCGAAGACAGTTTTCGTCAGGCTGGTGTTCGCACCTTCTTGATGAAGGACACACAGCCGACGGGAACGGCCTCCACCTTTATCACGCCCGACGGACAGCGCACGTTTGCCACGTATCTTGGCGCCGCCGCCCTGCTTCAGGCGTCGGAAGTCGCCGCGCAGTGGCTTGATGGCTACTCCTATATATATATTGAAGGCTACCTCGTTCAGAGCCACGATTTGATAGAGGCCGTTGTTGAGGCCGCCAAAGCCAGGGGCGTGAAGGTATGCGTTGACTTGGCAAGCTACAACATCGTGGCTGCCGACCGCGATTTCTTCGCACGCCTGCTCCGCAAGACCGACATCGTCTTTGCCAACGAAGACGAGGCCCGCGCCTTTACGGGACTCGAGCCAGAGGCCGCCCTTGAGCAATTGGCATCGGTTTGCGAAACGGCAGTGGTCAAAGTGGGCAAGCGCGGCGCCTATGCCCGCCGAGGCGAAGAGGTGGTGTTTGTTCCGGCCAAGAGCGGCACGAAGGTGGTCGACACCACGGCCGCCGGCGACTATTTCTCCGCTGGCTTCCTCTATGGCGCGGCGCAAGACTGTCCGCTCGAGCAATGTCTTGCCAACGGCACGGTGCTGGCCAACGAAATCATCCAGGTGGTTGGCACTAAATTGCCGGAAACGACCTGGAGCAGAATCAAGGAAGAAATTCATGCGTGTGGCAATTGACCTGCCTGCGCGATACAAAACCAATATTCTCGCCACGCGCGATACAACCCATATATAAATATGCTGACAATGAAGAACAAACTATCTGCCTGGTGCTTGCTGCTGGTGATGGCTCTGACCTCTGCCACGATGCAGGCGCAGAGTAGCCACAACCTCGAGACGGCCAAGCAGCTTGATATTTTCAACAGTCTTTACCGCGACCTCGACCTCAATTACGTTGACACGGTCGACGCCAAGAAGAACATAGAGAATGCCATTCTCTTTATGCTCGACCAACTCGACCCCTACACGGAATATTTCCCAGCCAACCGCAATGAGGAAATCAAACAGATGACCACTGGTAAATATGCTGGGGTGGGGGCCATCATCGCGCCGCGCAAAGACCTGCGCCGCTGCATCATCTCTACGCCTTATGAGGGTATGCCCGCAGCCAATGTGGGCCTGCGCCGTGGCGACGTCATTCTTTCCATCGGTGGCGTTGACACTGGCGAGCTCGACACGCTGGCCGC
>OKUZ01000433.1_pt1 | contig 15360 bp, 10 predicted proteins | sample 1606681 | NCBI WGS metagenome assembly OKUZ01 (sample SAMEA3882524, study PRJEB24775) | human gut metagenome | biome: human-associated habitat; feature: intestine environment; material: feces | place: Netherlands | collected 2009/2010 | reverse complement strand
ATGGGCGTCCTGATCAGTATCTCCATCAGTATCGTAGTTCTGCTTTTTGACCGGCCGCTTCTCCAGATCTTCAACATCACCGGAGAGTCCCTGCGGCGCGCAAAGGAACATCTCGACATCCTGATGTTCTTCATCTGGACCAGCACGATCACCAACATCACCTGCGGTTTTCTGCAGGGTGCAGGCGATGTCAAGATCCCGGCAGCTTCCGGCTTCATCAACCTGGGCATCCGCCTCGCGCTCTCCTTCCTGCTGGCGCTCACCCCGGTTGGCTTCCGCTGCTACTATGTGAGCATGCCGCCCGCATGGCTGATCGCCTGCTTCGTAGTTGTGATGCGCTACCGGAGCGGAAAATGGAGGGAGTTTCGGATTGTAAAAGAGTAAAGAAAAGGGATGGAAGAATTCACTTTTGGGGGGTGATTTCTTCCATCCTTATTTCATTTAAAGCTCTTTTTCGCGTTCTATCTGCTCCTAAAATTTTAGCACACTGTTATCCATAAAACACAAATTCCATTTTTGCCATGCACATTCCACTCCACTCGCACACCGCTGCTGCCAGTGCCCGGTATGTAAACACGATATGGATATAAGCAGATCTGCGTATGTATAACCAACCGCCGCACCTATTCCTTAAACTTTTCCAAAATATTCCTAACTTCATCCACATCTATCTTCATCTGTTCTGCAATCTGGTTTTCTGTATATTTATCTCGATATAATCTATAAATTCCAAACACCCGTTTCTCACCCTGCTTCTGCCCTTCCCTTAATCCTTGCTTTAATCCTTCCTTCTTACCTTCCGCATACTCTGCCTTCCGAATCAATTCCTTTTCCCGTTTCTCATCATATTCGAAAATACACACCTCTATCGCCTCCGTTCGATTCTTTCTCAGAAAATCAGCCAGTATATTTTCCTCAATACATTCCGTCACAGCCTGCTCTGCCGCCCGGTTTATGTCCTTATACTCTGCCGCATATTTACGAATCTTGTCAACCAGAAGCATATACCCTTTCAACAGGCAGCAAGTTTCCAGAATCCTCTGTTTTTTATCCAGATTAATATTCAATACCTTCACTATCAATTCCAGCTCTGGTTCATCTTCCTTCTGGCAGAATGAATGTGACAGTTTCAGAACACTTTCCGCTTCCCGCTCCTCTTCTCCATTGTAAAATACAACAAAGTGTGGGGTCGGCAATTCCACCAGCGTTGACGCATACAGCGTTTGATTCCGAATGAGCATCTGGTATTCTTTCGTCACATAAATCAGAAAACGCAGCGGCATATTCGGATTCCAGGTTGACTGGTGTTCATACAAATTCAACTGCATATCCAGCAAAAATGCCTGGTCATTTTTCATATTCATATAAACCGCATTTTCCAGCGTCACGATCTCCAACTCTTTTGCATCCGTATAATGTGAATGATTTACCGCATTATACAAACTCAACAGATTCTCCCTTGTACTGAAAATCATCCGAAACAACGTGTCCTTGTGATCCTGCCTTACTTTTACAGAATTCCTATTTCTCATTCATTCTCCCTTCTGACAGGAGAATTTCATTTCTTCATCATCCATCGAAAATCTCCTGCTCTTTAATTGTTGTCAACTTGGATAAGCATAAGATTTTCTTAGATTAATTTAGAACATTAGATACATTTGAATAGTTGATAAAGAAAAATATATGCTTGATAGGATAAATGTATCATATTCCCAAAAAGGATGCAAGAGAAATCCTCAATCATACATCAAAATTTGCAAATATTCATTTAGCAGATCAGGAGTACTCCTCTTTCGAAAAGCACCCCTGATCCATTTTTACTCATATTCCGTATTTTTCTTCTTCCCGGAGATCCCTGCCATCACAATAATAAACCAGAAAAACGGCTGTCTGCAGTTCATCAACGTAAAAGTTTCCGCCAGCAGTGCCAGCACTGCCGCCCGCTGTGCCCGGTCGCAGCGAATCACATTTCTTCCAATCCAGTACACCAAAAAGGTAGTCGGAATCAATCCATACGAAAACCAAACATCAAAAAAACTGGAATGAATCTCGTTGACATGAAACACATCAAAAACACCCGGACTCAAAAGTGCCTCAAATCCCTCATATGGAATAAACCGCTCAAAAAATCCCTCTCCGGCTCCGTATAACAGATACTGCGGTTCTAACACCAGTCGTTCTGCGCTTCGATCATAAAGTAAATCATAGATATTTCCATTCGCCAGCTTCCATATCTTCTGTTGAATCCGCGAAAGAAGTGTATAATCCGTCTGAGAAACATCAAAATCCGCTCCCGGCAAAATCAAATACACGCCGACTGCCAGCAGCACCAAAAATGCGGCACCGCCAAACCACCAAACTTTCTTTTGCTTCGAATGACAACATTTATCCCAGAAAAACTGCCCGGTCAGTACGCCAACGAACACCAGCATCATGATAAAAATGAAAAATGCGAACTGATTCGGGTCGTTAAAAGTTCCCATAAAACGTGATCCGCCCCAGGTTTCATAAAAATATCTGCCACGACCAGAAACAAGTAGCAACACCTGGAAAATCAAGTTGATGCGGCACATCCAGCAAAGTCCGTTCATGAACGACTCCGAATATAAAGTTCGAAATGTCCAGATCAAAAATGCTGAATATATCCAATACAGCGTATGTAAAGGAAAACTTCTATTCAATGTCCGAATAAAATAGACTCCATTAATAATTATCGCAAATATCAAGAAGATGAGCCAAGGGAAATCTTCTTGGTACAAAACTTTTCTGCTGTTCTTTCGGACAGCACATAATGTAAGGAGCCCAGAAGCGGTGAAGAAAAGAGCGGCTATTCCGATGCTACCGCTAGAAAACAAATAAAATTGTTTTATAAAAGCTGCAGCATAGAATAATATTTTTAATACTATTTTATCTCAAAGATTTCGCAGAACAAGGTATTCTGCGAATTTTTTTCTTTTCGAATTTTGCAGAACAATCTATAATATTGCGATTCCCGCATTCAAACGCTCTCTAATGCGTTTTTTGTTTCATAGGACGCAATTTTCTATGAAACAAAAAGCAAAAAACAGCACCCTGTGTATTTTTTTCTTGAAATACACAGGATGCTGTTTTTTTAGTCCATCGGATCAAGCTCAATCATCCCGCCTGATTCCGCCCGGATCTTTCACAATTTATTTCATAACAATATTCACAATCCGTCCCGGAACGTAAATTTCTTTTACGATATTTCCAGTCAGCTTGTCCTTGATAGCCTCTTTACCAGCGGCGATAGCATCTTCTTTGGAGATGTCTGCCGGTACGGTGATGGTCGCACGGACTCTGCCGTTGATCTGAACGGCTACCTCTTTCTCGTCATCCTTCATCTTCTCTGCGTCGCACTCCGGCCAGGAAGCATGGAAGACACTGTCGGTGCCGCCGAGCTCCTGCCACAGCTCTTCACCCAGATGCGGTGCGAACGGTGCCAGCAGGATAGTGAAGGTCTTGAGGGTTTCTTTGTCGATGCCGCCCTCTTTCTTCGCCAGATCGATGAGCTTGTTGTTGTACTCCATGAAACCGGAGATAACGGTATTCAGGCTGAACTGCTCGAAACGCTGCTCAATGTCGAATACCAGTTTGTGGCGCAGTTTAACCATTTCCTTGGTCTCTTTGATGTCTTTGTCCTTGCTGGTCATAACCAGATTGTAGAAACGGTTCAGGAAACGGGATACGCCCTCGATACCGCGGTCATCCCACTCTGCATCCAGTTCCGGCGGTCCTACGAAAAGCTCATAGAGACGCAGGGAATCGCAGCCGTAGTCGCGTACCAGATCATCCGGGGATACGACATTTCCTTTCGACTTACTCATCTTGATACCATTCTTACCAGTGATCATACCCTGGTTGAACAGCTTCTTAAATGGCTCGTCAAAGTCAATTACACCGATATCGCACAGGAACTTGGTGTAGAAACGGGAATACAGCAAATGCAGTACTGCATGTTCAACACCGCCAATGTACATATCAACCGGCAGATATTTGTCTGCTTTTTCTCTGGAAACCAGAGCTTCGCTGTTGTGGTTGTCCACATAACGCAGGAAGTACCAGGAAGAACCAGCCCACTGAGGCATGGTATTGGTCTCTCTCTTAGAAGGAGCACCGCAGACTGGGCAGGTGGTATTTACCCACTCATCAATTGCAGCCAGTGGTGACTCACCGGTTCCTGTAGGCTGATAGCTTTCTACCTCAGGCAGCTTTAATGGAAGCTGATCTTCCGGTACCGGTACACAGCCGCACTTCGGGCAGTGGATGATCGGGATCGGCTCGCCCCAGTAACGCTGACGGGAGAATACCCAGTCACGCAGCTTATAATTGACTCTCTTGTGACCGATACCTCTCTTCTCAATCATTTCCGGCGCTTCTTTTTTCAGTACGGAAGATTCCATACCATTCCACTCGCCAGAGTTGATCATCGTGCCGGACGCCTCGGTATACGCCTCAGTCATGTTCTCGATCTCTTTGCCATCTTTTGCGATAACCTGGATGATCGGGATATTAAATTTCTTTGCAAACTCGAAGTCACGGTCATCGTGTGCCGGTACGCACATGATAGCGCCGGTACCGTAATCAGCTAATACATAGTCAGACAGCCAGATTGGTGTCTTTGCGCCATTTAATGGGTTGATAGCATAACTTCCGGTAAATACGCCGGTCTTTTCCTTTGCCTGCATACGGTCTACGTTAGAACGCATGGAAGAATCGAAGATGTACTTCTCAACTTCTTCTCTGGTCTCATCTGTAGCAAGGCTCTTAGCCAGCTTGTGCTCTGGGGCCAGTACCATGAAGGCTGCACCATACAGGGTATCAGGTCTTGTGGTGTAAACAGTGATTTTTTCATCTCTGCCTTCGATTGGGAACTCAACCTCTGCACCATAAGATTTTCCGATCCAGTCAGTCTGCATCTTCTTAACCTTTTCAGGCCAGTCAAGCTTATCCAGGTCATTTAACAGTCTTTCTGCATAGGCAGTGATTTTTAACATCCACTGACGCAGGTTCTTCTTGGTAACAGGAGTGCCGCAGCGCTCGCAGCAGCCATTTACAACTTCCTCGTTAGCCAGACCTGTCTTACAGGATGGGCACCAGTTGATTGGGAATTCCTTCTCGTATGCAAGACCCTTCTTGAACATCTGAACGAAGATCCACTGGGTCCACTTGTAGAATTCAGGATCTGTGGTATTTACTTCCATATCCCAGTCATAGATCGCAGCGATCTGCTTGATCTGACGTTTGATATTTGCAATGTTAGCTGCTGTAGATTTTGCAGGATGTACACCCATCTTAATCGCGTAGTTTTCTGCAGGCAGACCAAATGCGTCCCAGCCCATAGGATGGATCACATATTTGCCCTTTAACAGCTGATATCTGCTCCATACATCAGAGATAACATAGCCTCTCCAATGTCCTACATGAAGACCATTTCCTGATGGATATGGGAACATATCCAGGCAGTAATATTTCTCTTTCTTTCCATCATTTACATTGATGGGGTTCTTTTCCCAGTTCTCACGCCATTTTTTCTCAATGGCGGAGTGATTATACTGTGATGCCATAATTCATTCCTCCGTAAATATTGCCGTGGGTGACGTAATGAGATAAAAAAACTGCGTCTCCTGTTTCCAAGAGACGCAGATATCATTTCCACGCGGTACCACTCTGATTCATGCGAAGTCGCATGCACTCAATTCCTCTTATAACGGTAAGGCCTCCGTCTTTTCTTACTGAAAATGAAGATCCTGTAATGATCTCATCTCTTTCTGAAAAGCTGCTCATGGATCAGTTCGGCACTTTCCAGTCACCGGTTCTCATCTTTTCCCGGCTCTCTGTGGGGCTTAAAAAGTGTTTACTACTTCCATATCACTGCATTTGCACTAAACCATAATTTAGCATATTTACACATCAGTGTCAATACCCTCTTTTTCGCTCCAATGAGCCTGGTAAGCCATTTTTGCCTTTCTCATTTCCCTTGAACCCTTAGATGGCAGGGCCTTTTTTGCATACTTTGCAGGAGTTGTTTCCATAGATGGTCTTGCAGGACCGGCAAATGCCTGAGGGGTGAATAAAACGCAATAACCAGCCATGTCGCGAAGCCATCCCTTTTCAAACCAGCCTAACTGCTTTCCCGGGAAATTGTATACTGCATCCTGGAACAGATAGGCGATGGCTCTCCCATCAAAGGTCCAGATCACATCATTTTCAATATAGGCAGCTGCTTTTCCCTTTTTATTATAAAGTGTCATGTTCTCATCCTCCCGTAAGGTCCATCATAATACTTTCGAAAATTATTTTAACCTATCCCCTCTTGAAAGGCAATGGTATAATGTATGGGTTCACAAGAAAAACAGGAGGATTTTTATCATGTACATTGCAGATCTTCACATACATTCCCGTTACTCTATGGCTACCAGCAAGTTCCTCACACCGGAATACCTGGATCTGTGGGCCAGAAAAAAGGGCATCCATATCCTTGGAACAGGGGATTTTACCCATCCTTTGTGGCGGCAGGAGTTAAAAGAAAAATTAGAACCGGCAGAGCCAGGGCTTTATAAGCTGAAACCAGAATTGCGCCTTTCTGAGATTCCTTCCGGTTCCTTTGATCCCCGTTTTGTGGTCAGCGGTGAGATCAGCACCATTTATAAGAAAAACGGCCGTACACGGAAAGTGCACAGCCTGATTCTGCTTCCAGGACTTGAGGCTGCAGACCGTCTTTCAGGAGAACTGGAAAAAATTGGAAATATTCATTCTGACGGACGCCCTATTTTAGGACTGGACTGCCATGACCTGTTAGATATGACCCTTTCTGTATGCCTGGATGCCATGTACATTCCCGCTCATATCTGGACCCCTCATTTCTCTGTGTTCGGGGCATTTTCCGGCTTTAACAGTATGGAAGAATGTTTCGAGGAATTAACACCCCATATCCATGCTGTAGAAACCGGTCTTTCCTCTGATCCGCCAATGAACTGGAGCGTGCCATCTTTAAGCCGCTATCAGCTGATCTCCAACTCAGATGCCCACTCTCCTTCAAAACTTGGACGGGAAGCTACCTTGCTTAATACCGGGCTTTCTTATAAAGATATTTACAATGCTATCCAGACCGGCAAAGGACTTGCCGGCACGCTGGAATTCTTCCCTCAGGAAGGAAAATATTTTATGGATGGCCACAGGAAATGCGGTGTATGCCTTTCACCGGAAGAAGCAGTCAAATTAAACGGTATCTGCCCGGTATGTGGCAAAAAGCTTACCACCGGAGTATTGCACAGGGTACAGGATCTGGCGGCACTGCCTGCACCTGACCTGTTTTCCAATACGCAGGCTGCCTCTGCAAAACCGCTGACAGACACTCCTTTTTCTGTTTCCAAAGGATCCGACCAAACATCTGCCATACACCTCCCCTTTGAAAGCATTTCCCCGTTGCCGGAACTGATCGCTGCTGCAGAAGGTTTCTCTCCTTCCAGCGTAAAAGTGACCCGGATCTATGAAACACTTTTAAACGAACTTGGAAATGAATTTTTCTTATTAAGAGAAGCTGAAACATCTGATATTACGGCTGTTTCATCTGAAAATATTGCAGATGCTATTACCTGCCTGCGTCAGGGAAAAGTTCGTTGGAATCCCGGCTTTGACGGACAGTTCGGCACGATGGAGCTGGTACATCCTTTTCGCTAGTTAAATTCTAACTAATGCCACGCCATCCAGTAAAAGATTTGCTGTGCGGAACCCAAATGTGTCTTCGATCACTAACGTTTTGCCCCTTTCTTCTCTGTAATCCACGCCACATTCAAGGGTCCCGCCTGCATGACCAATACGCAGATACTGTGTATCTGCACCCTTTTTCAAAACCTGTTCCACTATACTTCCCGGCACTACTGCCGCTGCAGCTGTACACATGGCACCGGTCATTGCATAACTTGGATGGGCTTTCTGCATAGACATCATGCGGGAAAGAAGATCGATTTCTTCCTTTTTTATCATTTTTCCATCAGAAGTAATATAATCATCTGCCTCAGCTACGAAAGTCATTTTAGGGATTCCCGGTGTTTCCCATGCAGATTTCTTATAGTCACTGATCAGTCCCAGCTTAACAGCAGCAAGACCTCTTACTGTTTCCAAAAGTTCCAGCTTTTCCTCATCTGCATTTATTTCTTCAGGAAGTTCCTTTCCGCTAAGTCCCAGATCCTCTGCCTTTACAAATACAAGGGGATTAGCTGCGTCAATGATGGACACTTCTATGGATCCCATTCCAGGTATTTCCAAAACATCTACTGCTTTTCCCGTTGGAAGAAGTCCCTTTTTAAGGGTTCCAGCCGGATCTATAAATTTTAACTTTATAGGAGAAGCTGATACCGGTACCCCTGCGATCTTAAAATCTCCCTGGTATACAACCTTGCCCCCTTCTGTCTTTACATCAGCAGCAATGACTTTATCCGTATTTGTATTAAAGATCCTGACTGTAGTCATTCCTTCCTTTGCATTTACCAGACCTTTTTCAATAGCAAATGGTCCTACTCCTGAAGAAATATTTCCGCAGTTTCCTTTGTAGCTTACTACAGGTTTGTCCACAGACACCTGGGCAAATGTATAATCTACATCTGCATCTGACCGGTCTGACTTCTTTATGATTGCTACTTTACTTGTAACAGATTGGGAACCACCTAAACCATCGATCTGTTTCTGATCCGGACTTCCCATTAAACGCAGTAATATTTTGTCCCATTCATTATGATCTTCCGGAAGATCCTCTTCCAGAAGATATACGCCTTTACTTGTTCCGCCTCTCATAAGCGTTACAGGAAGTTTCAAAATATGATCATCTTTTCCCTGCATAATTAAAATGCTCCTTATACCCAGTAATATTAAACAGCTGGCCTTACTGCTATTTCTGGTACCGTACCTTTTGATGATTTCAGCATACCACATCACGGCAAGGAATTGAAATTCATTATTTTCATTAAAACTATTCCTTTTATCAATAGTTTTTGATATGATAAAAAGCAGAAAAATAATACATCCCAGAAAGGAACTGGTACCCTATGGATTTTAAAGACCTGTCCTATGTAATAGCGATTGCCAAAACACAGAATATTACAAAAGCTGCCGATATGCTTTATGTGACACAGCCGACTCTCACCAAATTCCTTCAAAATCTTGAGCGGGAAATGGGACAGAAATTGTTTAAAAAATTAGGAAACCGCTTTGTTTTAACATATGCCGGGGAACGTTATGTAGCGAAAGCCACCGAAATTTTAAACCTGAAAAAAGAATTAGACCAGGAGATGGGAGACATTATACGGCAGAATGCCGGTCTTTTAAAAATTGCTTTTCCAACCATGCGTGGAACTTATATGCTTCCCTGTACACTTCCTATTTTCCGAAGTTTATATCCCCATGTACGTCTGGAGATCAGAGAAGCACATTCCAGTCTTTTAGAGGGAATGCTTTTAAATGGGGATGCTGATCTTGCATTCTTTAACCTGCCTGTAAAAAACCCTGATATTGATTATCAGATCATCAGTCATGAAGAAGTTGTCCTTGTACTCGGCAATGACCACCCTTTAAAAAATAAAGGTATAAAAAAAGAAGGCTGCAAATATCCCTGGCTTGACCTGAAGCTTTTGGAAAATGAGCCTTTTATCCTGCAGCCACCGAATCAAAGGACCCGTCAAACGGTGGATCAATTGTTTAAATCCTGCCATATCCATCCTCAAATATGCCTTCAGACCGGTAACATTCCTGCTGCTGCGGAACTTGCCTCCCAGGGATATGGAGCCTGTTTTGTAACAGAAACCCATTTAAAACATATTCCTTTTAAGAAAAAACCTGTGCTTTTTTCTGTTGGCACCCCAAATACAACTGTTGATTTTGTTGCAGCCTTCAGAAAAGGAAGCTATCTGTCTTATCATGCTCAGGAATATATTAAGATCGTCCGGGATTTTACATGATTTTTCTAGTACGAAAAAATCCCCCTGCAGCCGCAGGGGGACAGGAATTTACATATAATTAATTTTACAGATGCGCAATAATTGCCTTCTCATATTCAATGGTTGTAGCAGTTCCGCCGATATCTGGTGTAAGAACACTTCCGTCCTCCAGTACCAGGTCTACTGCCTTGCGGATCTTGGCAGCAACATCATTCTTTCCGATATGCTCTAACAGCATACATGCGGACCATAAGAATGCAGTTGGGTTTGCAATTCCCTGTCCTGCAATATCAGGGGCACTGCCATGAACTGCCTCGAACATGGCGAAATCTTTACCCAGGTTGCTGGATGGAAGAAGTCCCAGACCTCCAATGAGGCCGCTGACCAGATCAGATAAAACATCACCATACAGGTTTTCTGTTACGATAATATCAAATTTTTCCGGATGCATAACCAGCTGCATAGCCACATTGTCTACAATCTTATCATCTGCTTCAATATCCGGATATTCCTTGCTGATATCATAGAAGATATCGCGGAACATTCCATCTGCCATTTTCATGATATTTGCCTTATGAACGCAGGTCACTTTCTTACGGTTATGGCTTACTGCATAGTCGAAAGCAGCGCGGATGATACGCTCACAGCATTTTCTGGTAATGATCTTAATGGAGTGAACCGTATCCTTATCAATCATCTCTTCCACACCTGCATACAGATCCTCTGTATTTTCACGGAAGATCACGATATCTACATTTTCAAATGCAGTCTTTACAGCAGAGTTGGTCTTTGCAGGACGGATATTTGCGTAAAGATCATATTTCTTTCTTAAAGTAACATTTAAAGAACGGAAGCCCTTTCCTAAAGGAGTTGTAATAGGGGACTTTAATAAAATGTGGGTCTTTTCCATAGAAGCATAGCCCTCTTTCGGGATCAGTTCACCATGTGCTTCGTATTCTGCAGCACCTACATTAAATACCTCATAGTTTAAATCTGCCCCAGCTGCGTCTAAGATCCTTAAAACGCAATCTGTGATCTCTGGTCCGATTCCATCGCCTTTAAATACTGTAATTGTGTCTGCCATCTCTATCTCTCCTCCATTGCTGTGTATTCTTTATTATCACCTACATACTTGGTTGCAGGACGCATGATCCTTCCATCATAAAGCTTATTTTCAATGTTATGAGCAACCCAGCCGACCATACGGCTGCACACAAATAATGGTGTGTAAAGATCTCTCGGGATACCTAACATTTCATAAGCAAAACCGCTGTAATAATCTACATTAGTAGGAAGTGCAACTCCCTTGCGCTCTTTCATAGTCTCTAAGGCAATACGTTCAAACCTCTGACGGAAATCAAATTCCGTCATCATCTTCTTTTCCTTTGCTACTTCCAAGCAGCGTGCCCTTAACATTTCTGCACGAGGATCGGAAATGGTATAAACTGCATGGCCAAATCCATATACAAGACCGGTACGGTCATATAACTCACCATCCATCAGCTTATTAACGGCTGTTTTGATCTTCTTATCATCTGCGGTATATCCGCCGGTTTCTTCCAGAACCGCATCCATCATTTCCGCAACCTTGATATTTGCACCGCCGTGTCTCGGTCCCTTCATGGAACCAATACTTCCGCAGACAGTGGAATAGATATCGGTGCCTGTAGAAGAGATCACTACATTGGTAAATGTGGAGTTGTTACCACCGCCGTGATCTGCATGAAGCATGAGAATGGTATCTAACAGTCTTGCCTCTTTATCAGAAAACTTCTGGTCTTTTCTCAATAAACTTAAGAAGTTTTCAGCAATGGAGTATTTCGGGTTTGCATAGTGGATAAATAAGCTGTCTCTGTTGTAATAATGAACTTTGCTCTGATATGCATAGCAGGCGATCGACGGAAGCTTTGCCATCAGGTTAATACCTTTTACCAGGGTTTCATATACATCCGTGTTATCCGGGTCATCATCGTAATTGTATAAAGTAAGAACTGCATCCTGAAGCTTGTTCATCAGGTTTCTGCCAGGCATACGCAACAGGTTCATTTCCACAAATTCATCCGGGATCTCATAGCAGTCAGTTAAGATATTTCGGAAATGCTCCAGTTCCGCTTTCTTTGGCAGATATCCAAAGAGAAGAAGGAAGCAGACTTCCTCATAACCAAAATGACTGTCCCCTTTACCTTTTACCAGGTCTTCTACATCATAGCCTCTGTAGTAAAGCTTTCCTGGAATAGCCTGGATGCCTCCCTCTGGAGTTTCGTCATAGCCCACAACATCTGCCACACGGGTAAGTCCTACTCTTACACCGGTGCCGTCTTCATTTCGAAGACCTTTCTTTACATTGTATTCTTTATACCATTTATTTGGAATATCCGTATAATTCTGGGATTTTCCATAAAACTGTGCAAGATAACTATCTTTCATAACCTGTTCTCCTCTCCCGGCATGTTCTCCTACTGCTGTCGCTTTTGCGTATGATCAATGTCTGTTCCGGTTATAATTAATAAGGCATCCGGCCTTAACAATGGCTCTTTCTTCCGGTGTCATATCTGCAATATAAAGATTTAACTCTTTGATTTCTGCCTTTGCATCTTTTCCGTTTCCAAGGACATATGCCTTAATGGAACTTAAATCCCCATCCAACGCTTTTCTCACTCCCGGAACGTAGATATAATCACCTACTTCAAAGTCAGGATCTGCTTCCATCTGGAATGGCAGCATGCCCCAGTTCATAACATTGGAGCGGTATCTCTTGGTTGCATATTCCTTACAGATATTTGCAAGTCCGCCGATGACTCTCTGGCAGCTGGCTGCCTGCTCTCTTGCAGAGCCGTCACCAGGCTTTACTGCATATACCATACTTCCTACTTCTGTATCTTTTACGGAAACATTTTCATTTCCAGAAATAGTCCTGATGGCTGCAAATACATTTGCAAGATCTGGTTCTAATGCCAGTTCTTTTTCTTCGCCCTCAGCTACTCTTGCTTTTTCTAATTTATCTACTTCTTTGGTCCGTCCTACATACTCCGGATCTCTTCTGGATAAGGTGAACTCTGCCAGTCCCAGTGGATTGGAACGATAGGAAGAAGTTTCACCAGATGGGATCAGTTCATCGGTAGTTGTTACCGGGTCCATGATCTTGGAGCAAACCTTTAAGAGGATATTATCTGTTAACGGGCTCATTTCCGGCCAGTCTTTAATATTTGGACCATATACAAGGGATTTCTCCTCTTCTGCCTTACCAAAGCCCTGATATACACGGTTCTTGTAAGACTTATCATCAAAGTCATATTCCGGAATATCATTCCAGCAGTCTAACTCCCATGCAGAGGTAAGTTTTCCTCCGTTTGCTGCTGTTGCTGCAATAGAACGGGCATCCATCAGTGCTACCGCTGCCATCTGTCCGTTTCCTGGCTTGCTTCCTTCACGGTTCGGGAAGTTTCTGGTGGTGTGGCGGATACTTAAACCATTGTTGCAAGGTGTATCGCCTGCGCCAAAGCAAGGTCCGCAGAAAGCGGTACGGATGATAGCGCCTGCATCCATCAGGTCTGAAATAGCGCCTTTCTTTACCAGGTCTGAGAATACCGGCTGGGAAGAAGGATAAACAGCCAGTGAAAATTCATCACAGCCACAGTTCTTTCCACGAAGGGCATGTGCTGCTTCGATCACATTGGAATAGTTTCCGCCTGCACAGCCTGCGATAATTCCCTGCTGTACCATCAGGTCATTTCCAACTACTTTATCAAGAAGTGTGAAATGCGCTTTTCCTCCGGATACCTTTTCAGCATCCATTTCTACCATATGAAGGATATCCTTCATATTTGCCTTTAATTCGTCGATCTCAAATGCATTGCTTGGATGGAAGGGAAGGGCGATCATTGGCTTTACGGTACTTAAGTCTACATAAACACAGCCATCGTAGTAAGCCACATCTGCAGGATCCAGTTTCTTGTAATCTGCCTCTCTGTGATGCTTTGCCAGGTAATTTCTGGTATCTTCATCCGTTCTCCAGATGGAGGTTAAGCAGGTGGTCTCTGTAGTCATTACGTCTACGCCATTTCTGTAATCGGTAGTCATAGAAGCAACACCAGGTCCAACAAATTCCATTACTTTATTCTTTACATATCCATTTTTAAATACCGCACGGATGATGGCCAGCGCAATATCCTGTGGACCGGTACCAGGTTTTGGACATCCGTCTAAATAAACTGCGATCACACCCGGATAAGCTACATCATATGTATCGCGAAGCAGCTGTTTTACCAGTTCGCCGCCGCCTTCGCCGATTGCCATGGTTCCTAAAGCGCCGTAACGGGTATGGCTGTCAGATCCTAAGATCATCTTTCCGCAGCCTGCCATCATTTCTCTCATGTACTGATGAATGACTGCGATATGAGGTGGAACGTAGATGCCGCCGTATTTCTTTGCAGCGGAAAGGCCAAACATGTGGTCATCTTCGTTAATGGTTCCGCCTACTGCACAAAGTGTATTATGGCAATTAGTCAGGACATAGGGGATCGGGAACTTTTCCATACCGGACGCTTTGGCTGTCTGGACAATTCCTACGAATGTAATATCATGGGATGCCATGCTGTCAAAACGGATCTTTAAATGTTCCATGTTATCAGCTGTATTGTGGGCGCTTAAAATAGAATAAGCAATGGTTCCCTTTTTTGCAGCTTCTTTATCTGCTTTCTTTCCTGTAAGGGCTTCTACTTTAACGCTTTCCTGTTCCGGTACGATTTCTTTTCCATTTACAAGATAAATACCACCATCATATAATGATACCATTTTTCTACCTCCTGATTTCCGCTCACAAAGGGGTTTTGTCGTTCATGTTAAAATGTACTTACCTTACTTCGCGGCTTTGTTCGTCGTTGCTTCATACTATAAACCAATTATTTTGATTTGTCCAGTCTATATATTGTAATCATTACAGCTTTTTAGTTGTGATTTGTGATGTAAGAAAGGAATTTTTGCTGTTATATTGTATCGCTTTAACGTGTGATAGACTGATCAGTGTGGAAGCCTGATCCAAAAACAGCACAAAAAACTGCTGCCAGACAGATCAAAGATGTCATATCTTTTTATCTGTTCAGCAACAGTCTTTTTATATTTCATATATTACATGATCCTATTTTCGATTCTATTTTTTCTTTTACTTTCCTTGCCTCATCATAGCGCCGCTTATGAGCGGCAAGAGCAGACCTGGCATCTTCCTGTTCTTCACATCGTTTTCTGCTGGCTGCAAAACGTTCCTCAAAAGAGACTTTTTTGGTTCCTTTTATCAATTTATCCGCCAGATATACAACTTCGGTTTCTGTTGGCATTTCCACAGCATTTTCCTTTTCATGATGCACTTCCAGATCATGATGCTGTTCTATGATCTTTGCCACTTTCGGAT
>OKUZ01000418.1_pt1 | contig 15690 bp, 26 predicted proteins | sample 1606681 | NCBI WGS metagenome assembly OKUZ01 (sample SAMEA3882524, study PRJEB24775) | human gut metagenome | biome: human-associated habitat; feature: intestine environment; material: feces | place: Netherlands | collected 2009/2010 | reverse complement strand
GCAAGCCGTTAATATGGTCAAAGATTTCAGTAAAAATGCGCTGAATACAACTGTTGCCTTGGACAAATTCAATTCTACTACAGGAATTCCTTTAGATAAATTACAAAAATGGAACGTTTGGTTAAAGCTTAACAACTATAGTACAGAACAATTCTTAGGTAATTTAAAATCGCTTCAGGAGAATATGCTTGATGTTCAAATGGGACGTGGGAATTTAAAAGGTTGGACTTTACTTGGGCTTGACCCGCATAATTTTGATTTCAAAAAACCTGAGGAAGCACTTGCAACTATATTAAAACGATTACAGCAAGTAGACGAAGCAACAGGCGCATATGCACTACGTGAAATGGGCTTGTCGCAAGATTTGTTATATCTTGCAAAACAGCGTAATGACCAGTTTGATGAACGGTTATTATTATCAGATAAAGAACTTGATAATTTAAGAAAACAACAAGCCGGTTGGAATGCGTTAGGTGCAACCTGGCAGGCTGCACAAGATAAATTCATTGCTAATCAACAGTGGATAAATAATTTACTTGAAATTACAAACAAACTCTTAAGTTACCCATGGCAGAACAAAGAAGAACAACAATATACAAAAACTAAAACTAAAAATTTTGCTATAAATACAAATAATTCTTTACAAAGTTGGATTTGGAAGGATAATTTTATAAGCGAAAAACTGCCGGCTCCGTTGAGAGCGGCAGCCTTTGCACAAAGTTATTTCCTGGAAAAATTCAAATCACCAGCACCCAAAAAGCCCAAAGAAGAGCATAATATAACATCACCTATTAATACACAAAACAAAAATAATTCTTCGGGAATAACCAATCGTGGGACAGTTGGTAACATAATGCCTCAGCCAATGCTTGTGCCCTTACCAGAGTTAGATAATCAGCTTTCTATCCCTGAAAAACTTCCACCGGTACCGAATAATTTAACTTCATATAATACAAACAATGTAATCAATATAAACCAGACAATCAACAGTGCAGCTGACCCTGTACTTGTTGCGAATGAAAGTACAGACAGCATAAAACGTAGTCTTTCGCAGATAGAATTAAGTAACCCGCAGGTAGTATAAAATGGTATTTAATGCAACAGCAAGTTATTTTGATTTAATCAGCAAAGCCGTACAATTATCATCTAAAGATTATTGGACAAAACTCTGTCAAGATGTTTTGAATGATGATAGTGCTATTGTTCAAATTCTCGGACAGACAGGCATCGCAGGGTTTAAGTTTCATATTCAGGAACAAGAACGCATAGAATTTGATAGCGAGATAACAACGCATTACGTTGAGGATAACAGACCTGTTCAAGACCATATTGCACATAGACCTGTAATGATTACCGTTAAAGGTTTACAGGGCGAATATTTTCATTCTGTTAATCCGATAGAGGACACTCTTGCGCTTGTTACTCCTACAATGTCGCTAGTAAAACAGTTTGTACCTAAAGTAAGCAATTTTGTAAAACAGCAGAAGTCAAAAAAGTTAAAAGAGGCAAATACCCAAAATAATAAACAGAGTTTTGTCAGTAAATATATAAACAATTTTAATAATGTTGACTTGTTCACTATATTCCAGGATTTGTATAAGCTTAAATCAGCGCAAACACGTACTTATTACTTTTTTAAAGCATTATATAAATCAAAAGCATTAATTTCTGTAGAAACCAGCTGGGAACGCTATGACAATATGGTTTTGAAGTCAATGACCCCTTTACGAGATAATTCTCTTGATATAAGTGATTATACCTTGACTTTTCAGCAGATAAACTTTGTGCAAAGTATGGTTCTTGATTTAAAAAATACAGTCGGCAGAACACGCCAGCAGATTGCACAAACCCAAAATAAAGGGACGCAAAAAGGTACTTACAAGCAGACAATACCGTCTACATAAGGTTAAATAATGTATCAAATATCATCTCTGGATAATTCGCCAAAACAACAGATAAAAATTCCGCTTGAAAATAACCAGTTTTTAACTATATATCTTGAATACAGAGCAAACCAACAAGGGTGGTTTTTCAATTTTACTTATAATGAAACAACCTACACAAATTTACGGCTTGTCACGGCTTACAATATGCTGCGTGCATATAAGAGTTATCTGCCGTTCGGCTTGCGGTGCGATACCATTGACGGGCTTGAACCGACTGATATAGATGATTTTTCAACAGGATATGCAAAAGTTTATACCCTTACATCAGAAGATGTTGAAGCGATAGAAGCTAACTACTATGAGAAAATTTAACAGGAATTACAAAATAGTTTTTGAAGTCGGGTATAGAAAGGATCTGCTTGAATACGTTCCCCAGCAGACAATAAAAATTCAATATCCGTTTACCTTAAAGTTTGATGTTAACAGGGGCGTATGGTCTGATGCAAATACCGGAAATTTTCAAATTTATAATCTCGGTTATGATGTCCAGGCTCTTTTATGGAAAGACAGATTTGACCAGACAAAATATGTTACAATGTGGCTATATGCAGGTTATGAAAATATAATGCCTCTTATTTTTATGGGTGATGTTCAGGAATGTACAAGCTACCGTAACGGTGTTGATTTTATAACGGATATTCAGGCAACAGACGGCGGGTATCTGTTCCAGTATGGATTTGTAAATAAAACATTTTCAAAAGATACAGATTTCAAATTTCTGATACAGGAACTTCTTGCGGGTGTTCCTACCTGTAAAGTCGGATATATAACCTCTAACGTAAAACAGATGAGAAAACGCGGCAGGACATTCATTGGTCAGACAATGAAGCTACTAGAGGCGTACGACTTTGACAAAGTTTTTGTAGATAACGGAGAATTACATATCTTAGGTGAAAATGATGTTATTCCGGGTCAGTTAATGGTATTGAATGCAGACAGTGGTATGATTGGTACCCCTCGCAGGGGTGAAACAACTCTGAACGTTGACACAATTTTTGAGCCTCAATTAGTTGTAGCTCAAGCAATAAGCTTGCAAAGTAAACTTTATCCTTTCTTAAATCAAAACTATCAAATTATAAGATTGCGCCATTACGGCACAATCAGCCCTGTTGAATGCGGGAATTTATATACAAGTGTTTCATTATCCCTTGGAGAATATCCGTTTAAAGAACTCGAAAAGCAGGTTGCAGCTTATATAGGCGAGACAACCGGAAAGTGGTCTAAACCGGTTACAGGGGCTAATGTAAGAATAACAAGTAGTTATGGCTCTAGACCAAGACCACAAGGAACAGCCGGAAGTACTTACCATGAAGGCATAGATATTGGGGCACCTTACGATACTCCTGTCAAAGCACCGGCTAACGGGATTGTCAATTTTGCAGGTTCTGCGGGCGGGTATGGGAATGCAATATATATAGATAACGGAACTATTGAGGGCAAACGAGTAAGCAGTCGTTACGGCCACTTAAACCGTTATATTGTTGCAACAGGTTCACAAGTAACACAGGGACAGACAATAGGTTATGTTGGTTCAACAGGGAAGTCAACCGGTCCGCACTTACATTTCGAGGTAAGAGAAAACGGGAAAGCTGTTAACCCTATCAGTTATATAGGAACATACTAATGACAAGACAAGTATCAAAAACAAACCCTACACTTGAATATACGTTATCAGTCGTTCAGCAGGCAGTAATGAGCAATCTCAACTGCAATAATATAGGCAGAATAGTAAAATTTTACCCCGAAACATTTACTGCAGATGTTGAGCTTATGCAGCAAAAACAGTTTTATAATACCAATTATGCTGCTCCGTATCTTGTAGATGTGCCTGTTATTGTAATCGGCGGAACAAACAGCGGAATTACAATGCCAGATTATGAGAGCTGTTACTGCCATTTAGCTTTTATGGACAGGAATATAGATGCCTGGTATGAAACAGGTGAAGCATATGCACCGGATGATGCCAGAATGCACGATTTTTCAGACGCCGTTGCATTCGTCGGACTTCACAGCCTGCAAAACCCGGTTGCAAATTATGAACATGGCATACTTAATATCTGGAACGGCACAGAAAACGGAAGCTGCAAAGTTCAGTTAAAACAAAACAGTTTTAACGTTAATGTAACGTCAAGTCCTACGGAAGGTGAGGAAGAAGATGCCGTAAATTCAACTTTTACAATTGACGATAAATTCAAAATGGCAAATGCTTCACAGGATTTATTAACATTGATAACAAATCTGTTAACAGTCTGTGAAAATATAGCGGTAACACCCAATACAGGTGTGATAACACCGCAAAGTAAACAGGCTTTTACTGATTTAAAAACAACTTTTGCGGAATTATTAAAATGAGCATACGAAATTTAGACGAAAATCACGATTGGACATTTGGCGCAGGACGGTCAAATTACCTGAATTATAACGCAGAAATCGGATTAAATATAAAAACAAGACTTTTATCATTTCTTGGAGATTGTTTTTTTGATACAGATGCCGGCATAGACTGGTTTAATCTCCTGGAATATAACCGCTCGGCACGATTACAAAGCAGTATTGAAAAGACTATTGCACAGACCAAAGGGGTCGTAAAAGTCAACAACATTGATGTTCTTACAAACGCAGACAGAACACTTTCTATACAATACAGTGTTTCAACGATTTACAGTACGGTTTATCAGGGACAGGTAGAATTCAATTATGGCAGCTAATTATTTTTCACAAACAGGGCTTGTTATACAATCATTAGAAGAGATTATAACAGAAATTACCGGTAAATATCAGGGAATTTACGGTAATGATATAAACATTGACCAGAATACACCTGACGGGCAAATGATAAATCTGCTTGCGCAGATGAAAAAAGATATTCTTGATTTATTAGTGCAATACAATTCTAATATTGATGTTGATCAGGTTCAGGGAATAGCACAGCAAATTTTATACAAGCTTAACGGGCTTGAAATCAAATCTTATACTTACAGCTACGTAAATGTAAAGGTGACAACAAGCGGTCCGACAAATCTTCAAGGACTTGACAATAATATAAATAATTCAGACGGTACCGGCTATACAATTCAGGACACAAACGGCAACCGCTGGATTTTGGCAAACAGTGTAACAAATCTGAACGGAACAGATGAATTTCCTTTTAGAGCCGCGGAGTTGGGGGGAATACAGTGCCTGCCCAATACCGTTACCTTACCGGAAACAATTGTCAGCGGCGTTGTATCTGTATCAAACCCGGCAGCAAATTATATTACGGGCGATACGGGGGAAAGCGATGCTGAATATAGGCAGCGCAGAAATAAAACTGTAGCTTTGCCTTCCCAGGGCTTTGATGAAAGCATAGAAGCCCAGCTGTTAAATTTAGACACTGTTACACAAGTTAAAGTTTATGATAACAGAAAACCCGTAGAAGTTAACGGTATCCCCGCGCACACAATATGGGTAATTGTACAAGGCGGACAAAACTCTGAAATAGGCAATATAATTTATGCTAATATCCCGCCCGGAATACCTATGAAAGGTTCTATTGAGGTTTTAGTATCCAAATCAAACGGGGAATTAACACCTGTTTATTTTGACCGTGGAACAGCTCAGACATTATATGTAAAGGCTACAATAAAAAATCTTGAAACAACGGCATTAGATGAAACCGATATCAAAAATAAAATGTCAGAAAATTTAACTTACAATATAGGAGAAAATGCTGATACTGCAACAATAACTTGTGTTTTAAGAGATATATTAAATAACACCGGTATCCCTTATGATGTTGAAGTTTCTACAGATAATTCTAACTGGCAGGAAATTGTTACCCCTACCAGTTTAGACAACTATTTTGCACTTGCAGCAGAGAATATAACTTTAACGGTAGAATAATAATGTCATATACAGATGAAGAATTAAAGCAGCTTGTAGAGGAAGTTGCAACAAATTATGCTGATTTATTGATTTTACAATATCGTGCATGCCCTAAAGCACGCGCTACAATCAAAATGTTTGTAGAAGAGCTTTTATGCAACGGTTTGATATTCCAATATGAGAATATATTAGATCTTGATACTCATTTTGGATTTATTCTTGATTTAATAGGAAAAATCGTAGATTGCCCGCGATATATTCAAGGGCTTACGCTCACAAGAAATTATTTTACATTTCATAATGATAGCAAAAACATAGGCTACTCTAAAATAAATGCTCCTGCAAACGGTAGTTTTAAGACTATTTACAACAGTCTGCTTTCTAAATATGAACTTAATAATAGCGATTACAGACAATTAATAAAGTTCAAAATTCTCGTAAATTGTCTCAGGGCATCACAAAAAGATATAGATGACGCTATTTATACACTATTTGGTAATGATATAGTTTTAAGAAATAATTTTGATTTAACAATTACTTATATTGTCGCAAATAAACTCTTATTATCATTACAGGCTGCATTAAAATTAAAATATTTTCGTGCCCCTTGCGGAGTTGGGTTCGAATATATACTGGTAGTTCCGGAACCGACAAAAATATACGGATTTAAGCGAATAAACAGTTACAAGAGCCCGATTGGTTTTTCACGTGTAAACGCACCAAAAGAGGCAAGCTTTTTACGCATATCTAATGTGATTAATATCAATGCAGCTTAAGAAGAAGGAGATTTAAATTATATGGCTAAAATACCTAGAATTACACAAAAAATCTTTGCTGAAAATGCAGGCAGTAATGAAGTAACAGCATTTGGAACAGCAAAAAACGGCGATGATGCCGAATATACAAAAGATGTAAGTAAAATTCAAACTGAAACTTTTACACAAGGGTGGGAGCCTGCGCTGTTAACGGATGATGCGCCATTTATGGAAGATATGAATGCTGTTTTACTTGCACTATCACAGCAAATAGCATACCTGTTTCAAGAGGGTAACGCTGAGTGGGATAATCAGACAACTTATTATAAGTTCTCTATTGTCAAAAAAGTTATAAATGAAGAATTAAAACTTTTTTATTCATTAACAGATGATAATATTGGGAATGACCCTGAACAGGACACTTCTGGCACAAATTGGAAACAATTGTCTTTCGGAGAAAAAGCACAGTATGCAATTGGTGACCCAATAATAACACTTTCAAATACCTTAGGAGATAATGAAATATGGCTTGAGGGTGGAACTGTATCGAGAACAACATACGCGGAATTATTTGCAATTTACGGAACAACTTACGAAGCAGGTGACGGGTCGACAACTTTTGTTCTGCCTGATTTTAGAAACCGTGCCATCTGGGGTTCTAACAATTTCGGCTATATAGCAGCAGGGCTACCGAATATCACTGGAAAGGTAAGCAGATTTTTCGTTCTAAACAATCAGCCCTCAGAAGGTGCTTTATATGGTACCGGTTTAGGGGCTTCCCCTGTGAGTGGAGCTGGAAACGCTAGTTTTACACAGATTGACTTTGATGCATCAAAATCAAACAGTATATATTCAAATGAAGTCAAAACTGTTCAAACGCCTTCAATAAAAGTAAGAGTAAAAACACGATATAAATAAGAGGAATTTATGAATATTTACAACTATGATGAAAAAACAAAAGAATATTTATCTACAACAATAGCAGAGGCTGACCCTGAGGAAACAAAGCTTAAAGGGAAATTTGTTCCTTTGATACCGGCGAATGCAACTCTAATTGATCCACCTGAATACGGGGAAAATGAAATTACAGTATTCAAAAATGAAAATTGGGTTGTCCAACCTGATTACAGAAAAAATTTCTATAAAGTTGACGATAATTTAAGTGTTCAAGATATTAAAACAATCGGAGATCAAGAAGGCTACTACATTGTAGATAAGACTACAGGGAATTTGATAAAACAAAATCCTGATAAATACAAAATTGTGGATAATCAGGTTATTGCAAAAACAGATGAAGAATATCAGGCAGATCAAGAGGAAATAGAAAAAAACAGAATTGCAATGCTTAATTTGACTGCCGCAGATGTTGAACGTGCTATTTATAAAGTTAAAGAAATGGACTTTGACGATGTTGTTTCACTTGTTGAAACTCAATCTTTATCGGAAGATGATAAGCCATCAATTGACATAAAAGCCTTAAAAATAGAACTCCGTGCAAATAACTTTTACAGAGGTAATCCTTATATAAACACTGTCGGTACACTTCTGGGCTTTAGCGAAAAGCAAATGGATGAGTTCTTTGAAACAAATGATTATACAAAGCTTTTAGAAGAATAAGATATTGAAAAATCGACAAACCCGTATGATTGTAGTAATATAATCATGCAGGGTAAAAGATGCTCTTTTCGAAACGGAACAACCAACACAATTGTTTAAGTCTCGGGTTGGTTCCCGACTAGAAAGGGGGCTGATATGGATAAATTCAATATTAGTTTATTACTAATTTTTTTGATTTTGTACATATTAAAAAACGGCTCTTACCTGAACAGATAAGAACCGTCTAAGTCTCTAAGGGCATCTGGCAGTCTGGTAAACTGCCACCCTGTGTTTATATTATTTACTATTTTCTCCGGTTTGTCAAGTGTAGACAATTGAAAGAATTAAGGAGGAAATTATGGAAGAAAAAAAAGGCGTTTCTCAAGAAGCAAAAACACAAATAAAAGACTTGTGGCTTGATGTTGGAGAAAACGTTGCAGCAAAATGTTATGTAAAATTAATTGACACTATTGATATTCTTGCAAAAGATACCGATAATATTGCAGCAAAATTAGCAGTAGCAACAATGCAGGCAATGCAGCCTGTTGTAATATCTTTGCTGGATTTAATCGACGGTGTCAAAGGCGATATTGAGGTTGAGGCATAATGTTTGACATTTCAGACGCGATAAAAGCAGTTGGAGAGGCTTTTACGAGCCTTTTCAACTATTTTAAAACAGCTAAGGAAGAGCAATGCGAAACACAGATTGTCAAGGATAAAAAACGTCTTAAAAGAGCCACAAATGTGGCAGAAGAAGCGTTCAGACTGATTGATGATAACAAGCATTATCTGCCAGACAACGTTGTGAAAAAGTATGAAAAATTACGCAAAGAATTTGACGAGAAAGACTAATGCAGGTAAATTACACAAGTTTTGATAAGGCTATAGGATACGATTACAAAAACAAAAAGAAACCGTTTTATTTGATACAGCCTGTTTATGTAATTGTCAGCTATGCTAACAAAAAAATTTATTTAAGGCTTGAGGATCCGAATTTTATATCTGACGGGTGTACTTTGTGGAAAGTATTCTGGTTAATTCTAGGATGCCCTCACACTCCACAATACCTGCCTGCAAGCCTTATCCACGATTGGATATTGGCACACCCGCAAACCGTAAATTACAGTAGAAAACTGGCAAGCAGAATTTTTAAAACAGCTTTATTAAATGAAGGCGTAAACCCTTTTAAAGCTCAATTAATGTATCTTGCAGTTGATATGTTTCAGGCATTAAAAAACTTAAATACAAAGAAGTGGAAATAGATGGATAATTGGTTAATATATGCCCCCTGCGGGCTTTTTGTAATAACTATTTTAGTTAGTTTAAAGTTGTTTGCTCGAAGTGATGAATTGACAGCATTGGAAGCTAAGATAATGACTTATGCAGTAGAACATTTTGTGAGCAAAGATACTTACAGTGATAATCACAAGGCGTTGCAAGACCAGATGTTACAGATACATCAGGATGTTTCAGATGTAAAAAACATTCTTATAGGGATAGTAAATGACCGTAATCGGAGGAATTAATATATGAATTTAACAAATAACTTTACATTAAATGAACTTATTTATTCGACAACGGCAGAAAAAAACAAAATAGATAATACACCGTTACAACCTGTAATAAAGAATTTAAAGGCACTGTGCGAAAATGTTTTACAGCCTTTAAGAAACAATCTAGGCTGCCCAATTGTAATAACGAGTGGATTTCGCTGTGCCGTTTTAAATAAACGTGTAGGAGGTGCTTCTAATTCACAGCATTTATACGGTCAAGCTGCAGATCTGATTGTTCCTCAAAAGAACTTAAAAGATGTATTCAATTATATCAAATCTCATTTACCTTATGACCAGTTATTATACGAGTACAGTAAAAGCGACAAATGGATACACGTTTCGTACAGAGCAGACGGTCATAACCGAAAACAGGCTATTGATAATTACAAAGCATAGCTTTTTATATATGAATGCATATTATGCATTCCTCCTTTTTAATATATAATTCGGCTCCGGTGATTAATTTCGCCGGAGATTTTATTTTGAAAAAAAATAAGCTTTTTATAAAATTTTATCGTGCTCAAATCGTGCTCAATTTTACTCAATAAAAGTTGTAAAAATTGAAAAATAAAGAACTAAGAAAACTTTATAAAAGGCTTGATATTAATATAAACTTGCAAAAGTTGTAAAAGTTGAAAACCTGTGATGTTGAATTGTTTATCTTCATCACCCATAGGTTAAACCCCTTATGCTTACTTTATTTTACGTTTTCGTGCTCAATTTGTGCTCTATTCCTTCTTTTTTATGTAAATCATTTAGGATTTTTAAAGCTTCAAATTTGACACTGGGCATATAACTGGCATATACATCTAATGTCATTTTTGCACTGGAATGACCTAATTGTTCTTGTACATACTTTATCGGCACTCCCTTACTTAATAAAAATGTCGCGTAAGTATGTCTTAGGTCGTGAAATCTTAATTGTATTTTTTCATCTTCTGGTAAATCTTTATTTACTAATTTCAATGTAGCATAAAAATAATGCCTTTCCAAGGACGAAGGATGTAAATATTGACCTGTAGAATTACAAAAAACGATTTTTGATAAAATTGCTTGTTGTCTTTTGTATTCCTGTAAAATTTTAATCAAATTATAAGGAATATCTACAGATCTTACCTTGTTACTTTTAGTTGTTGTTTTTTCTTTTTTGTATACCTGCTTATTAACTTTAATTCTCGAATTCTTAAAGTCAACATCTGACCATTCCAAAGCAAGTAGTTCCCCACGCCGCATTCCTGTGTATAATGCCGTCGCAAGTAATGTATATACTTTAATGCTTTTACGTTGTGCTGCTTCTAAAAATAGTTGAATTTGATTTTCATCTAAAACACATATGTCCTTCTTTTCTTCTTTTAGTTTATCACTTTTTAGAATAGGGCTTGAGCTAATAAACTTATTTTCTATTCCATAGTTAAATATAGCTCGCAGCAAATGAAGAAGTTTATTGATTGATAAATTACATAACCCTTTTGTCTTTAGTGAAAATATAAGGTTTTCTATGTCTTTATGCGATAGGTTTTTTACAATTTTGGGCATTAACGTTTGAAAATGAGCATTAATATATCTTTTGTATAAATCTGTTGTTGATTGTTTACATTTTAGCTCACAATGACGGTTAATAAAAATATTGGAGAGAGTAACAAATTTTATATCAGTGTTGTAATCATATATAACATTCGGCAAATCTAATTGTGCCTCTAAAAGTGATTTATACCCACTTTTGCGATATTGTTTACCGTCAATGACGTAGTTTATTTCATAACAGGTATGTTTACCTGATTTATTTTTCCAAGTCCTTTTTCTTATGCTAGCCATAGCTTACGCTCCTATAGTCTTTAGTTTTTCGACTTCTGATACTTCATAAAAAATATTGCGACCTATTTTGTGTCGTGTTAAATATCCGTATCTTACCCAATTATCTACTGTTGAACGTGCAATATTGAATATTTTTTGTATATCTCTTGCTCTTAAAAATTTTTCTTCGGTTGTTCCTTTATTCATTTGTATAACATTGTTCATAATTTTTCTCCTATAAATTAAAATAACTTCATGAAATTTTCTTCATGAAGTTTTGTTGCATAAAATAACTTTTTGACTTTACCGCCAATACTCTTTAGGTTTGCTGTCAAAATCTTTAGTATCAAAAAAAGCCTGCTGAACAGCTTGAGGGGCTTTTTTGTCGTAAACTTTTTTCAAAGAATTTCTTATCATCTGCATAAGCATAATTTCTCTGTCCGCTTGTTCTTTTGTCATTTTGCCTATTTGAACTCTTTTCGGATAAACCGCAAACCTTAAAGCAACTTCTCGCGCCACGCAGTCAATCATCTCTTTTAAAAGAGGGTAATTTATTGTGTCGCTCATTCCTCCTCTCCTTCCCCGAACAGCTCGCGGACTTGGTGGTAAAAGATTTTAGAATTTTGTTTGCATATATGCAGTATTAAATCTTTAAATGTTTTTTGTTGATAATTGGCAAAATAATGGTCAATATTTGTATCGAATTGTCCGTAGTATGAGCCATTATCTTTATATAGTTTTAATATGTCGAAATCCCTTTTTATAATAATTTCAATCAGCTCAAGCAGAATGCGGTCGGTGATTTCTGGATATATTTCTCTTTGCGATAGACATTTTCCATGTTCTTCTATGCAAAATTCACAAGGTATATTTTTTTGATTTTTATTACAATAAAAAGGTCTTACTCTTTTTGCCTTAATCCCGAACGCGTCAAAGAATTCCTTTTCTGTTTCGTTAGTCATTAGTTTGCCCTTTCATAAATACTAAAAAAAATGTTCTGTTATTCTTGTGAAAAATTATTGGACGTACTTTTATTACATCAAGAATTTGTTTAAGGGTTATATCTCGTGTCGCCCATTTAAAAATCAAGGTGCCATTAGGTTTGAGAACTCTCATACATTCTTCAAAACCTTTTTTAATATCGGCAGGCCACGTTTTTTGTAATTTGCTGTACTTCTTACAAAGCCAGCTATTTTGACCAACTTTCAATAAGTGTGGCGGGTCAAATATAACCAGGCTGAATAGATTATCTTCAAAAGGAATATTACGAAAATCCGCCACAATATCAGGATGAACTTTTAATTGTCGTCCATCGCATAATATATCTTCGAAATCCCTATTATCCATATAAACGACATCAGGATTTTCTTTATTAAAGTAGAACATTCTGGAGCCACAGCAAACATCTAATATTGGTTTAGGCATACTTCCACACCTCCGATTTGATTGCCTGTTTGATTTGTTCTCTTGATTTATTATCTAAAAATTTAACTTTATTACTTAAAATAAAATAAATAGTTTTAAGTACAGTTTCTTTTCGGGACATATATACTCCTTTTAAGGACAAAAATCCCCATAAAGTACAACCAGTTAAAATTTTTAATTCTAATAGCTTCACAAAATTATCGTTGTTATTTTCAAAATCAGGATATACTTCAATATCATTCAATTCATAATCTTGTATTATTTCAGGTTCAATCCCGCAAATCTCGCACAGCTTTTTTGATAAGTTTTTATTCGTCATCTTATTTCATCTCCATAAATTCTTTTACGTTGTCTTGCATTGGGTACACGCTTCAAATCAAAGCGGTGTTTTCCCCTCTCTGTATAATGGTTAAAAATTCTTATCATACAGCGTGCGTCTTCTAAATCCTTACAATCCTCATGCAAAATTCGGTTGCAAAGACTTCTATATTCTTTTATAATTTTTTGTTCTTCTGTTAACACGTCTGCTCCTTTATAAGTTCAAATTCTATGTCGAAGACGGGCTCGTAAATTTTAAGGTCAGTTTGTCGTCCATCTATATTAGATGTGATACTTTTTATTTTTCCGTAAATTCGTTTTTTTTTGTCAGTTTTTCGCGGATAACCGCAACAAAAACAGATTTTATTATCAAATCTGAAATCTTTATTAATCCCGTCAATGAAATTAAGCTTTACAGCATCTGCATAAGGCTTGGGCCATAACATTAAATCACCCCTAAACGGATTTAATCTTTTTCTCCAATAATCTGTCATCCGCCTATACTCGTGCGTTTTCTCGCCTGATTTTATCTTCTCAAACCACTCTTTTTTAACGTTGAAGGTTAGCATTGTTTCTCCTCCAATAATTCCGGATTTTCGTAGATGTTGCCGATGATTTTTGTGCGTAACCATTCTTGTAAAGGTAGGAAAAATTCCCCTTTTCTGCGTGGATAAAAACCTGATAGATTTTCCAAAAAACCATTTACAACAAAGTTGCAACCGTGTTGTGCGTACTCAACTATGCCGTAACCTGATGTATCTCTTGAGCCTGTATTGACTTTTAAAATATCTCCCTCAAAAATCAGCTTGGGCTTCCATAAATGTTCTACATCTTCTATTTTGTGGTATTTAATCGTTTCGCCATCTTCGCTACAAACTTGATTATAAAAATCTTGTTTTTCTTTTAAAGATAAATTACACCATTTAATTGTCTCTTTTAAGCCTGTACATTGTAGAGGAATAAACCTTGAAGGAGTTGTAAAAACCCAATACATTAAGCCGTATCGCTGTATTTTGTCACCTTCTTCACGCGTGCAATTAAAAGCTGTTTGGCATACACAATCCCAATCCAGCATCACACGCGCTTTGGTATCCCAAAATCTAAAGTTTATTCTATCCTGCATCTTTCACCACCTTTACAACCAAAATTCCCCTGACTAAATCCGAAAAGGCTTCTCTGTCTATCAAACCTTCAATTTTTATTATGTTGAAAGTTAAGTTTTCAATACTTCCGAATTCTTTCATATACTCTAAAATAATTCCGTAAACCCTCTCTAAAGCGTCAAGAATTTCTTGTTCAGTTGGAATATCAGACTTTTTAAACGCAAAGAATTTTTTCTTATCTGTTGTATTATTTCCCTTCGCATTCCATTCGTTTTCCAGCGTAGGGTCATATTTTGCACCGGCCTGTTCAAGTTTAGATATCAGTGCAAGTCTAAAATATAAACAGAATTCTGTTATAGTTGCATCACGTTTGATGTTATTTTTTACAAATTCTAATTCGGATATTATGTTATCAATTTTATCTTGTATATTAGCCATTTTCTCATTACCTTTCAATTTTCATTAATACACTTTTGCATTGTTTTATTTCTGTAACAGTTTTGAATTTTCTGCTACAGATTAGATTTACATTTTGTTCTTTTTGAAATTCTTGGTGCATACCTATAACACCTACTGTAGATGGTGCTAAAAACATTAATAAAATTACTACTGGCATACTTCTCCTTTCGCCTTGCTTATGATGTCGGTCTTACATACATTTTCAATGATAAGCCATTGTTTGTATGTTTTAGCTTTATTCATTAATCTATCTGTTTTACTTTGTAATTTAAGAATTTTTTGCCAATATTGCGGTAAAAATTTTTGGTAATTTCTTAATTCTTTAAGGTTTTTATTAGAGCAGCACCAACAAGATACTCTATCTAATATATCGTACAAGCGTACGCTGTTCTCTTCCCAATAGAACCCCTTGTTGTAGCAGTATTCTAAGCAGTCTTGTTCAGTCATTTTAAAGTCTATCAAAGGATAGGCTTTGTTTTTGCACGTTTTTACCCTATGCGGTTCATCATAAGCTATACCTACATATTGTATTGCATCGTTACAGTATTGGTTTAGACATTGCAGCTTCTTAGTTGTTCCCCAGCGGCATACTCCACCGCACCAAGAATAACCTTTTTTACCGTTCTTTTTTATATGCTCAAACATATAATACTCAAATGGTTTATCAAAAGTCAGCCGTGTATACTTAATCTGTTTTTCTTTAAGCAAACTTTTTACTCTAGTCTCTATGTCATATATAGCCTGAAACTCCATACCTGTATCTACAAAAACTACTTCATCTAATGGGTAGTTAAGTTCCAAACATTTTAACAACATCGCTAAACTATCTTTGCCAAATGATACGCTTGCTATATATTTTTGTGTCATTATAATGATC
>OKUZ01000400.1_pt1 | contig 16275 bp, 13 predicted proteins | sample 1606681 | NCBI WGS metagenome assembly OKUZ01 (sample SAMEA3882524, study PRJEB24775) | human gut metagenome | biome: human-associated habitat; feature: intestine environment; material: feces | place: Netherlands | collected 2009/2010 | reverse complement strand
TTAATCGGTACATATTTCTCATTCTGAAGAGTGATCTCAATAATTCCCTGATCGGTATATACAGTAAGACCGGTTAAGCTGCGTCCCATCATATCTGCATAAGGCTCATAAGAAAGTTCTGCCCCTTTAACAGTTGTCTGGAAACCATCACCGCTTCCTGTTGCCCAAGCGATCTCAAAATTATTTTTCTTATGATGGAAAATATTCTCCTGATAACGCAGGCCATAATCTTTACTTATACCATTTAAAGAAGTATGGAGAACAGCACCATATACAACTGTATTGGTATCTCTTAAAATGCAGTCATCTGGCAGATCACTGAAACGCATTTCGTAATCTCCATGCATATTGTGATTACCTTCTAACAGTGTCATGCTTACATTTGCATCAGAAGTATATTCTTTTACTTCTTTTTCATTTACATTCTTTCCAAAGGAAACATTACCATTTTCAACTGTTGCTTCTTTATAATAAGATGGCTCCTGGTCCAGTACATAATATGCATGATCTGCATTTCCATACAAGTCATCTTCGTTGTTAGCCTTTGTAAAGGACTCAAGTGCTTTCTCATTGATCTTTACAGGATAGGTAACGCCGCTTATAACGCTTCCATCCAGTTCTGTATGGTAGGTTCCTGCTGTCATACTCTTATTTAAAGGCTTTTTCTTTGTTGCAGAAGATACTGCATCTGCCTCAATAGTATTGTTCTCTGACTCATTTGCATAGAACTCAGCATATGGAATGTTCATCAGTACATACTGATAACGGATCGGTGCTGTTACAGTTCCGTCAACCTGTGGATAACCTGTTGCTGTAATGGAAATGTTGGTATTTTTTTCACTTTCAAAGATATATTTACCATTTGCTTTTGCAGACAGATCAATGGTACCGTCATCTTTGATGATCTTAACAGCTCCTCTTCCGGTTGCTGCGTAGGTAGTATCTCCTACCTTCACGGCTGTAATCGATTTTACATATGCTTTAACCTGATTTTCACTTACATTTTCTGTTGCAGCCAGCTGATAGCTTCCATCTTCATTTGCCTGAACCTGAACCGGAACATTGCTTGTGCTTAAAACAAAAGAAACTTCTACAGATGCATATTTTCCGGACTGATCTTCAATCTTCAAAGTATACTTTCCTGCAACCGGGCTGCCGGTCCATGTCATCTTTCCATTTACTACTGTAAACATGACACTGTCATCATTGTCCTGTCCGGAAACAGTATATCTTGCGTCATAGTCCTCAGGAAGGGCATCCAGTCCATTTACAGCTACATCAATATCATCTGTTTTTGCGCCTTCTGCTACAGAGATTTCCTGTTCAAATTTTACAGGTACATACACAGCATTTGTAAATGTGATCTCCATTGTTCCTTCACTGGTATAATATGTAACACCTGTAATGTTCTGTCCCATCATAGACTCATAGTGATATGGTGACAGTTCATTGCCATGAGTTGTCTCTGTAAAACCGCTTGCCCAGGCAATATTGGTCTTACGCCAGATATTTTCCAGATGACGCATACCATAATCAGTACCTTCTTTTGTATGGATCACTACGCCATATACAGTTGTGCTGTCATTAGACAGAGACTCCGGAAGTCCGGTCATATACAGCTGATAATCGCCATAAGAGCTGCTGGCTGATACAGTTGCACTTACACCGCTTACATTTTTAGCCGTACCCTTTACTTCGCTGAATGTCAGTACAGCACCGGAAACTGTCAGTTCTTTGTAATAGGAAGGAACCTCATTTAATTCATAGTAAGCAAAATCCTCGTTTTCAAATAAAGCATCTTTTCCTTTGTAAGTTGTAGTGTTTGTCTGTCCACGGTTTGTAACAGTAATATCTACAGAGTCTTCATCCGTTACTTTCTTAAAACTTGAAAGATCGGTTCCTTTCTTTACTCTTACAGGGAATGTAACACCACGGATCTCGCTTCCTTCTGGGTCTTCATGATAGGAACCACCAACCAGGCTTCCTGTTCTTGTTTTATTTAAAGTTGCAGAAGAAACGGCATCTACATCCTCATCATTTCCTTTTACTTCACTGTCATAAAAGTCTGCATAAGGAATGTTCATCAACAGATATTGATATTCTTCCAGCCTGTTACCAGACTTCCGTCTTCCATATTCAGATAATACCAGCCTGATGCTGTGTGGATCCAGCCTGTATATGGCTGACGGTCACGATTTAAAAACTTCCATCCGGAACTGGTCTGTTCCCAGCTTCCTTCTGTTAAAGCTGCAGCCTGTACAGACAGTCCTGACTGAGCTGCTACGATGGTAGACAGCAGAAATACGGCTGCTTTTTTCGTAATGTTCTTTTTCATAGGTTCCTCCATTCCCCGGCATAAAAACATGCCTGTTTTAGTTAGCTATCACTAACTTTCTTACAAAAAATAAACTTTTTATTAATACAAGTCAATATTCCGTCCCCATTCTTCCGATCTCCAGCATCCCCATTCCTGCCCCTCTTTATTGTTATTTTTTTCTCATTAGAAAGTTGTTGAAAAAAAAAGTCAGATTTTCCCGTTTTTAAAGACTCCAAAAGTATCTGTCCCTGCAAAGTAATGAATTGACAACCATTTTGCTCAATGTTAAGATGTGACACAGAAAGATTAGCATTTTCTAACCTTTGTTAAATCTATGATTTAGATGTAATTAACATACTGATATGAGGTGCAACCTGTGAAAAAACGAAATATGATCCTGCTTACAACTGTCTGCCTGGCTTTATCGGCCTGCCATCCTGCTTCTGCTCCCTCTTCCGGCTCCAAAACTTCTGTTTCTGAAGCTTCCGGTTCAAAACAGGAGGAAAGCAAAGATCTGGCAGCAGACGAAAGCCTTTCCCGCGAGCTTTATGCTATGGATACCGTTATGAACCTGACTGCCTATGGGTCCAACGCCTCTGCTGCCTTAGAGGCTTCTGTCTCTGAGATCAACCGTCTGGACAGCCTGTTATCCATTTCCAGTGAAAAGGGAGAGATCTACCGGATCAATGCAGATAAAGAAGGAACTGTTTCAGAAGATGTAAATGCTCTTCTTAGTCGTTCCCTGGAACTTTCCCAGATGACAGACGGATTGTTTGACTGTACCATTGAACCGGTTATGGAAGCCTGGGGCTTTACCACCCAGAATTTCCGTATCCCTTCTGAAGAAGAACTGGAAGAACTTTTATCCCACGTGGATTATAAACAGGTAGATCTGGAAAACTCTGCTGTAACCATTCCCGAAGATGTCCGCCTGGATCTTGGAGGTATTGCCAAAGGTTTTACTTCTTCCCGTGTAATGGATATTTTCCGTAAAAATGGTGTTACCAGCGGCATTATCTCCCTTGGTGGAAACGTACAGGCTTTAGGACACAAACCGGACGGAAATATGTGGCGCGTAGGCATTCAGGATCCACATGATCTGAACTCTACCTTTGCTGTAGTGGAAGTAGCTGACCAGGCAGTGATCACCTCAGGCGGCTATCAGCGCTATTTTGAGGAAAATGGACAGACCTACCACCATATCATTGACCCACGGACCGGATATCCTGCTGAAAACGGACTGATCTCCGTTACCATTATCAGCGCTGACGGAACTCTGGCAGATGCCCTTTCCACCTCTCTTTTTATCATGGGGCCGGAAGAGGCTTCCAGTTTCTGGAAAAAACACAGAGACACCTTTGATGCGATCATGATGAAAGATGATGGTACTGTTATGGTAACCGCCGGTCTTGCAGACCACTGCAGCGTTACTACTGGCGGAAATGTTGAGGTGATACAGGAATGAAAATGAACCCATCCCGTAAAAAGACTCTTATTCTGGTCATTGTCCTTTTGCTTTGTGCCGCTTTTGCCAGTTTTTGGACAGCCCGGCAAAACCGGCAAAACGACGCTGCAGTTGCAGTCATCACCTATCAGGGTAAAGACATCCGCACCGTAGATTTAAGTACGGTAAAGAAAACGGAAACCTTTACCCTTGGAGAACCTGGAGAACAGAATACCATCCAGATCTCCCCAAAAGGGATCGGTGTGATCGAAGCAGACTGCAGAGACCAGATCTGCGTCAAACAGGGGATCCACTCCCATGGGCCGGAACCCATCGTTTGCCTGCCTCATAAACTGAGCATCCGTTTTATCTCTTCTAATACAGATAATTCCCTGGATGCAGTGACCGGACGGTAAAAATATCATAAAGAAACCGGAAATTTAACAGAGCATCCTGAAATGGAATTTGTACAGCTGCAGATCAACTACGCTGACTGGGAAAATCCGGCTGTTCAGTCCGGAAGATGTTATGAAGTAGCAAGAAAACACGGAAAACCAGTGATCATCATGGAACCTGTAAAAGGCGGAATGTTGGCAAATCCTCCAGAGTCTGTTGCAGATATCTTAAAGACTGCTGAACCTGACTCTTCCGTAGCATCCTGGGCTGTACGTTTTGCTGCCAACCTGGAAGGTGTGATCACTGTCCTTTCCGGTATGAGCAATGTAGAACAGATGGCTGACAACCTTTCTTATATGAAGAGTTTCACCGGCTTAACTGACGCTCAGAAGGATACCCTTAAAAAGGCTCAGGAAGAATTAGCCCGCATCCCTCTGATCCCATGTACTACCTGTAACTACTGCGCAAAAGTCTGTCCAATGGATATCGGTATCTCCGGCTCCTTCACTGCTATGAACTACCTGACCCTGTACAAAGATAAGGGAATGGCAGCTCATCAGGAACAGTGGCTGGTAGGCGGTCATGGACGCAAAGCTGCTGACCAGTGTATTAAGTGTGGTAAATGTGAGTCTGTATGCCCGCAGCACATTGCCATCAGAAAGAACCTGGAAGTCGTTGCAGAAAATCTGTTAGCGAAATAAAGATCTGTTTCCAACGGAGCTGTCACCTGGCGGTGACGTATTCCTAATATAACAAACAACATAGCAAAAAGCCGTTTCCCTGGTTTTACTTTCAAACCCGGAAACGGCTTTTTAGTTTAAACTTTGATCTGAAATTCTGATCAGGATCTTTATTTAAAAATTCTCAAGAAACTCTGCTACACTCTTTACGATCTGCGTTGCCTCTTTTTTGATTTCGGGATCTGCTACATCCGGAACTGCTCCCTGGTAGGCCCGTACCATTCCCAGATCATTGACACTGTCTCCAATACAACGGATCTTTTCGATCTGCGGAAAATGTTCTTTCAGCCATTTTACAGCAACTGCCTTATCTACACCTCTGGCTACAATATCACCATTCCACAGATTTGCATAGGCAGAAACTTCCGGAAAACGCTCTTCAATGTCTTTACAAAGATCTTTTATATGCTTCAGGTCCAGATTTCTTCTGTGGATCTGTACAATATTATCCAGACTTTCCAACTGATCGGCTGTGATCGTTCCGCCATCACAAGCTTTCTGGGTACTGGTCCCTTTTTCAGAAAGGAGGCATACTTTCCGGTCTGTAAGGGATACACCGCTTCCATCATCATTTATACTTTGCAGATAGCGCAATACTGCTAATGCCGTTTCCCTTGGGATCAGCTTTGTAAACAGAATCTTTCCATCCCTGTCTGCGATCATGGCACCATTATTTAAGATCCAAAGATCCGGCGAAAAGCCATAAGACTCAAAAATAGGCTTTATGGTCCCTAAATTCCTTCCTGTGGCGATCACAAAGAGATTTCCGGACTTCTGCCAGTTTAAAACCGCATTCTTATCCTCTTCACCGATCATCCGTTCCACATATAAGGTTCTGTCAAAATCACTGACTGCACATTTCATTCCCGTATTTCCTTTCCTCGACAGTAAACGCAGATCAGATCCAGGTTCTGATCCATGATAGTCAGATCTGCGTCCATTCCAGGCCGGATGCTGCCTTTGCAGTCATCTGCATGGATATAATGAGCCGGATTGAAGCTGGTCATCAACATGATATCGTAAAGCCCCACTTTTGTGTGATCTGCCATATTTTTCACCGACTGGGCATAACTCATCTCCACCTGTTTTACTGCCTGATAATCCCTTGGATCGATCCATTCTTTCTTTCCGTCATAGTGCTCTAAGCACACCTGATCCCTGTCTTTTACAAACCGGATCTTTCTTACGTAATGATCAAAACAGCTTTGGGTCTGGGCAAGACCACAGCAGTCTGTTGTCAGCACAATACGGCTGCTTCCCTTGATCCTGTAAGCCAGTTCAAAAGCTTCATGGGACACCGTCATTCCTGTCTGCTTTGCAAACTCACAGATCATATCATCAAAATACAAAGCTGCTCCTGCAGTTCCAAGTTCCCTGTGGTGAAATCCCTTCATTCCGCTGAATGTATGGGTAAATCCCCCAAGACCATAGGCCCGCATTTTCTTGATCTCTTCAAAAGTAGCTGCACTGTGTCCCACAGCTGTCTGGATCTGGTGTTCCTGGCAAAATCTAAGAACAGCATCTGCTCCCGGCCGTTCCGGCGCTATGGTCATATGGCGGCACAGTTTTTTATTTTTAAAGGTATTATAAAGGTCCTCCATCACTGTCACATCCGGAAGCAGACAACATTCTTCTTTCTGCATTCCCTTGTATACAGGATTGATAAATGGTCCTTCCAGATGAACCCCTAAAAGCTGCGCTCCCTCAGGATCTTCTTCGCTGACCTGATCAGCAGCCCGGATACAGGTCTTGATCTCCTCAATGGGATCTGCCCCTGTGGTTCCCAGATAAGAAGTAACACCTGCAAAAGGCAGGGTACGGCACATCTCCCGAAGAGACTGGGATGTTTTCTCAAACCAGAAAGAACCGGTAGCCCAGCCGTGAACATGGATATCAATAAATCCGGGGAAAATGATCTTGTCGGAATAATCTTTATATTCTCCTTGCCATTTTTCATAAAGCCCTTTTATCTTTCCATTTTCCAGTTCCAGGAACCCTTCAAAGATCCCGTGTTCCAGTACAATATAGTTTGAATAAAGAACCATGTCACTCCATTCTGTATCAGGTAAGATACCAGTAATCTTTGTTGGCTTCCATCAGGTCATCCAAAACTGCTCCTGCCTTGGAAGGATCGATCACAGATCGATTTAAGATCAGGGCTTTCAGGGCTTTCGTATAACTCTTTTCCCGGAATGCTTCTACTGTCAGCTGTTCATAAGCATACTGTCCTTCCATCAGTCCCTTATAATAAGGATCGATGTCACCATAAGGATAGCCCTTTGCACCATCTTTTCCAATAGTTCCCGCTACTTCTATGATCGCCCTGCTTTCAAAGTTGGGGATGATCCCTTCATTGCGCACCAGGACTACAAATTCATTGTTCAGGTCATAGGCAATGGACTCTGCCACTTCCACCATCAGATTTCCAAACACACTGTTTGTAAGCATTTCTGACGGATCCATGGTATCTCTGCCTACTGCCTTTGCGCAGGTTTCAAATACATCCTTTTCCCTGGAGTCTTTTGCTTCATCTGCACGGGTATAGTTAGGATCACTTTCTTTTACGATCTCATCCGGGAACATGTAATACTGAAGATAGGTAGTTGGAACGTACTCATCCAGATACTGCATATATTTATTTACACGGACATAGGTCTCCAGCCAGGATTTGGATCTCTGCTCTGCATTATAAGGCTTAAATTCATGATCGCGCAGATAGGTCCTTAACTGGTCAAAATAATTCTTTCCGTCTGTTCCATACAGGTCTGTAAACCATCCAAAATGGTTTAAACCAAAATATTTAGCCCTTAAGATCTCCTGAGGCACTCCCAGGATCTTTGCAAAGCTTTTCATCATGGAAAATGGCTGATCGCAGAGATTTAAGATCCGCTTATCATCCGGGAACATCTGGTCCAGTCCCAAGGCCACGATAGCTGCCGGATTGGTATAATTTAAGATCCAGGTATCCTTGGAATAAGAACGTACTTTTTCCACCATCTGTTTCATGGCTCCCAAAGAGCGCATTCCATAGGCAAATCCGCCCGGACCGCAGGTCTCCTGTCCGATCAGACCGTACTTAAGAGGAATTTTCTCATCCAGGGAGCGCATTTCTGTTTTTCCTACACGCATCTGGCAGAAAATAAAATCTGTATGGCTGTAGGCTTCATCCTCATCCGTTGTAAATACAACATCACACTCCGGGTAAAAACATTTTAATACCAGGCGGTCATAGGCCTCCATCTTTCCCATACGTTCCCCGTCAATATCATAAAAGATCATTTTAGATACCGGAAAACGTTCTTTATACTGCACCAGTGTTCCCACCAATGCAGGAACGCGGGCGCTTCCTGCTCCCGCAATAGTAATAATATGTGGTTTACGCATACTTCTCCTCCTGCTTATAGGTTCTCTTTGATCAGAACTTTAATATATCTTCTTCTCCCCTTGAGATCTGTGTATCCTTCTTTAACATTTTCACAGGTGTTCCGTCTGTGAAGATAACCGGTGTTACCAGTGATTTTCCGGCAGCACGTACCTCATCCAGATCAACAACTACCAGGATATCTCCCTTCTTTACCATCTGGCCCTGTTTTACCTTAACGTCAAAGCCTTTGCCATTTAACTGGACTGTGTCCATTCCTACATGGATCAGGCACTCTAATCCGTCTTTTCTCTTTAAGCCAAAAGCATGTCCTGTAGGAAACGCAACTGTTACTTCCCCGTCAAAAGGCGCACCGATCTCTCCGTCTGTCAGATCCACAGCAAATCCATCACCCAGCATTTTAGAAGAAAAGGCAGGATCTGCCACTTCTGTAATATTCATCAGTCTGCCTCCTGCCGGGGACACAAAATCTACTTTCTTTTTTCCAAATAATCCCATTTTTTCTCCTTCTATCCTGCCGGTCAGATCCGGCATTCCATCTCTATTCCTTTATCTTATTTCTTTATTTCTCTGTCATCATTTTTGCCTTGGCTTCCGCTTTATCTGCTAATTCCCTGGCAAGAACGCTGCAAATTCCTGTATAACTGGAAGGAGCGATCATTTTTTCCAGTTCTTCCTTTGTAAACATAGAAGATAAAACTTTATCATCTGACAGCACCTGAAGGTAATTCTTTCCTTCCAGCTCTGTTTTCATTGCCTTATCATAAAGAAGCTGATGGGCTGCGTCTTTTCCTAACTTTGCAGCTACATTCATCATCACGTATTCGCTGTTGTCCAGTCCCTCGTTGATATTGGCATTTTTCAGAAGTCTTTCTTTATTAACATATAAAGTACGGGTCAGTTCCTCTGCGCGAATGATCACTTCCGTAGCCAGTTCCATTCCCTCTTCCATCAGTCCGTCAAAAAGCATATAAGAACTGCTGTCTCCCTCAAACATGCGGACTCCGGAATAAAGTCCGGTTGCAGGAAGGGAATAAAGCTTCTGGGAATTGGCAATAATGCCCTTGGCTAACTTCGGGTTGATCTTCTGAGGCATGGTAGAGCTTCCAATGGTTCCAGGTGTAAATCCTTCATGGACTTCCCCGAATTCCTCAATGCCAGTGTAATACACTTCCTCTGCCATTTTATGGAAGGTATTGCATAAAAGGCACAGGTTCATCAGGTATTCCACCTTCATCTGGGTCATATTGCGGCTTGGAACTTCCATGGAACTCATGGAAAGCAATTCTGCCACATCATCCTGGACTTTACGTCCTGTAAGGCCGGTAGCGTTAAAGCCGCCTACAGCACCGCCCATCATAACCGTAAAGATCCTTTTTTCTGCTTCTTCCAGCCTTTCAAGGCCTGTAAGCAGTTCACTGATCCATACAGACACCTTGTATCCATAGGTAATAGGAATGGCATGTTTTCCATGGGTCCTTCCGGGCATAACTGCATCTGCATTATCCCTTGCCAGGGCTGCCAGGTTCTTTAAAATATCAGCCAGAAAACTTTTATAGATCTCTGTTACCTGTCTGGTAATGTAAAGCTGGGAGGTCTGCTGGATATTCTGGGTAGTCACACCATAATGAACGTATTTCTTTCCCTCTCCCTTGCAGGCTTTTACCAGCACTTTCACAAATGGAACAAAACCATGTCCCACCTTTGCCTTGATCTTTTCCATTTCTTCCAGATCAAGGGTCTCAAAAGGAACAGACGCGATCTCTTCTGCTGCTTCTTTCGGGATAAAACCTTCTTTGGCCTGGGAAAGGGCAAGCGCCCCTTCCACTTTCAGCCAGGTTTTATATTTGTTCTCTTCGCTTAAAAGATATTTGATGCCTCTGTCATCCAGCTTGCTTTTTGAATCATATAAAGCTCTCATTTTTTCACCTCTTATTTTTTCAGCAGGTCATCTACAGCATGGCGTACAAACTCTACATGAGGTCCAAATACTACATGGATATGCTTTTCTGACGGGAAGAAAATACCTGCACAGCCGGAGTCTTTGATCTTGACCTGATCTACCTTCTTCGGATCCTTCAGATCCACTCTCAGACGTGAAATACAGTTCTCAACATTTACAATGTTCTCTTTTCCGCCAAGTCCTTCTACTACAAGAGCTGCGATGGCTGGCCAGTTCTTTTCTTTTAACAGCTGGCTTGCTGATTCTTCTACTTCAAATTCCTCTCTTCCTGGAGTCTCCAGTCCGAATTTTACAATAAACCATTTGAATACAAAATAGAATACAACAAAGTTTACAGCACCTAACAGAACCAGGTAGATCCACTGTGTATGTTCGTACAGAAGTCCGAAAATACCAAAATCAAAAATAGTTCCGCGGATATAACCGATACAGATATGGAACAGCTGGTAAGGCAGCAGGCCAATACCACACATTACACAGTAAAGTACAAACAGTGCCGGTGAAATAAACAGGAAGGAGAATTCCAGAGGCTCTGTGATATTTCCTAAAAATACAGTCAGGCAGCAGGTAAGGATAACACCCTTTGCGATCTTTTTGTTCTTAGCATAAGCAGTGTGATACATAGCAAGTCCGATGGCCGGAACACGGAACAGAGTGGTTAACATCTGGGCACCGCCAAGGTAGCTGGTTAATGTTGGCATCAGCTGGCTCCAGTATTCGCTGTCAGGTCCTAAGTTAAACAGGATCTCATTGGTTGCATTTAAGATACCTACAAATTCCTGTCCATTGATCATATAAGTACCGCCTGCCTCTGTGAAACGTACCAGGGAAGCAAGTACATGGTGCAGACCAAATGGGATCAGTGCACGATTTAATGCATAATAAATAGCACTTCCAATGTATGGTGTTGTGAAGATGAAAGAAATGCTGATCAGGAAGCTGGTCAGTGCATTCCAGATGATCGGTACAACAAGGCCGATGGGGATCATGCAGGCAAATGTGATGATCGGGATGGATTTCTTTCCGCCGAAGAATGCAAATGCCAACGGAAGTTCCAAACGGTAAAACTTATCTGCAACCTTAGCAGCTACCAATCCGGCGATCAGACCACCCATAGCTTCGATCTTTAAAGTCTGAATTCCAAGAACTGTACCCTGTCCTACCTGTGCTGCAACAGCAGGATCAGCTAAAGTACCGGTTGCTTTTAAATATACGCTCATTACAACATTTAACGTCAGATAACCAACGGTTGCTGCAAATACAGCGATTCCTTTTTCCTTCTTTGCCATTCCCTGGGCAACACCCATAGCAAACAGAAGGGGAATATTGTTAAATACGATATTGGTGATCGTCTGCAAACTGGAAAAGATCAGCTTTACTATTTCATTTCCTAAAAATGGAAATTTTGCGATCATATAGGACTGTGTCATTGCACTGCAGATACCCATGACCATACCAATGGGTGCAAGAAGAGCGATAGGCAGCAGCAGAGAACGTCCGAAGGTCTGGATCCCATCCTTCCAACTTGATTTTGTCTTATTCATTCTGTTTTCCCTCCATACACGCACAAAACATTCTTTTGTGCATTATCTGTAATTTTTCTTTCATACAGAAGATATAACTTGTCACTTTTTATTCTCAGGCGCCTTGTGAACTATCCTCATTATGTCAGATTTACACAGACGCTTCAAGGCAAAAAATATCCAATATATTCTTGCATTTACTTACCTTTATTTTATAATGGTATTAAGATTACGTACCTGCAAAAACATGGGAATATACTCTGGGAGGAATGAAATGAGTTTAAGTTATAATGACCTGACCCTGCTGCGCTACATCCAGAAACGGCAGATGATCCCCTTAAGCAAAACAGCCCTGCATTTTCAGAAAAATGAAAGTTCTATCCGCCGTACCATTGAACAGATCAATCTTTACTCCAGTGAACCTATGGTCCGGATTGAAAAAAGTATCTGCTACAGCTGCATCAGCTATGAAGACCTGGTTTCCTTTATCCGCAACCTGGACCAAAAGGATTATCTCAGCTCCTCTGATGAACGGATCCGGGTGATGATCACTGCCATCTTTTTTCAAAATTATGTAAACTCATCCAAGCTTTATGAACAATGGGGTCTTTCCCTTACTACGAAAAAACAGGACACAGCACTGCTGCGGCAATTTTTAACGCGCTATGGCCTGGAACTGGTGACAAAAAAGAAAAAAGGGCTTTCTATTCAGGGCGATGAGCTCCAGCTGCGTTTTCTGGTCATTGACATCCTCCATCCTCTGTTTGAATTTACATCAGAAAATAAGGTACTTGCCCGTTTTGCAAATACGCCTCTGGAGAAGCAGACCTATGAGCTGGCAACGGAATATCTCTCCTGCAGTTTTCAGGAAGCAACCGAAATTCTTTCCCGTTTTCTCTCAGAAACAGGCTGGTCCCTAAATTATCCCTCCAAAAAATTCCTGCTGCTTTTTATCTGTATTATGAAAACACGGACTGTAAAAGATACATCTGCCTACTCTTACAAACTGCCTTTGGCTCCTTTAAACATCCATTTTACAGACTCTCCCCGGCAGAACCGGCTTTATAATGTTGCCTTAAGTATGTTAAATTTCGCCCAGCCTTTAAAACTTCCTTTTGATCCAAGGCTCTGGCAGGCAACGGAAAATTTCACAGAACAGATCGTAAGCGAACTTCCTTCTCCCTTTCCGGTCCAGGATGAATTTTTAAGGGAACTATATGCCTACTTCTACCGTGAGATCAATCTGGACCATTTCCACTGCACTTTTGTAGATAAGACCGTAGAGGATACAAAAGGACATTTTCCTGTTTTATATGAGCAGTTAAAGCGTTACAGTATTATTTTTAAAGCTGCCTATGGCTTTACGTTTCTGGATGAACATTTATCCACGTTGACCCTTATTTTCCAGAAACATATTTTAAGAAACCAGACCGTTTCCAGAAACAGAAAACGGATCATTGTTATGACCAGCATTAACTTTGAACGTGTCAGCTTCTTTTTAGAACAGCTGCGGGAACATATCTCCTTTCAGTGGATCAGCACCTTAAATATCAACGAGATCCACCAGTTGGAACAGCTGGAATACGATTATATTTTCTGCTTTTCCACCCGTATCTACAACATTCTTCACAACCGGAAACTTCCTGTGATCCGTATGAACTTTTTTGTAAAGGATACAGACATTAACCACCTGCTGGAAAAAGGATTTTCTCCTCAGACCCACCGTTTCCTGACCAGCAGCTTTGTTGTGGAAGCAGCCGGAAAATCGGAAGGAGAACTGACCCGGTTTTTACGGGAACAGTATGGCGATTATTTTGTATAACTGAATTTCATTTTAAAAAATTCTATTCTGAAAGGAAACCAACTATGAACAGACCATTAGACTTGCAGAAAAAAGAACTCCGGAAAATATTAAAAGAAAAAAGGAACGCTCTTGATCCGGATACCTGCCGTTCCAGTGATACTGCCATTTTTAAAGCCATCACCTCCTGGGATGTATACCAAAAAGCTGAAACTGTTTTCTGTTTTGTAGGCACAGAAGATGAGATCAATACCAGGCCTGTACTGGAAGATCTTCTAAAAAGAGGAAAACAGGTGGGTGTACCGAAATGTATCAGCAAAGGCATTATGGAAGTATATAAGATCCGTTCTTTTGATGACTTAGAACCTGGAAAATACGGAATTTTGGAGCCAAAAGAAGGCTGTGAAAAAATCTCACCGAAAGCCATCCATCTGGCACTGATCCCCTGCCTTTCCTGCAGCATGAAAGGGGAAAGATTGGGATACGGCGGCGGATATTATGACCGGTATTTACAACAGATCACCGGTACCCAGGCAGTCCTCTGCCGCACTGCCCTTATGTGTGATGAGATCCCAATGGAGGCCCACGACCGGACCATTGATTTTGTAATATGTGAAGCAGGGGTATTAAATACAAAAAATAACGCCTAAGTTTTCTTAAGAATATTAGTTTTTTGTCAAATTAACAGAAAAACACGTTTTTTGCCTCTTCCATATGCTATACTAAATGCATCTAATACAATAAAATGGGAGGCAGGCATATGAAAGACGGAAAAAGACTGGTCATTACCATCGGAAGACAATTTGGCAGCGGCGGCTGCGAAGTAGGAACCAAACTGGCCCAGGAACTTGGACTGGATTTTTATGACAAGAACATTCTGCGCATGAACTCAGATGAAAGCGGCATCAAGGAAAGCTATTACTATATGGCTGACGAAAAAGCCGGAAATAAGCTGCTTTATAAGATCATCAAGAGCCTGACTCCTGAAAAAGGAGCTCCCTCTTTTGGTTCTGACCTGACATCTGCGGACAACCTGTTCCGCTTCCAGTCAGAGGTGATCCGCAAACTGGCAGCTGAAGAAGACTGCATTATCATGGGTCGCTGCGCAGATTACGTTTTAGAGGGCATGGAAGGTCTGGTACGTGTATTTATCTATGCGGATATGGATTTCAGGGAAAAACGCACCATTGAAAAAGAATATTACGCAGCAAAAGATGCAAAGAAAAATATCAAGCGCATCGACAGGGAGCGCCGTGATTACTTCCGCTATTATACAGGAAAAGAATGGGAATTTCCGGAAAATTACGACCTGATGATCAATACAGCAGCCATTGGAACAGACGGTGCTGTGGAAACCATTAAAAATTATCTGAAAGTCCGTGGATTTGAGATTTAAAAAATACAGATAAAAAAGCTGTCATAAAATAAAAGTGCCTTCTCATATACTGAAAACGACGGTATAAAAAGAAGGCATTTTTTATGGCAAATGGACAGGATTTTATATCCAGAGGCAATTTACAGATCCAGGTGATCAACATCCGGAATAATTTTCCCATACAAAACGCAAAAGTTTCCATCAGCTCCAAAGGAGAACCGGAACGTGTGCTGGAACAGCTGACTACAGACTCTTCTGGACAGACGGAAAACATTTCTCTTCCTGCGCCTCCTGAGGAATACAGTTTAGAGCCTGGTATCTACCAGCCTTATTCTGAATATGATGTGCTGGTGGAAGCAGAAGGCTTTAAACCCTTAAATATCTCCGGCACCGAGATTCTTGCAGGAACACAGGCCATCCAGCCTGCAGCACTTACAGGTGATGAAGGCGGCACACCTCCTGAAGACCCAGTAGTCATCCCAGACCACACTTTATTTGGAAATTATCCCCCAAAGATTGCTGAAGCCGAAGTAAAACCGGTAAACGAAAGCGGTGAGATCGTATTAAGCCGTGTGGTGGTCCCACAGACTATTGTGGTCCACGACGGAGCGCCTACAGACTCCACCGCCAAGGATTACTATGTACCATACAGAGATTATATTAAAAATGTGGCTTCCAGCGAAATCTACTCCACCTGGCCCCAAAGTACCATTACTGCCAATGTACTGGCTATCATGTCCTTTACCTTAAATCGTGTATACACGGAGTGGTACAGAAACCAGGGCTATGATTTTACCATTACCTCTTCCACTGCCTTTGACCATAAATGGATCTACGGCAGGAATATCTTTGAAAGCATCTCCCAGGTAGTCGATGAGATCTTTGACAGCTTCCTTTCAAGACCCGGTGTACGCCAGCCCATATTGACCCAGTACTGTGACGGACGGCAGGTTCAGTGTCCACGGTGGATGACCAGATTGTAAGTGCGTATAGGGGATTTTTTCCTAGATTTTGGCAGAATTTTTCTATATTTTTCATCATAAATCAGGTGTTGAAATTTAGCAAGATATAACTGATGATCAAATGTGTGATTTTCTATTTGACAATACCTGGATACTGTAAGGCGCCGTCCTGATCTGGAGTGAGGACTACTGGTTCTGTTGCCCTGACTATTAATAAACAACAAAAAAGGAAGATGCTGGCTAGTTTAACATCTTCCTTTTAAATTACTTTTTCATTGGTTCTGGTCCTGGACCAATCCAGATAGGAAAACCGCGTTTTCCATAGTCACGTGCATAAATTTTAGTACCATCAGGTAACTTCCTTGACGCTCT
>OKUZ01000381.1_pt1 | contig 16834 bp, 15 predicted proteins | sample 1606681 | NCBI WGS metagenome assembly OKUZ01 (sample SAMEA3882524, study PRJEB24775) | human gut metagenome | biome: human-associated habitat; feature: intestine environment; material: feces | place: Netherlands | collected 2009/2010 | reverse complement strand
GTATAATACATTATCGAGTTTGGATGATTTTTTGAATATATGCATGGCAGAACTTCCTGCATTATCGTTATCATTTTTGTCGGTTATTGTCTTTTTCATCGGTGTAGTTCCCCTTTTTGAAGAGTTTGAAGTTCCGACAGAACCAGAAGTCTTAGTGGTAGACGGAGCTTTTGGGGTAACGGAGTTGTTTTCCCGAGCAGTAAAGTTTTCCTGACTGTCACCGAGCAGCCAATCGGCATCTACGTGAAGCGTATCTGCCAGAAAATGGAGGATATCATTTCTAGGAACAGTTTTTCCGCTCACGTACTGGCTTACATGGCTTTTACCTAATTTTACATTATTTTCTGCGGCGATATGAACCAGATCAATCTGTTTCAGGTTCTGTGCATACATCGCCTCTTTAAGTCTATCTGAGAAAGTTGTCATTTGAAAATCTCCTTTCAAACTAAAAAAGTTCAATTTAAAAATAAAATAGTGAAGTTCAAAACTTAAATTGATTATAGCACTTCGAATGATTTGGTTCAATAACAAATATTATTTTTGGTTCAAAAAGTTTGATTCTAGCAACGGCACCCTGAAAAAAGGCGGTATCCCGCCAAAATTCAGATGCTCTGGTAACTTAGTTGCCGAGTAGTTTACAAATAATGATAAGTATTACGTTTCAGGACGATAAAAGTTCCGGTAACGCATAAAGTTAAAAGTTCAGCAATTGCAACCGAGCACCAGACTCCGTTGATCCCGAGAAGCAGTGGAAGTAGCAGAACCACTGCCATCTGAAAGACCAGTGTTCTGAGAAACGAGATCAGCGCAGAGAGCAGACCGTTGTTCAATGCGGTAAAAAATGCAGAGCCATAAATATTGAACCCACTGATCAGGAAAGCAAAGCTGTATAGGCGGAAACCATTGCGTGTGAGCGCAAAAAGTCCATGGTCATAACCGACAAACAATGTGGCAAGTGGTGTTGCGATGAGCTGTGCAATCACAAAGAGGGAAACAGCCCATGTTCCGATCAGCCGAATGCTCTTCAGGAAAAGATTCTTTAATTCATTCTGATTGCCGGCGCCGTAGTGGTAGCTGACGATCGGGGCACTTCCGATGGCATAGCCAAGAAAAATCGAAACAAAGATAAAGTTGACATACATGATCGTTCCGTAAGCGGCAACTCCGTCTTCACCCGCAAATTTCATAAGCTGCATATTATAAAGAGCATTTACAATTGAACTGGAAAGGTTTGTCATAAGCTCGGAAGAACCGTTGGTGCAGGTTTTTAATAAGATTTTGCCATGGAAATGTGTTTTTCTGAGCTTTAATAAGCTGGAGTTTTTCCGTCCGAAGTAGAATAACGGGAAAAGCCCTCCGATAAACTCTCCGCATACAGTTGCAAAGCCTGCACCTGGAAGTCCGAAATGCAGCACAGCAACAAATAAAAAGTCGAGTACCATATTTGTCACGCCGGCGATCACGATTACGCGAAGTCCCAGATGTGGCTTTTCGGCAGTTACAAAAAAACTCTGAAATACATTCTGGAGCATAAAAGCAGGCAATGAAATACAAAGAATACGTCCATATAAAATACAGTTGTCAAGAAGAGTACCGCTTGCACCGAATAAAATGGCAACCGGTTTTACAAGGAACATACTCAGGATTGCGATAATGATTCCTCCGATAGCAGTGATATAGACGAGCATGGAAAAATACTCATTGGCATTTTCGATCTTTCCTTCACCAAGCGTCTTTGCAACAATGGCACTACCACCGGTTCCGATCATGAAACCGAGAGCGCTGATGCCCATCAGAAAAGGCATGATCAGATTAACCGCTGCAAAAGCGCTTTTTCCAACAAAGTTGGAGACAAAAAGTCCGTCAACCACACTGTAAATGGATGTGAAGATCATCATTATAATAGAAGGAAACACAAATTGCAGAAGTTTTTTATAAGTAAAATGCTCGGATAATTGAATTTTCATAGTTTATAGATCCTCCTCAAGGTTAGAAAGCCTAGAACGTAAGGTCTGATTATATTTGGCATTCAGGCGCAGAAGCTGTTCACATTCTTCGGGACTGAAAGAAGCTAAAGTATCATTTTCAATCTGGATGAGAGGAAGCAGCTTTTCCTGAATAAGCTTCTTGCCGGAAGCTGTAAGATGGATATGCATACTTCGTCCTTTTCCGGGTGAGAGGGTAAGATAACCGTCGGTCTGCAGTTTTCGTATAGATGAATTAACCGCCTGCTTTGGCATGCAGGAAGCTTTGCAGATATCACGCTGCAGGCAGTTATCGCCCATTTCAAAAATTGTATAGAAGATGTCTAACGCACTGTCCGAAAGTTGAAGTTTTCGGGCAATCTCGTGATAGATGTCATTTGTTTCTTTATATATGTGATTGTATTCTTTTAAATATTTGCTGATAAGTACAGTAGAATCCGTGTTCATGGTTCACCTCATTTAAATAATTATGCAGATTTCGAAATCAGATGATAGTAAGTCTGAATTCGGACTTATGTCAAGCGGATAATAAAAAGAAATAAGCTGTGCATAATGCATAAAATCTATAAATTTTTAAGGAAGGATTAAGGCTGTGTATGTATAATATCAAAAAAGAAAAAGGTATGTAATCATGTGATTTGTATACATTTACAATACAAGTATAGAGAAAATGAAAGTTGTATTGTTAGTTCATGAAAATTTTACACATAACGCACAAAAATCTAGTTTTCACTGAAAAAAAACGATTACTATAAGGACATAATGCACAAAACGAATAAAAACATTACATTTTTGATGGATAAAATACACGTTTAAAATACAACTTTGAACAAAAACTTTCTTGTATTTTCTTGAAAAGCACAGACTCAAATAATATAATCAAATCATCAAGAAAACGGAGATGGAGGAGAAGATATGAAAAAAGTTTTCAAAAAAGTAACAGCAGCTACAATGGCAGCTACAATGGTAGTCGGACTTGCAGCATGTGGTGGTAGTGGAAGTGGATCTTCTGACAAGAGTGCTTCAAAATCAGACAAGATTAAAATTGGTGTTTCTATTTGGTCTTCAACAGACGTACTTGGATCACAGTGTAAGAAGATCCTTGATGAAGCAGCAAAAGCTCTTGATGTCGAAGTACAGTATGTTGACCAGGGACATGTTTCTGAAAAAGTTACAGCATCTGTAGAACAGCTTGCAGCAGCAGGATGCCAGGGAATCATCATCTGTAACTCATCTGATACAGAAATGACATCTGCTATCAAGACATGTAATGACAATAAAGTATATCTGGCACAGTTCTTCCGTGTTATCAGCCAGGAGAACAGCAAAGATATCTATGATTTAGCAACTGCATCACCGTACTACATCGGTGCTGTTCATGAGAACGAGCCGGAGAACGGCGAGAAATTAGTTCAGATTCTTCTGGATAAGGGCGACAGAAACATCGGTCTGATCGGCTGGGAGCAGGGCGACGCTACCTGGCTTGGCAGATGGGAAGGCTACAAAGCTGGTGTTGAGAAATGGAACGCAGAGCATCCGGATGATCAGGCGAAGCTTTCTGAGCCGCAGTACGCAGGTACTTCTTCTGAGGGTGGTTCCAAGGCAGCAGAGGCTCTGATGTCCGCAGATCCGACTCTGGATGCACTGATTCCGGCAGGCGGCGGCGGTGACCCGCTTCAGGGCGCTATCGCAGCAGTTGAGCGTGCAGGCAAGACTCAGGATATTGACATCGTTTCCACAGACTTCCTTCCGGATCTGGGAGAGAGACTTGAGAATGGTTCCATGGCTGGTGAGTCTGGCGGACATTACTGCGATCCGCTTATCGCTTTCATGATGGTTTACAACGCAATCAAGGGTAACTACACAGGTATCGAGGGCAGCTTCGAGGATGTTCCGTTCCCGTATCTGTATGTATCTTCTCCGGACGACTACAAAGCATATGAGCAGTACTTCGTAGATCAGCTTCCATACACCGATGAGGAACTGGTAGCTATGTCCGAGCTTAGCCTGGATGACCTGAAAGCGACTGCAGCTGGTATCTCCATCGAGGATGCTGCACAGAGAGCAGGCAACTAATTAATTCAGAAACGGATTCAAATTATAGAATTTTAAGAGGCTGAATGTAATAGAAAAGGCCGGTATCGCACGGCGCGATGCCGGTCTTTTCTTTAAAAGAAAAAAGAGACTGAGCAGTTATGAATGAGGTATAAAATATGGGTTCTTCTGTTGTTGAAACAACCGGAAAGAAAAAACTTTCGGGAACTGCCAAGGGTTATATCATCCTGGTAGGCCTGGTAGTGCTTTCCTGGGCGATTTTTAAAGTTCTGACGCCGGGCAATTTTGGTTCTCCGGCCAATATGCTGAGTTATTTTCAGGCCAGCCTGATCGCGACGGTTGGCGCTGTTGGTTTTTACTTTGTTATGGTTATGGGTATGTTCGACTTCTCCATCGGCGCGAACATCATGCTTTCAGCGATTGTAGGCTGTGTATTTGCCTCTCGTTTCGGCATGGGATATGCCGGTCTTATCATCGGCAGCGTGCTGACTGGTACCATTGTCGGACTTTTAAACGGTATTTTTTATGTAAAACTTCGTATCCCGTCCATGATTGTAACGACGGGTCTGGCTCTTATCTATGAGTCGGTTGCCAACTACATCGCAGGCGGCGTGGAGCAGACGCTTCCGTCCAACCTCCGTGCATTCGGACAGATGCCGTGGAACATTATTCTGGCACTTCTGGCATGTGTGGCAGCTTACATTTTCTTAAATTATACAAAGATTGGTACGTATACATATGCGATCGGCAGCAACGAGTTCGTAGCGAAAAACATGGGTATCAATGTTAATAAGTACAAAGTACTTGCATTTATCTTAAGCGGCGCATTTTTAGGCGTTATGGCGATTTTAACGATCAGCTACGGTTCCTCCATGGTAGCGGTAACCGGTATGGCGTCGATGAGCCGTAACTTCGTTCCGACGATGGGATGCTTCTTCGGTCTGGCGTTTAAGAAATATGGCATGCCGCTGCAGGCGATCGTCATCGGCGAGTTTGTTATCAACATTATTTTCTTTGGTTTCATCGCGATGGGTGCACCGACAGCGATCCAGGACGTTATTACAGGTCTGGCACTGTTAATTATCATCACGCTGACCACAAAAGCAGAAAAAGGCGAGATTGTCAAGTAAATCGAGGGAGGAAATGCAATGAGCGAGGTAAGATTACAGGTAAAAAATCTTTGCAAGTCCTTCGGTATCACGAAGGCAGTTCAGAATGTGTCTTTTAATGTCAATAAAGGCGAGGTTCACGCGCTGATCGGAGAGAATGGTTCCGGTAAATCGACGCTGACCAACATGCTGACCGGCATCTACAGTATCGGAAGCGGTACCTTCATTCTGGATGGGAAAGAGATTCATCCGAAGAATCAGGTAGAAGCCAACAACGAGGGTGTTTCTATTATCGTACAGGAGTTAGGAACCCTGTCGGGACTTACAGTAGCGGAAAATATATTCCTGGGACACGAAGATCAGTTCGTACATATGGGAATTAAAAATACAAATGCCATGAATAAAAAGGCGACGGAGCTTCTGAAACAGTACGGCTTCGAGCGCATCAAGGCGGCAGACATTATCGACAACTACAATTTCGAGGACCGGAAGCTGGTCGAGATCGTAAAGGCAACCTACTTCAATCCGAAGATTGTTGTCATCGATGAGACGACCACGGCACTTTCCCAGGAAGGCCGTGAAGAACTTTACAAACACATGAACCGCATCCGTGAGAGCGGCAACACGGTTATCTTTATCTCCCATGACCTTCCGGAGATTCTGGAGAAGTCAGATACCATCACGATCCTGCGCGACGGCGTTTACATTGATACCGTCAAGAGCAAGGATGTGACCGAGGACGATCTGAAACGTCTGATGGTAGGCCGTGAGGTAACAGGTGATTATTACCGTGCAGATTACGGCGAGAAAGTATCAGATGAAGTCGTTCTTTCTGTTAAGAACGTGACGGTTCCGGGACTCATCGAGGATGTCAGCTTTGATCTTCACAAGGGCGAGATCCTTGGCTTTGGTGGTCTGTCCGAGTCCGGTATGCATGAGATCGGCAAAGCAATCTTCGGCGCTTCCTATGACAGAACCGGTACGGTACAGCTGGCAGACGGAACGCAGATCAACGATATCCCGGGCGCGATCAAGCACAGCATCGCGTATACATCGAAGGATCGTGATAATGAGTCAGTCGTTTTAAACCAGAGCATCGGCGACAACATTTGCCTGCCGTCCCTGGATTCGCTGGCAAACAAGCTTCACCTGTTGAGCGATAAGAAATTAAGAGAATTTTCCAACCAGTTTGCAAAACAGATGTCCGTTAAGATGGTAAATGTAAACCAGTTCGTTTCGGAGCTTTCTGGTGGTAATAAGCAGAAGGTCGTTCTGGCAAGATGGATTGGAAAAGATTCCGATATTGTCGTTCTCGACAGTCCGACCCGTGGTATTGATATCAAGGTTAAACAGGACATTTACCAGTTAATGAACCAGATGAGAAAGAACGGAAAATCGATTATCATGATTTCCGAGGAGCTGATGGAGCTGATTGGTATGTGCGACCGCATCATTATCATGAAGGACGGCAAGATCAGCGGTGAGCTGGAACGTGATGAGGCGATGGATGAGAACAGCCTGATCACGATGATGGTATAAGGAGGATGCAATGGAGAATCAAGTTAAGACAAGTACGGAAAATAAAGAGCAGCAGCTCAAAAAGTTATCAAAAATGACGATGATCCGTTCGCTTCTGCCGATTGCGGGACTGATTATCATCTTTCTTATGTTCAATGCCCTGACGAATTTCCGGATGATGAATAACCTTCCTCTGGTACTTTCCCAGGTGTATGTCACCATGATTTCGGCAACCGGCGTATTCTTTATCATGACGATGGGCGGTCTGGATTTCTCCCAGGGTTCCATTCTTGGTATTGCATCGATTGTTGTCTGCATGGTTTCCAAGACCAGCATTCCACTGGCGATTGTGGCAGGTATCGCGGTTGGTGCAGCGATCGGCGCCATCAACGGTTACTTCTATGTATACCGCAAGATTAAATCCTTCATCGTTACGATTTGTACGATGTTCTTATTCCGTGGATTTATCAAATATCTGACGACCAACGCGCCGGTAGCCGGCTCTGCGATGTTAATCAACTTCGACAGCACTGAATTAAAGCTGGCTTGTACGTTGGCGGTCCTGATTATCGGATTTATTTTATTCCGCTTTACCAAGTTTGGTACTTATTTAAAGGCGATCGGAGCAGGTGAGAAAGCAGCGATGTTCTCCGGCATCCGTACCGACCGCATGAAGTTCCTTATCTACACACTGGCAGGTGCGATCACAGGATTTGCCGCATTTATCAATGTTATCAAGGTTGGTTCGGTTACTTCTTCCGGTGGTAACCAGCTTGAGACCCAGATCCTGATTGCACTGGTACTGGGCGGTATGCCGATTTCCGGTGGTGCGAAGGTACGTTTTGAGAATATCATCGTTGGTTCTCTTCTGTACATCGTCCTGAACAGTGGTCTGACGATGATGGGCTTTACCACACAGATGATGCAGCTCATCCAGGGTGTTGTATTCCTGATATTCGTAGCTGTATTCGCAGACCGACAGTCCCTGCAGGTTATCAAATAGGACAGACGAAAGCGACATCTGGAGGTTACAGTATGAGGGAGAACAGCAGCCGGAATCAGGATGGACTTAAATATCAGAAGCTCTACAACTGGGGTCGGACGCTGATTATGAGCGGGGTGCTCCGGAATATGGACAAGTTTCCGTCCGAGCACATGCTCCAGAATAAATTTGGATACTCCCGCCAGACGGTCCGCAACGCGCTCGACCGCCTGGAGCAGGACGGGCTGATTGCCCGGGTCAAGGGAAGCGGCACCTACGTTTCCTACGCGCCGGAGAAGAATAAGGAAGAACGTCCCCGCATCGGACTGATTCTCAGTTATTTTTCAGATTACCTGTTTCCGCAGGTGTATGAGGGAATCGAGTCCGTCCTGCGGGAGGAAGGCTATGAGATCAGTGTTTCAGTCACGCGCAACCGCTTAAATGACGAGGCTCTGTATCTCAAGGGGATGCTGGGGCGCAATGTGTCTGGACTCATCATCGAGGGGACGCGTTCCAGTTTCCCGAATCCGAATCTGCGGCTTTACAAGGAGATACGGCGGAGAAATATTCCGACGCTGTTTATTCACAATCATTACCAGAATGAGACGTTTGACAGCGTGGAGATGTCGGATGCGCGCGCGGGCTATGAGCTGACGCGGATTCTGATACAGAACGGACATACCCGGATCGGCGGTATTTTCAAATACGATGACTGGCAGGGGATCGAGCGTTACCGCGGCTTTATTGAGTGCCTGTCGGATTTCGGGATCGATTTCCAGGAGGACTGGATCCGCTGGTATTCGACCCGGGATATGGAAGAAAAATTAAGCAAAAAAGGACTCCAGCGGATGTACCGCCGGACGAAGGACTGTACCGCGATGATCCTCTACAACGACGAGGTAGCGGGCAGCTATATGGATTTTTTAAAGGACCGCGGGCTGCGTGTGCCGGAAGATATTTCCCTGGTATCGTTTGATGATGCCGGACCGGCGCAGGAGGGGGATCTCACGATCCTGTCCGTGATTCATCCCAAGTACAATCTTGGGCGGCTGACAGCGCGCAATCTTCTGCGGATGATAGAGGATTCGGATTGGCAGGAAAAGAAGTATTCGTACCGGTTTCCAGTGATGTTTAACAACGGAAATTCGGTTCGGGATATACATTGAAAATGACAAGGAGGCAGATTAAAATGAAAAAGTTATACTTTATTGTGGGTTCCCAGGACTTATACGGAGAGGAATGCCTGAAACAGGTTGCAGAAGACAGCCGTCAGATGGTTGCATTCTTAAACGAAAAAGTGGGCGATCTGGCAGAGATCGAACTTCTTCCAACCGTAGAGACTTCTGAAATCTGTATTCAGGATATGCGGAAAGCTTCGAATGATGATGACTGTGTCGGCGTTATCACATGGATGCACACCTTCTCCCCTGCAAAAATGTGGATCAAGGGTCTGCAGGAATTAAGAAAACCGCTGCTTCATTTACATACACAGGCAAATGAGAAGCTTCCGTATGACGAGATCGATATGGATTTCATGAATCTGAACCAGTCTGCACATGGTGACCGTGAGTACGGCTTCATCCTTGCAAGAATGGGTATTCCGCATGAGGTTGTAGCTGGATATTACAAACATGACGATGTGGTAGCAAAGATCCGCCAGTTTGCATCCGTTGCAAAGGCTATCTCCTACTCTAAGTCCTTAAAGGTAGCTTCCTTCGGCAACAACATGCGTGAAGTGGCTGTAACTGATGGTGACCGCGTAGAGAGCCAGATCAAATACGGCTGGGAGTGCAACTACTATGCACTGGGCGATCTGGTTGACATCATCAACCAGGTAACCGAGGAAGAGATCGATGCGAAGATGAAAGAGTATACCGATAAGTATACAATGAAGACCGACCGCATTGATTCTGTCCGCGAGCAGGCTAAATATGAAGTAGGTCTGGAAAAATTTCTCTCCGCGAACGGAATCGGCGCATTCGCTGATACATTCCAGGATCTGCACGGCTTAAAGCAGCTTCCGGGTATCGCAGCACAGAACCTGATGGGCAAAGGCATCGGCTTTGGTCCGGAGGGCGATTACAAGATTTCCGCTCTGTCTGCAGTCCTGATGAAGATGTCCGAGGGCAAAGAGGGCGCAACCGGCTTTATCGAGGATTACACCTACGATCTGACTCCGGGACAGGAGTTAGAGTTAGCTTCCCATATGCTGGAGGTTCCGCCGGCATTTGCAGCAACCAAACCGGAGATTGATGTAATTCCGCTGGGTATCGGCGGCAAGGAGGATCCGGCAAGACTGATCTTCGACGGCGTGACCGGCGATGGTATCCAGGTAACGATGGTAGATATGGGCGATCATTTCCGCATCATCTGTGCAGATATCGAGCTTGTAAAACAGCCGAAACCGATGCCAAAACTTCCGGTAGCGAGAATTATGTACCGTCATAAACCGAACTTCCAGATCGGTACGGCTGCATGGTGCTACGCAGGCGGCGCTCATCACTCCGTTGTATCTACCGCTCTGACGAGAGATGACATCGCTATGTTCGCGCGTCTGACCGGTACCGAGTTAATTACAATCGGCGAAGATACGACAGAGGCTGATTTACAGAAATTCTTTATGAAATAATAGGGCGTTTGAAAGATAAAAATTTTTGAAAAAGACGTAACTGCATAAGTTTTTGCCACAACTGTGAAAATAGAATAGTTATGAATGACGGGGCGTGCCGCAGCCAAGGGGATGAAAATTCCGGCGGCGGTGCGCTTTTTGCTACAATGAGGAGGATGGATATGGGCCGCAGTGCGGAAGAGATCAAGAAAGACATAGAGAGCGGAAATACAGCGCTCGGAATTGAATTTGGTTCGACCCGAATCAAGGCAGTCTTGACGGACGGCGCGACCGCGCCGATCGCGCAGGGGAGCTATGAGTGGGAAAACCGTCTGGAAAATGGTATCTGGACCTATTCCCTGGAAGATATCTGGAAAGGTTTAAAGGACTGCTACGCGGATCTGGCTGCCGATGTGAAGAAACAATACGGTTTAACGCTTAAAAAGGTTGGTGCGATGGGCGTCAGCGCCATGATGCACGGCTATATGGCATTTGATGCGGACGGAAAGCTGCTCGTTCCGTTCCGTACCTGGAGAAATACGATGACCGCCGAGGCAGCAAGACGCCTGACGGACCTGTTTAACTACAATATCCCGCAGAGATGGAGTATTGCACACCTGTATCAGGCGGTGATCAACGGCGAGGAGCATGTATCCCGCGTGCATTTTCTGACCACCTTAGCCGGATATGTACATTGGAAACTGACCGGTAAGCAGGTACTTGGCGTCGGCGATGCTTCGGGTATGTTCCCGATCGACCCGGCAACCGGACAGTATGATGCTGAAATGCTGGATAAGTTCGAAGAAATGATGGTTCCAAAGGGATATCCGTGGAAGCTGCGCGACCTTCTGCCGGAGGTTCTGAGCGCTGGCGATGAGGCGGGAACGCTGACTGAGGAAGGCGCGAAGCTGCTGGATGAGAGCGGCAATCTGGAAGCTGGCATTCCGCTGTGCCCGCCGGAGGGCGATGCAGGAACCGGTATGACTGCAACCAATAGTGTGGCAGTCCGCACCGGTAACGTATCTGCCGGAACTTCCGTATTTGCAATGGTTGTTCTGGAAAAGACTCTGGAGACGGTTCACCAGGAGATTGACATGGTAACTACGCCGGACGGTCATCTGGTCGGCATGGTTCACTGCAACAACTGTACCTCCGATCTGAATGCCTGGGTAGGTCTGTTTGAAGAGTTCTATGAGCTGATGGGTCAGAAAACAGACCGCAACACCCTGTTTGGAACCCTGTACCGCAAGGCGCTTGAGGGTGATGAAGACTGCGGTGGACTGATGTCCTACTGCTACCTCTCCGGCGAGCCGATCACCGACTTCGAGGAGGGACGCCCGCTGTTTATGCGCCGTCCGGACAGCAAGCTGGGACTGGCAAACTTCATGCGTACCCACTTATACAGTTCCCTGGCAACCCTGAAATATGGTCTGGACATTCTGTTCAAGGAAGAGCACGTGACACTGGATAAACTGATGGGCCACGGCGGATTCTTCAAGACGAAGGGCGTTGGACAGCGTATCATGGCGGCAGCGGCTGACGTGCCGGTATCCGTTATGGAGACAGCCGGTGAGGGCGGTGCCTGGGGTATCGCGGTTCTGGCGGCGTACCGCAAAGATAAGAAGCCGGGACAGAGCTTGTCCGATTACTTGAATGAGCAGGTATTTGCAGATGCAAAGGCGGAGACGATGGAGCCGGATGCAAAGGATGTCGAGGGCTTCAATGCGTTTATGACAAGCTATATCAATGGTCTGGCTGCCGAGAGAGGCGCCGTAGAAGGAAGGTTTTAATCGATGCTGGAAGAATTAAAAAAAGAAGTATACGAAGCTAATATGCTGCTTCCGAAATACGGTCTGGTTACCTTTACCTGGGGCAATGTTTCCGGGATTGACCGCGAGAAGGGGCTGTTTGTCATCAAACCGTCTGGCGTGGACTATGACAAACTGACGCCAGATGATATGGTTGTCATGGATCTGGAAGGAAACCGCGTTGAGGGAACGCTGAATCCGTCCTCTGATACAAAAACCCACCTGATTCTTTATAACCGTTTTCCGAAGATCGGCGGCGTGGTTCACACGCACAGCCCGTGGGCGACTTCCTGGGCGCAGGCGGGACGCGACATTCCGTGCTACGGAACGACCCATGCAGATTATATTTATGGTTCCGTTCCATGCGCGAGAAACTTAAATGAGGAAGAATTAAAGAATTATGAGTGGAACACAGGCGTGCTGATTGCAGATTTGTTTGAGGAGAGGAAGCTCGACCCGATGGCGGTGCCATGTGTGCTTTGCAAGAACCATGGACCGTTTACCTGGGGCAAGGATGCGCATGAGGCGGTTCACAACGCGGTTGTACTCGAGGAGGTTGCCAAGATGGCGGCGCGCTGCGAGATGATCAATCCAGATGTGAAGGAAGCGCCGCAGTGCCTGCAGGATAAACATTATCTGCGGAAGCATGGTCCGGGGGCGTATTACGGACAAGGGAATTTGTAGTTACTATTCACGGGTAGGCACTTTTGAAACCGAAAGTGCCGTAAGAAAACGTGGTGGCAGCAGGAATTTGCCGTATTTAAATGCGAAGCCACGGCAAATTCCGTTACTGGGCACGTATGCGTGAACAGTAACAATTTGTAAAATATAGATTCAAGTATGGAAATAGATGGGACAAGTATGGTATACTTATGTATAGTAGATATAGGAGATACTGGCTATCTATCTTATAAAAATTAGGAGGATATGAGAAATGAAATTTTTTATTGATACCGCGAATGTTGATGAGATCCGTGAAGCGAATGATATGGGTATTATCTGTGGCGTTACCACAAACCCGTCTCTGATTGCTAAAGAAGGCCGTGATTTTAATGAGGTTATCAAAGAGATCACCAGCATTGTAGACGGACCGATTTCCGGTGAGGTTAAGGCTACGACTGTGAAGGCAGAGGATATGATCGCTGAGGGCCGTGAGATCGCTAAGATTCATCCGAACATGGTTGTTAAAATCCCGATGACTACCGAGGGCTTAAAGGCTGTGAAAGCTCTGTCCGCTGAGGGCATCAAGACCAATGTAACCCTGATCTTTACTGCCAACCAGGCACTTCTGGCTGCAAGAGCAGGCGCTACATACGTTTCTCCGTTCTTAGGCCGTCTGGATGACATCTCCACCAACGGTACAGACCTGATTTACGATATCGTAGAGATCTTTGACAATTATCCGGAGATTTCCACCGAGATTATCTGTGCTTCCACCAGACATCCGATGCACATCATCGAGTGCGCGAAGGCTGGCGCTGACATCGCAACGGTTCCGTTCAAGGTTCTGATGCAGATGGTAAAACACCCGCTGACTGATGCTGGTATCGAGAAATTCAAAGCAGATTATGAGGCTGTATTCGGTAAATAAAGAGAAACAATAGGAAATACCTCTTGAACTTCCGAAAAAAGCATGTTATACTAGGCACGATAACATAATAGACTGACTGGAAAGAGTGGACAAAAAAGTCCACTCTTTCTAATTTCATAGAAAGGTGGTGGGGGTGTGGCAAAGGGAGAGCAGTACGAAGCACGGGTAGAGGCGTGGATCACGCCGGTTCTGGAGCAGCATCAGTTTGAGCTGGTTGATGTGGAGTATGTCCGCGAGGTCGGCGTCTGGTATCTGCGGTGCTACATTGACAAAGAGGGCGGTATTACCGTTGATGACTGCGAGGTAATCAGCCGTCTGCTTGGTGAATGGCTGGATAAGGAAGATTTCATCGAGGACAGCTATATACTGGAGGTGAGTTCTCCGGGACTGGGACGTCCTCTGAAGAAAGAGAAAGATTTTGCAAGAAGCATCGGCAAAGATGTGGAGATCCGCCTGTATAAAGCGATCGACAAACAGAAGGAATTTACAGGAACGCTTACGTCCTATGACGCGGATTCCGTGACACTCACGATGGAGGACGGCAGCGAGCGTACATTTGAAAAATCAGGGATTGCTTTGATTCGTTTAGCCTTTGATTTTTAGACGGTAGGAGGAGATAAAATAAAATGAATAAAGAGTTGATTGAGGCAATAAATCTGCTGGAAAAAGAAAACAATATCAGCAAAGATGTTCTTTTAGAAGCGATTGAAAATTCTCTGCTGACAGCATACAAAAACAATTATGGCCGGGCAGATAATGTCAAGGTAAACATCAACCGTGAAACAGGAGATTTTTCCATCGTGGCAGAGCGTGAGGTCGTGGAGACTGTAGAGGATCCGATGACCCAGGTAAGCCTGGCAGAGGCAAAGCTCTTAAACAGCAAGTATGAGCTGGGCGACATCGTTCAGTTTTCTGTCAATTCCAAGGAGTTTGGACGTATCGCCGTTCAGAACGCGAAGAATGTTATCTTACAGAAGCTTCGTGAGGCAGAGCGCAACGCCCTGTATGAGGAGTGGCACTGCAGAGAGAAAGATATCGTAACGGGTATCGTACAGCGCTATGTAGGACGCAACATCAGCATCAACTTAGGCAAGATCGACACGATCTTGAACGAGAGTGAGCAGGTAAAGGGCGAGGTATTCAAACCGACCGAGCGTATCAAACTGTATGTCATCGAAGTAAAAGAGACACAGCGCGACCCGCGTATCACCGTATCCAGAAGCCATCCAGATCTGGTAAAACGCCTTTTTGAGTCTGAGGTTGCCGAGGTCCGAGACGGTACCGTAGAGATCAAGGCGATTGCACGTGAGGCAGGTTCCCGTACGAAGATGGCAGTCAGCTCCAACGACCCGAACGTCGATCCGGTCGGCGCATGTGTCGGCTTAAACGGCGCGCGTGTCAGCGCGGTTGTCAATGAGCTGCGCGGTGAGAAGATCGATATCATCAACTGGGATGACAACCCTGCATTCCTGATTGAGAACGCGTTAAGCCCGGCAAAGGTTATCCTGGTTGCAGCAGATGAGGAAGCACGCGAGGCACAGGTGATCGTTCCGGATTACCAGCTTTCCCTGGCAATCGGTAAAGAGGGGCAGAATGCACGTCTGGCAGCCCGCCTGACCGGCTTCAAGATCGATATCAAGAGCGAGACACAGGCAAGAGAGTCTGGTCTTTTAGATGAGCTTGAGAGCGGTTATGAGGAAGGCTTCGAGGGCTACACCGATGACCCGCTGATCAGCGTGGCAGAGGAAGACGCAGCCGAGGCAGCAGAAAATAAGGCAGCTGAGGGCACAGAAGAGCCGGCAGCGGAGCAGGAATAATCCTGACAGATAATGTGCGGGGATGCTGATTTCGGGCGGAACGAGCAGATTTGGCAGAAAGAAAGCAGCAGAACCGGGATTTGACAGAAATGGAAGTGATAGACAGTGGGAGCAAAGAAAGTGCCGCTCAGACAGTGCATCGGATGCGGAGAAATGAAGAGCAAAAAAGAAATGATCCGCGTTTTAAAGACAGCCGACGATACGATCGAGATTGACGCGACAGGCCGTAGGAATGGACGCGGCGCCTACCTCTGTCCTTCGATGGACTGCTGGAAAAAGGCGGTAAAGAGCAAAGGACTGGAGCGGTCGCTCAAGATGGCGATTCCGAAGGAAGTCTATGAGGCGCTGGAAAAGGAGATGGAGCAGTTTGGAGAATCGTAAAAAGGTGCTGAATCTTCTGGGACTGGCGACGCGCGCCGGTAAGACGGCAAGCGGCGAGTTCATGACCGAGAAAGCGATCAAGAGTGGAAAAGCGTATCTGGTGATCGTGTCAGAAGAAGCGTCGGATAATACAAAAAAGATGTTTGAAAATTCATGTGCATACTACAAGGTTCCCGTGTACCAGTTCGGCATGAAAGAAGAGCTGGGACACGCGATGGGAAAAGAGATGAGAGCGTCTCTGGCCGTTTTGGATTCCGGTTTTGCAAAGGCGTTAAGAGAGAAGTTAGATGATTAACGCTTTTCTGGGCGGGCTCTTTTAGGAGCTTATGCAGAACGGGAAGGCAGTGCCGGAACGGAGGTAGCAAAACATGAGAGTTAATGAGTTGTCAAAACAGATTGGCAAATCAAATAAAGAAGTTTTAGAGATACTGCAGAAAAATCATTTTGACGTAAAAAGCCATTCTTCCAAGGTGACGGAGGAACAGGCAGAAGCAGTCAGACGCTTCCTTGCAGGAGCAAAGAGACAGACGACAGCGTCAAAGACAGATACAGGAAAGGCGGAAACAAATCGAGTGGAAGATATAAAGAAAGAGCCGTTAGAGGCAGAAAAGAAAGAGGCGGAGAAGACAACTGAGCCGCCGAAAAAGCGGATTGCAGCGGTTTATCGTCCGCAGAACAGCGTACAGAGAGGAAGCCGTCCGGCAGGCAAGGCCAATACAGGAAACGCAGCCAAGACCGGCGCGCCGGCAAGCCGTCCGGCAGCAGCAAGTGCAGAGCAGACCGCAGAGCCGGCTAAGAGCGCAGCTCCAGCGGAGAACCGTGATGGACAGAGAAGCGGCTATCAGGGAAACCGCGACGGACAGAGAAGCGGCGGCTATCAGGGAAACCGCGACGGACAGAGAAGCGGCGGCTATCAGGGAAACCGTGACGGACAGAGAAGCGGCGGCTATCAGGGCGGCCGTGATGGTCAGAGAGGCGGA
>OKUZ01000378.1_pt1 | contig 16912 bp, 16 predicted proteins | sample 1606681 | NCBI WGS metagenome assembly OKUZ01 (sample SAMEA3882524, study PRJEB24775) | human gut metagenome | biome: human-associated habitat; feature: intestine environment; material: feces | place: Netherlands | collected 2009/2010 | reverse complement strand
TCGTAAATCTCGCGTACTTTGCCTTCTTTAACTGGCTTCATTTCCTGCATAGCTTTACACCTCATCACTTTTCTATTTTTCATTTTTGTAAAAGTCCCAAAGGCATGACTGTTTCACAATCTCAGCCTGCCTGTTTCCGCTTTTACAGCACCCAATTATTTTACCATTTTGCAAACAAAAAAACAATTCTCTTAAATGCCGAAATCAAGGCATCTTTTCCCGAAATCCATGTGAATCTTCACATGTATCCATTCAAAGTGATTGATTCCTACACTATCTTCGTTTTATAATAAGAAAAAACCAGCAGGATACTCTGCCTGCGAGGGACATTTCAGCTCACAAAACTAATTTACCATATATTCCAGGAGGCACTATGATCTATAAATTTGCAGCCGCCGACATGGACGGTACTTTATTAAATGACAAAAACGAAATTACACCATACACCATTGAAATAATCCGGCAGGCAGCCGCGCAGGGACTGATTTTCTCCATTTGCACCGGGCGCCCCATTCAGGGAGTGGAGCGCTATCAGAAACAGGATACCTGGAAAACCGACCCGACCGTTTCCCCCGAAGGCTTTGTCCTCATCCAGAAAATCATGATGGAAGGAAAGGAGCTTTCGCAGGAAATCCCTTATGATTCCATTGTTGTGACGGAGTTTGCCGAAAAAGTCATGACAGACAAATAAAAATATCCCCCTACAAAAAAACTCCTACTGCAAGCTGTTTACACTGTCTGCAATAGGAGTTTTTCTGATGCAAGTTTATCTATATCATCCGATTTTTTCGGTCGTTGATAGGAAGAATCTATGTGAATGTATGTGAATCGGCATTTCAACCGCATTTTTCTTAATTTTTATCTGTAGGAATTGCTTTAGCTGTTTTTATCTGCAACGGTAAGCTGCAGCTTGATTTTATCCTTGTTATCTCTCACAACCGTCAGGTCAACCTTTTTTCCGATATCCGAGCTGTCCATTGCGTTCAGCAGGCTGTCCATATCCTTAATGGTCTTGCCATTGAACTGTGTGATAATGTCGCCGGATTTCAGACCTGCCGCTGCCGCAGGGCTGTTGTCCTTTACCTCAAGCACCAGTGCGCCGACCTCAAGGTTATACAGAGATGCGTTTGTACCGGTAATGCCGATATAGGGCTGCGGCTGTGTGCCTGTTTCCAGCAGGCTTTCTACGGTTGGCTTAATCTGATTGCTGGGGATGGCATAGCCCATGCCCTCTGCCATAGAGGAATTATATTTTGCCGTATTGATACCGATGACCTCACCCTTGCTGTTTACCAGTGCGCCGCCGCTGTTGCCGCTGTTGATTGCCGCACTGGTCTGCAAAACAGTCAGGGAATTGCCGTCTACGTTAATGGTCTGCTCCTTCATGCTGACAATGCCGTCCGTTGCGGAAAGCCCCATGCCCATGGCGTTGCCGATAGCAATGACACATTCGCCGACCTCAAGGTCATCCGAATCACCGAAGGTTGCGGTTGTTACCTTTTCCACGCCTGCCTTTTTCAAATCAGACCAGGAAACAGAAAGCACCGCCAGGTCAGATTCGCTCTTTGTGCCGACTACCTTTGCCGGTACGCTCTTATCGCCGTCCAGTGTCACATAAATGGAATTTGCACCCTCGATAACATGGTTATTTGTCGCAATGGCAATCTTATCATCATCCGAATAGAAGATCACGCCGCTGCCTGCGCCCTCTGCTTCGTATGGTACGGTGAAATGCCCCATATACTGTGTCACGCCTGTTGTGGTAGTGGAAACGCTGACAACAGAGGGCTTTACCTTCTTCACGATATCCACAGTGGAAAGCCCGTTTGTCAGATAGGATACGCTTTCCGTATTGCTTGTGGATGCGGTCTTTGCGCCGGTTTCCTTTCCGAAATGGCTCTGTGCCGCGCTGTAGCTGACCCCAATCGCAGAGCCGCCTGCGATGCTGCAAACCAGACAGGCTGCAATGAATTTCTTCCAGCCGTTTCCGCTCTGCTTTCTTTTCGGCTTTTTCACCTTTTCCTCATAATGATATTCTCTGACGCAGGGACCTGTATATTCCTGCTCTGCTTCTGCGGTTTCTTCCGCAAAGGCTTCTGCTTTCTCTGCGCCTTCCTCAGCAGTGGCTTCCGAAACGCTTTCCTGTTCAGAAAAGCCCTCCTCCTCGGAAAATTGCTCACCGGAAATTTCCTCTGTATATTCCTCGCCGGAAATCACCTCTGCCTCCATCTCTATGGATTCTCCGTCTACATGGGGTTCGTCTTCCATGCCGTCTGCGGAATAGTCAATGGATTCCTGCTCTGTTTCTTCATATTCATCTTTCTTTTTCGGATTGTACTCATCATATTCGTACATGCTCTATCCCTCCATATCTTTTATGGCTTTGTTTTATCTTATGCCGTTATTATACTGTTTGAATTTGAACGAAGTATGAACGTCAGGTGAATAATCCATGTTTTTCCTTAAAGAACGATTAAGATAAAATGAGAGCATAAAAAAAAGAACCTTGAAGCAATCAAGGCTCTAAAAAGTGCGGCTGGTGGGACTCGAACCCACACGCTGTCACCAGCGTCAGATTTTGAGTCTGATGCGTCTGCCAGTTCCGCCACAGCCGCAGAAATAAACTGCTTAAATATAATAGCATACCTTTTCCGAGATTGCAAGGGAAATTTTTCTTAATTTAAAAATTTGCTTTCCCCGAAAAAAGTATTTATAATAGCTTTTGAAATCAAAACGAAAGAAGGGAGCAACCCATGCAGAAAAAAGACATTTTGGAATTAAAGCGCCGCTTCAAAAAAGATGCCTGCACCTTTACGAAATTACGCGGCTGTTATGTGGACAACCAAAAAAATATTCTCTTACATATCGACGAAACCTTTCTCAATCTGGAGGAGGATGAATTTTATAAATATCTGGAAATTGCAAAAAAGGCTCTTTCCGGCACAATCGGCAACAATCTTTTAGAGCTTTCCTTCCGCAGGGATGAAGCAGGAGAAGAAGCGCAGAAGTTCTTCCTTGCCCTGCGCGACAGTGCTTTGAAGCAGGATGGGCTTATGATGTTATCACGAAAACAACCGACAACAATAAGCTGGACGAATCCGAAGAGGTTTATGAATATGTCCTCTGCGCCATCTGCCCTGTCGAGCTGACAAAGGCAGGCTTAGGCTATCATAAGGATAAAAACATCATCGCGCCTCGTATTCGTGATTGGGTGGTTTCCGTCCCCGAAACAGGGTTTCTCTTTCCTGCCTTTTCCGACCGCAGCAGTGATGTAAATGCCATGGGCTATTATGTGAAGGATGCCAAAAAGGCGCAGCCTGCGTTCATGCAGGAGGTTTTGGGCTGTGAAGCAAAGCGCACCGCCGCCGAGGAAAAAAAGACCTTCCATGGCATTTTAAAGGATGTTATTTCCGAGGAGGTGGAGGATGCGAAAACCGTCATTCTGGATATTCAGCAGGATTTGAATGATATGGTGGAGGAACACAAAAATGTGTTTGAAAACGAGCCTGTTCTCCTAACACCGCCTGCCATTCGGGAGGCTATGGCAGAAAAAGGTCTTTCCGAGGAAGTCATTTCCAAGGTGGAGGAAATTTGTGAGGAAGCCTTCGGCGATACCCCTCCCCTTGCGGAAAATCTGATTGACAGCAAGGCATTGCAAACGCACGCTGCCGCGAAAAAAGCGAATGTGCTGGCATTAGAGGTAGAAAGCCTGAAGCAAAAATTGGAGGAAAAGGAAGCCCTCCCTGAAAAAGAGGTCATTTTGCAGGTTTCTGCGGAAAAGCTGCCTGCCATCCAGACGGAATTTATCAATGGTAAAAAGTGCATTGTCATCCCCTTAGAAGAAGATGAACATGCCACCATCAACGGCAAGCATTGGGACAATGCGCCCTTTTAAAGGCTATGTATGGGATAAGGTAAATTTGCCTTATCCCCTTTTTTATGCCTTTGCCGTATAGGGTGCCAGCTCCAATCGAATGAAAAAGCCCCTGTCATGCTGACAAACAGGACATTCCTGCGGTGCCTCCTTCCCTTCAAAAATAAAGCCGCAATTTAAGCACATCCATTTACATTCCACAGAATTGATGAATAATTTATTTTCCTCCAATAAATCTGCAAGCTGTCCGAAACGGTCTCCATGTGTTTTTTCAATGCCTGCAATCTGATGAAAGGATGCTGCCACCTGCGGAAAGCCCTCCTCCAGCGCCTTATCCCCAAACGCCTGATACACCGGGTCAAATTCTTCATATTCGTTATGCTCTGCCGCACGCAAAAGCTCCGAAACGGATTCATAAATATCCACGGGATAGCCGCCGTCAATGTGAACCGTTTCCCCCGAAAGCTCCTTCAAATGCTGATAAAAAACCGCCGCATGCGCCTCCTCCTGCTTGGCAGTAAACCTGAATACAAATTCCACCACCTGCATTTTCTGTTCTTTCGCCTGCGCCGCAGCAAAGATATAACGGTTTCTCGCCTGACTTTCCCCTGCAAAGGCACGCATAAGGTTTTTCTTTGTTTCGCTCTGTTTAAAATCCATAGCTTTCCCTCTCCTTCTTTTTCTTTAGTATGGACGAAGATGAAGCAGCTATACCCTTCTTTTTTCACATTAAAAAAAGTCCCCATAAAAGGTGCGCCCGAATAAGAAACCTTGCATTCTGAAATGCTGAAAGCTACAGCTATTGCATTTTCTTCATGCTTTCTTATCGGAACACCCCTAATAGGGACTTTTCAAAATTTTTCCGTTAAACAATGATATAGATTACCGCAATCGTCAGACCCAGACCAATCAGCAGAATACTCTGCGCGAAGCCTTCGCGGTATACCTGATGGTCATTTTCATAATCCGTATAAGCAGAGAAATATTTATCCTCCGGCGGAACAATGCGTCCGTTATCATTATTAAAGATAAAGATACGCAGCAATGCAATGATATCATCCATCAGATTTCCTGCGATACGGGCGAAGAAGCCACCCACATAAGGCAGAACGGTCAGCAGAATCGGGCGATATACCTTATCCTCCAGATTGCACCATTCCGGCCAGCGATCCACATAAACCAGATTGCCGTTTGCATCCTTCTGCATCAGCACCTTGCGGATGAACAGGAAATACACCACAATGCCCACACAGATGGAAATCACCGCACCCTTGAGGTTTACCCATGCGAAATAATGCACGGCATGCGCAGGGGTATGTGCATTCATGAAATGTGCGCCCATTGCCGCCAGAGCATCCTGTGTCTGGTGAGGGAAGATACCCAGAATCGGCAGGCAAATTGCAATCGCGCCCAGAATGACCGCCATCAGCTTGCTGATATAAGGCCCATTTTTGACAGGCTTCGGTGCGCCGTAGGGGTTATCCTCAAGGAAGATACATACGAAAATCTTCGTCATATAGGCCAGTGTCAGCCCACCGGAGAACAGGAACAGAATTTCCGCGCCCTTCATAAACGCGATGGACTGCCCTGCTTCCTTCAGCACCTCGATATATTCCACCATGCTCTCGTGAATCAGCGTTTTGGAGATATAACCGTTCCACAGAGGGATACCGCCGATACCCAGAATCGGCATCAGGAAAATCAGCTTCAGTAGCGGCTTATCCTTACCGTAGCCACGAATCTTATTCAGATTTAATTCTCTCAGGTTCATGAAAATCACACCTGCACCAAGGAACAGCAGCAGCTTGAACAGAGAGTGATTCAGGAAATGCAGCAGTGTGCCGCTTGCCGCCAAGGCGTTATGCTCGCCCAGAAGCCCCTGCATCCCGATGGCAATGATGATAAAGCCAATCTGGGACATGGAGGAGCAAGCCAATGTGCGTTTCAGATTGACGGAGAATACCGCCAGAACCGCGCCAAGCACCATTGTGATAATGCCCAGAATCAGAATAAACTGCCCCCAAGCCGCATCATGCAGGAAAAGCTTGCAGCTGACGATAATCGTACCAAATACGCCTGTTTTTGTCAGCAGACAGCTGAGCAGCGCACTGGAGGGTGCCGGTGCAACGGTATACGCATTCGGCAGCCAGATATGCAGCGGAAACAGCCCTGCCTTCGCCGCAAAGCCAAACAGAATCAATACGCCGATGGCATAGAACTCCGCAGGGTTTTCCCTGCTCTGCATAAACGCGGTCAGCTCTGCCATGTTCAGCGTGCCTGCCTTCTGATACATCATAAACAGACCCATCAGTGTCACCAGACCGCCAATCACCGCTACCGCAAGGTAGGTTTTTGCGGAGCGAACCGTGAAGTCCTCCTCATCATGCATAACCAGCACAAAAGAGGTAAAGGACATAATTTCAAAGAAAATAAATGTCGTAAACAAATCGGCGGAAAGGAAAATTCCCATCGTTGCGCCCAATGTCAGGAACACAAAGAAATAATACCGATTTCTGTTCCGTTCAGCCGCCATGTATTCCTTGGAAAAGATGGTTGTAATCAGCCAGATTGCGCCCGTCAGCACGGCAAGAATCACGCCGAAGCCATCCGCCACAAAGCTCAGCCCCAAGCCGCAGAAGCCGCGCAGGCTATAAACTGTTTCCTTCCCAATCAGCATTAGGCTCGCAATGAAAATCACCGCAGATAAAATCCAGCACCAGATATCCCTTGCGCCCTTATTGCTGCGCCCGATGATGTAGCTGATTACCGCACCCAGAAAAGGAAAGAACACCAGAAACGGTAAAATTATGCTTGTTGTCATAGTTTCCATGCTTTCTCCCCTCCTTTACAGTATGCCCATAATCGCATCATTCATAATGCCCAGCAGTGTCGCAGGCATCAGACCCATCAGAATCGAAACAGCTGCCAGAACAATCAAAGGCACTGTCATATATTTATTCGGATCGGATACATGATCGTAATAGCCTGCAGGGTATTCCTTCTCCCGCGGGAAATATGCCCGAATGATGATGGAGAAGATATACAATGCCGTCAGCAGTGCAGACAAAATCAGCGCAACCACGCCGATATAGGTAACAGGGTTGCCGCTTGCGGTTGCCGCAGTTGCCAATGCCCATTTGCTGTGGAAGCCTGCAAAGGGCGGCACGCCAACCAGACCAATCCCCGTAATTGCCATTGTTGCAAAGGTAATCGGCATCAGCTTGCCGAAGCCCTCCACCTCGTAGAGATATTCTCTGTGGGTTTTATATAAAATCGCACCGGCAGTAAAGAACAGTGTAATTTTGATTACCGCATGATAAATCATGTGTAGCATCCCTGCCGCAAGCCCTATCGGTGTCATAATGGCAACGCCAAAAATGATATAGGACAGATTGGAGATGGTAGAATATGCAAATCTTCTTTTGATATGCGGTGTCCGCAGTGCAACGGTCGAGCCGAACACAATCGTAATCGAAGCTGCAATCAGCATCACATACTGCGCCCATGTGCCAATCAGAAATTCCGTACCGAAGGCGTAATACGTCAGACGGATGATGGCAAACACACCGGATTTTACGACTGCCACGGCATGCAGCAGAGCCGTAACGGGTGTGGGGGCAACGGATGCCTTCGGCAGCCAGCGATAAAACGGGAATACCGCCGCTTTTACACCAAAGCCGAAGAACGCCAGCACAAATACCAACCGCAGCATCTGTTCATTGCCTGCAATCAAATCGGGATTCAGCACACCACCGTAAACAAAATCTGTCGTTGTGCCGTAGAACAGCACAAACACGAACCCGATAAACGCCAGAGATGCACCGAACATCATATAAAGGACGTAGGTTTTCCCGGCGTGGCGCGCCTTATTATCGAACTGGTGCATAACGATAGGCAACGTCACCAATGTCAGAAATTCGTAGAACAGATACATCGTTAAGAAGTTATCCGCAAAGGCAATCCCGATAACTACACCGAATGTCATGGTAAAGAAGGAGAAGAAACGGTCTTCATGTCCTTCATGTGTCATGTATTCAAAGGCATAAATCGTTGTGGGAATCCAAAGCAGAGATACCATCGTACCGAAAATCTTGGATAAGCCATCCACATGCAGTGCCAGAGACAATCTGTTGCTGAAGCGGAAAATCGTAATCGCGCCGCTGTCCGCAAAGAAGATGGCATACAATGCAAAAATCGCATTCAGCACAATAATCGGCAGAACCACCCTCTGGCGCGCCTTTCTGTCACTAAATTTTACCGGCAGCAGGCAGGCACCTGCAATGATCGGAAAGATCACCGGTAACAATATCGCAAATGCGTTCATAATGTTTCCTCCCTTTCCCTTAGAAAATCATTCCGCTGATACTGCGGATTGCCTGCATCAAAGGCGCAGGCATCATGCCAAAGCCGACTACAGCAATACTCAGCAGCACCAGAGGTACCGTCATCAAATAATTCGGCTCCTTCTTCTGCAAGGATGCGTAATCAAAATCCTTGCCGGGGAAGAACCCATTCACTACAATACTCATCAAATAGCCTGCCGTCAGCAGTGCGCTGACCATCAGCACCACTACGCCGACCAGACCAAGCATCCCCGCCTGTGGCAGCAAGCCGCCCTGTGCCAGATACCATTTGCTCACAAAGCCACTTGTGGGCGGAATCCCTATCAGCGAAAGTGCCGCAAGCGCAAACGTCCACATCACAATCGGCATTTCCTTGCCAATGCCCTTCAGCTCGGAAACGTAGGTCTTATGCGTCTTATAGATAATCGCACCTGCACAAAGGAAGAGGATATTCTTTGCAACCGCATGGAATACCACCTGCAGCAGCGCGCCCATAAATCCGGCAGGGCACATCAGCATCAGCCCAAACACAACATACGATACGTTTGAAACCGTGGAATACGCCAGCCGCTTTTTCAGCAGCTTTTCCTTATATGCCAGCATGGAGCCCATGAAAATCGTCACAATGGAAAGCACAAGCAAAGCCGTCTGCGCCCAAGTGCCGCGCAGAAAATCCACGCCAAACAGATAATATGTCACACGAATGATAGCGATGATACCGCCCTTCGTGATGATGCCGGAAAGCACCGCGGATGCAGGAGAAGGTGCAACGGGGTGCGCCGTCGGCAGCCAAGCATGCAGGGGAAACATACCCGCCTTACAGCCAAAGCCAAGCGCCATCAAGAAGAACACAACCAGAAGCAGGTTTTCATGTCCTGCCACCATCGCCATATCCAGTGTGCCGCCGGGCATAAAGATGGTTGTTCTGCAATAGGTGTTCAGGAAGAAGAACCCCATCAGCCCTAAGCCTGCGCCGAAGAAGGAATACCCCAGATATTTCAAGCCCGCACGCGTTGCCTCAGGTGTACCCGTATGGATAACCAGTGGTGCTGTCAGAATTGTCATAAATTCATAGGACAGATACATCGTCATCATATTTTCGGAGAAGCAAAGACTCATCAATGCCGCCAGAGAAAACGTATAAAACATGAAGAACCGCGCCGGCTTATGCTCATGCTTCATATATTCCATGGAAAACACTGCCGCAATCAGCCAGATGGTACTGATGAGGCAGGCAAAAAATCTTGCCAATCCGTCCGTTTTGTAAACAAGTGCCAATCGGTCAGATATCCGCCAGAGCACGAAGGTTTGCATCTCTCCGCTGCAAAGATACCAGACCAGAGCCGCTTCCACAGCCATTGCAATAAATACCAAGATATTGCGCTGCTTTTCCTCCTTTTGGAAACCAATGATGAGACCAAAAATGAAGGGTAAAATCATCGGGAGCAGCAAAAGTACAGATCCGTTCATTTCTTTCACCTCATTCTCTCATCATAATGCAACCTGAATCAGCTCGATACCCATTTTCATGATTTCGATAATGGGACGATAGCCGATACCCAGCGCCAAATTGACTACAATAAACAGTACCATTGCCATTGCAAACAGCGGAGAGTTCTGCACTCTGACTGTTTTTTCCTTTGTCTCAGGGCGAGACCAGATTGCAATAACAGAGGGCAGGAAATACATCGCATTCAGAATCATGGAAATAGCCAGTGCCGCAAGAACCAGAACCAGACGTGTCCCCGTCATTTCCAATGCAGCCTCCGCAAAGTACAGCTTGGAGATGAACCCTGCAAACAGCGGCACACCAATCATGGACATAGCCCCAACGATGAAGGCAATCCCTGCCAGAGGGTTGCGGTAAGCCGCCCCCTTGAGGTTTTCCAGCTGCTCCTTGCCGCCGGCCTCCTCAATAAAGGTACCACAGCAAAGGAAAAGCATAGATTTTGTAACAGCGTGTGCCAGAACATGGAAGCAGGCTGCAAGCATCCCCGCCTCTGAGCCTAAGCCAATCCCCATAAAGATGTAGCCAATCTGCGCCACAGAGGAGTATGCCAGCATACGCTTCAGCCGGCTTTCCCGTACGGCATAGAAGGAGCCCATAATCATGCCCAGAACGCCCAGAACGAACAGAACGTCCGCAATTCTCAATTTAACCAGTGTTTCAATGGTAAATACTTCAAATACCAGCTTGATTGCCAGAATGATATATGCCTTCAGCACCAGACCGGACAAAATCCCGTTCGAGGTTGTCATCGTAGAGCCGTAAGCCGTAGGCAGTGCAGAATGGAACGGGAACAGACCGCTCTTGATGCCCAGACCCATAAACATCAGGCTGACTACAATCATCAGCGGGAAATGATACTGCCCTGTTTCCATCAGCATGGCAATCGTTTCCTTCATCTGCGGGAATAAGAGCTGCCCTGTGATGCCATAAAGAATACAAACACCCAGCAGAAACAGACCGGAGCCCATACAGCCGAACACCAGATAATGCGTTGTGCCGACAATCGCCTGCTTTGTCCCTCTTGCCAGAATCAGCGTGCAGGAGGCAATCGTCAGAATCTCAATGAAAACGTAGCCTGTAAACATATCATTTGTATATGTCATTGCCAGCATTGCGCCATAGGTTGCATTCAGCATAATAAAGTAAAATTTTTGTTTTTCCGGAACAATTTCCTCAAAAATCTGCCTGCTGCCTGCCGTGATGGTTAAAAACATAACCACACTGACCATAACCGCCAGCAACGCCTCCAGAGGCCCGATGCGCAATTCATTGCCCCAGGGTGCAGGAAAATGCCCCATCATAAAGGTATATGCTTCCTGATTTTTCACCACGTTCGCCAGAAGCACAACAGAAAGTATGCCGACAAGCCCTACCATAAAGCCATGCAGATGGCGTGCCGCACGTCCGCTTTTGAGCAGAGGCGTAATGATGCCGCAGAACATCGCAAAAAAGACGCTGAAGAAAGGTATATTATGTACGAGATTTACATGATGTTCCATATTATTCCCCTTCCTCCTCTCTCATCATTCTCAGGATTTCATCCATATCCAACGAGCCGTAATGCTTATACAGCCGCAGAACCAGAGCAAGAGAGAACGCTGTTACAGATACCGATACAACAATACCCGTCAGAACCAGACCGGCAGGAATGGGGTTGATATAATAATCCGCATCAATAATGCCGTTTGTCAAAATCGGGGCAGTTCTGCCTGCCACATAGCCCTTCGCCGCCAGAAAAAGATAGGTAGCCGTATCCATAATATTCAGACCAATAAACTTTTTAATCAGATTTCTTTGCAGAAGCAGATTCATGAATCCAATGCCAAAAAGAATAACAGAAGCTGCTTCATAATAATTTGTCAACAGTTGACTCATAATCAGACTTCTCCTTTTGTAAATAACGCATAGAACCCATACATCGTACATGCAACAACCAGACCGACACAGATATTCAACGGCAAGATAAAGCCGGAGCTTAGAATTGCACCGGGTGTGCCCTTCGGTACCTCCCAGCCGACATGGTTCGCCCCTGTAAAGAAGGAATAGCTCTTACAGCCGCAATAGGTCAGCAGGCACGCTGCCGTTGTCAAAGTCAGTGTTTTAATCGTAAAGAAGGTCTGCATCTTCTTATGTCCGAATGCCACGGAATACAGAATCAGACCTGCGCCGATGATAGACCCACCGGAAAAGCCGCCGCCGGGAGAAAGATGTCCGTTTAAAACAACATAGATTCCATACAGGATAACCACAGGAGCAAGGCATTTCGCGCCCTTTTTCAGAATCAGCTTGGAATCCTCTGCATCCAGCATTTCGTCCTCCTGCATTTCCTGATCCTCTGCCGCATCAATGTTCTTTTTATCTCTTTGCAGCAGCATCAGCACCGCGATAACCGCCATAAACAGTACGTTGGATTCGCCAAAGGTATCAAAGGCACGGTAATCCAGAATCATGCCTGCAACAAAGTTGATTGCGCCTGTTTCCGCAATCCCTTTTTCCAAGTAGCGCGCCGCAACCTCGTTGTTGGTGATGCTGTTCGGGTCACCAAACATCGGCAGCTCCATAACTACATGCAGCATAACTGCAATAAATACCACCGTAACGAAAACGGAAAGCACACAATACAGGGTTACATTGGAACGAATGTCTCCAATCGGAAAAATTCTTTCTTCATAAATAAACTCTTTTTTCTCTTTTTTGGAGATAATTTCATCTGCATCGAGAAGCACCTCGTCCCCGTCAATCCAGCGTTTCAATTTCTCCCAAAACGATTTTTCTTCTTTCATCTCATCACCCCTCCCTTGTGCCTTTCAGTGCGTGAACCTTCTTCAGCGTCAGGAAGAACAGTACCGTATCAATCCCTGCGCCAACAGCCGCCTCTGTGATAGCCAGGTCGGGAGATTCCAGAAAAAGCCACACAATTGCCATAACGGAGCTATACCCCATGAAAACGATAACCGCCATAAAAAGCTTTCTTGTTACAGAAACGCCGATGGCACTGGCAATGAGAAAAATAACCAAAATCATCTGAATGGTAACGCTAAAATCGCTCATCTGTCCTTCATCCTTTCTTCACAGTCTTTGTTTGTCAGAAGCTCTACCTTCGCAATCAGGTGTGTCGAAATGGGACTGGATAGCCAGAAAAACAGAATGATAAGGGCATATTTTGCCATGTGGAAAATATCCTGCCCTAAAATCAGAAGACCTAATACAACAAAGAAAATTCCCATGGTATCCCCTAAGGCTGCTGCGTGCATACGGTTCATCGCATATTTAAAGCGATAAATCCCCAGAATCGAACAAAGGAACACAAACAGCCCTATAAAAATGCAGATTGCTGCAATGATTTCTCTTATTGACATTTTTCCTCTGCCTCCTTTTCCTTTCTTGCCAGAAACAGCAGACGACCCTTATGATGCAGGGTAACAACGTGACACATCACCACTACCGCCAAGAAGCTCAGCAAGGAATAAACCAGAGAAACATCCACCAGAGAGGTTTCGCCCAGATAAGCGGAAAGAATCCCAATCATCACCGTCGTCATGGTACCAATCATGTTAATCGCCACAATACGATCCGTAAAACGAGGCCCTCTGACTGCACGGATAAACGCCAGAATCATGCCGCACGCCAGAACGAACATAGCGATTTCCAGAATAAAATGCATTGTACCGCTCATACGCTCATCCCTCCAACCTTCTCAACTGCTTTACAAAAACGGAATCCTCCAGACCCTCGCCGAATTTTTCCCGATCCAGCGCCTGCACAACATATTCTCCGTTTTCCAATTCCACCGTATAGGTGCCGGGGGTCAGTGTGATGGAATTCGCCAGAGCAACCAAAGAGGCTTCACTTTTCAAATCCGTATGAAACCTTACAAGTGCAGGCTGAATCTCTGCTTTTTTCGGCGAAAAAATAATCTTGATGACATCCACATTCGCCTTGAAAATTTCCCAGAGCAAAACAAAGGCATATTTCAGATAAAGAGGAATCTTTTTCACAAGAACCTTCTCTCTCTGAAAGCTGTAGCCCATGTACTTGCAGATAAACCAATAAAGCCAGCCGCAGATCACTATCCCAAACAGGGCAACTTCCAGCGTTACTCTGCCATTAAAAATAAACCACAGCAGTAACAATAATAAATACATTGAACCATCCTTCCCTCAAAAGCATTTACTTCCCTTCTGTTTCCATGAAAATGCCGTTTCCTTCTGCCGAAAAAGCCGAAATTCCTCCGGCTTTTGTTGAAAATTCAAGCTGAAACTGACATCTGCATTTACTCCAATACAATATATTATCAATGATTATCAAAAAAATGTCAAGACTGTTAGTGGTATCTGACGATATATTTTTTACCATTTTCTTAACACCCTCATTTTTATTGTATATTTTGTATATTCCACCACTAAATTTCGTAGATAAGTCATACATTTTAGCAGAATTTTCAGCGTATTCTGCATTTGTGCAAAAGGGAAAAAGTTTTGCCTGCTTCGGTTTTATGGGCATTTCCTACCTTTTCCGTCTTCTCAGACAACTTTATTTTCACAAACAAAAGGCGTATCCCCTCCGAACCGCCTAGTTCAGAAAGAATACGCCTTTGAAGCCTTTCATAAGCAAATATTTTTAATTTATGGAACGAAATCGTTCAGACTGCCTTATGCCGCTTTCTTCTTTGTGAAGATTGCACGAACAGGCAAACCAATCAGTACCAGAATGATACCGCCTACAGCAACCTTTCTTGCATCAGGACCTGCCATGAACAGCTGGTTCAGCAGAACATACAGACCGGAAACAATTGCGATGATAGGAATTACAGGGTATGCAGGTACCTTATAAGTACGTTTCAGATCGGGTGCCTGTTTTCTGTAAGCCATAACTGCCAGGAATGTCAGTGTGTAGAATACCCAGCCTACGAATGTACCAAGGTTTGTCAGCAGGTCGAACTGACCTGTCAGTGCATAAATTGCACCCAGAATACCAATCAGGAAAATGCAGTTGATGGGAACGCCTGTGCCGGAGATTTTGGACAGAGCCTTGCTGCCGGGCAGGTCACCCTGTTCTGCCATGTACAGTGCTGTACGGGAACCGGACAGGATAAAGCCGTTGCATGCGCCGCCGGCAGAAATCATGATACCAACGGATACGATTTTACCACCCATGTTGCCGAAGATCTGCATTGCTACTGCGGATGCAGGGGATTCCAGATTCATCATTACATCAGCAGGCAGTACCCACAGGTAAGCCAGGTTGATGATAATATAAACTGCCATAATCAGCGCTACGCCGCCAACAATCGCCTTAGGCAAATCTCTGCCGGGATCTTTCATTTCGCCCGCGATTGCACCTACGTTTGTCCATCCTTCGTATGCGAACAGAACTGCAATCATCAGCTGCCCCAAAACGGAGCCGAATTTCAGTCCCTCACCCAGCATAGGGTCGAAAATGGGATTGCCGTTGCCTCTGATGAAGCCGAAAATCATAATCAGAACCAGAGGAATCAGCTTTGCTACGGTAAAGATCGTCTGTGCTGCACCGCCAACCTTAGCGCCCATGCAGTTCAGCGCAACCATGATGATGATACATACGATTGCTACAGGAACAACCATGCCGTCGCCCAGGAACAGCTTTGCCTGGTTTGCAACCGCTACTGCCAGTGCCGCAACCAGACCGGGATAGAATACAACAGTCTGCATCCAGCCGCAGAGATAACCAACCCTGTCACCGAATACCTTTTTCAGATATACGGGCATACCGCCTGTTTCGGGAATCAAGATTGCGATTTCGGCAAATGTCATTGCCGCACACAGGCAAACCAGAGAGGTTACCACCCATGCGATGATTGCCAGACCGGGCGCACCGCCTGTTGCTGTGTAGATTGCTGTGGGTTTGAAGAATACACCGGAACCGATTACGCAGCCGACTACTGTAGCCATAGCAGCGCCCATGCCGAGCTCCTTCTTCATTTCGTTGTTGTTGTTACTCATTTCTTCCTTCCTCCTTTTTAGGGTATGCGCTGAAACCATCGGTGCTTCTGTAACGCAGGCAATAAATAATACTGATAAAATAATTCCGTTTTTGCCTGCACAGAAATGCTTCCGTCAGTTTTCCAGCAAGTGAAGCACGTTCCGAAGCATCACACAAAAGCTTCTCTGCGGCAACCGACTCTTGGGGAAAAACGGCTCTTTTTTTCCCGTCCGCAGCAGAATTTCATTTGTTTTTGTAAGAAATGAATGAAATAAATTCACTTCTTCCTTCGGCTATATGCTCTTTGTGAGTAGATTATATCGCTCAAAGAAATTGTTGTCAATACATTTCAATGAATTTTTTTATCGCCCTTGCAAAATTGTTTATTATAACGTACGAAAAACATAAGAATATTTGTTTTTCAGTCTTTTTGACGGTTTATATGCGAAATATTCGTATTATTTTCTACCTTTTTCTTCCAAAAAAACATTACTTTTGTTCAGTCAAATCCCCGTTTTCTCCTTGTTTCCCTTCTATTTCCTGTCCTCTTGTCATATAAGTAAAAGAACCCCCTTCGGAGGCTTTGCCATGAGCAGAAAAAATATCATCACCGGAACCCTTATCCTGACCTGTGCCAATCTCATCACAAAATGTATGGGTTTTTTCTATCGTGTTTTCATGTCAAACGCCATCGGCGCAGAGGGCATGGGGCTGTATCAGCTGATTCTGCCGCTGTATATGCTTGCATGGAGCATCACCTCTGCCGGCTTCACCACAACCATTTCCCACCTTGCCGCACAGGAATACATCCGCGGACAGAATGGGAATATCGGGCGCATTGTCAAGCAGGCGGTCTGCCTTTCCCTCTGTGCAAGTGCGGCTGTCAGCTGTGTCCTGTTTTTCGGCGCGGATAGCATCGCCCTTTCTATGCTTAGGGATAGGCGCGCCGCTTTTTCCCTGCGCCTTTTGGCATTGGCTGTGCCGTTTATGGCAGCAAGCTCCTGCTTTCGCGGCTTCTTCCTCGGCATACAGGAAACACTCGTCCCTGCCTTTTCGCAGGTGCTGGAGCAAACCGTCCGTATCCTGGCGATTTATTTTCTGGCAGGCATTTTTGTCCCACGCGGGCTCAGCTATGCCTGCGGTGCCGCCGTCTGCGGCATCCTGTTCGGGGAGCTGCTTTCCTGCGGCTTTACCGTCTGGAATTATTTCCATTATAAAAGGAAA
>OKUZ01000320.1_pt1 | contig 19606 bp, 18 predicted proteins | sample 1606681 | NCBI WGS metagenome assembly OKUZ01 (sample SAMEA3882524, study PRJEB24775) | human gut metagenome | biome: human-associated habitat; feature: intestine environment; material: feces | place: Netherlands | collected 2009/2010 | reverse complement strand
CACTCAATGCCGAAACCGCAACATAGGGTTTAACTGTAGACGCGGGAGGATAAACCCCCTGTGTGGCGCGGTTCACCAACGGTGTATTCGGGTCGTTCAGCAAGGCGGAATAATCTTTGCTGGAGATACCGTCAACAAACAGGTTTGGGTCATAACTAGGCGTGGAAACCAGCGCCAACACCCCACCTGTACGCGGATCGGTGACTACCACAGCTGCGCGGCTACCCGCCAGCAGCGTTTCAATATATTGCTGGAGTTTGAGATCCAGCGTCAGGTAAATATCGTGTCCGGCTTGCGGTGGTACTTCTTTTAACTGGCGGATAACACGCCCACGGTTGTTAACTTCAACCTCTTCATAACCGGTCTGACCGTGCAGCACGTCTTCATAGTAACGTTCAATGCCCAGCTTACCGATATCATGCGTTGCCGCATAGTTGGCCAGTTTGCCGTCATTATTCAGGCGTTCGACGTCTTTATCGTTGATTTTCGACACATAGCCGATGACGTGGGTCAACGCTGAACCGTAAGGATAGTAACGACGTTTATAGCCTTTAACTTCGACGCCAGGAAAACGGTACTGGTTGACGGCAAAGCGAGCTACTTGTACTTCGGTCAGGTTAGTTTTCACCGGAATAGAGGTGAAACGGTGTGAACGTGCGCGCTCTTTTCGGAATGCAGCAATATCATCATCGGTCAGATCAACCACGCTGCGCAAAGCGTCCAGCGTTTGCTGCACGTTATCGACTTTCTCCGGCATCATTTCTATCTGGTAGATAGTGCGGTTGAGAGCCAGAGGGATACCGTTACGGTCGTAGATAATGCCGCGGCTGGGTGCGATAGGCACCAGCTTAATGCGGTTTTCATTAGAGCGGGTCTGGTAGTCGGTAAAGCGAACAATTTGCAGATTATACAGGTTGGCGATAAGCACGCCGGTCAGCAGCAAAATCCCCAAAAAGGCGACCAGCGCCCGGCGCACAAACAGCGCGGACTCTGCCGTATAGTCGCGAAAAGAGTTCTGTAGTTTCATCCGCTGCGTTTTCTACTCAAAGCTCACTTATCACTCACGGTGATAAGGATGGTTGGTGGTGATGCTCCACGCCCGGTACAGACTCTCTGCGACCAGCACGCGAACCAGCGGATGGGGAAGGGTAAGTGCCGACAGCGACCAGCTCTGCTCCGCCGCCCCTTCAGGCCCGCCAATCAGTAGACTGACGTCGCGACCATCCAGCTTCCAGCGTTCCAGCTCAGCGGCTAACTGCGGCGTATCCCAGGGCTTGCCTGGAATATCGAGGGTGACAATGCGGTTTTTGCCTGCGGCCGCCAACATCTGCTCACCCTCTTTGTCGAGTATGCGCTTGATGTCCGCATTCTTGCCGCGTTTTCCGGCCGGAATTTCAATCAGCTCGAAGGGCATATCTTTCGGAAAACGACGCAGGTACTCGGTAAAACCGGTTTGTACCCAGTCCGGCATTTTCGTTCCCACGGCGACAAGTTGCAGCTTCACGCATTAACTCCAGAGTTTTTCCAGTTCATACAGGCGACGGCTCTCTTCCTGCATGACATGGACAATCACATCGCCCAAATCCACGACAATCCAGTCGGCGCTGTTTTCACCTTCTACGCCGAGCGGTAACAGGCCCGCTGCGCGAGACTCCTGCACAACGTGATCAGCAATGGACATAACATGGCGGCTGGACGTACCCGTACAGATGATCATGCAGTCGGTGATGCTGGATTTGCCCTGAACGTCTAAGGCGATGATGTCCTGACCTTTGAGGTCATCAATTTTGTCGATAACAAAATCCTGGAGTGCTTTACCCTGCAAGTTTTCCCCCTGGGTGAATCAAATAGATAAAAATGGTCTGTCAGTATACCTGAACCAGAGGCGATTTCGGGACAATTGTCGCCGAATCGGCTTTCGAAAGTGGGCTATCATCCCACCCCGCGCCGCAGATTGCATCGCCATTTTTGTAAAACAATTTCTACAAAGTCGTGTCTGGCGGAAAAAGTCTGGCTGCGGAGAATATCAGCCTGCCCGGGGCTGTCAATGGTCGTTGCGGCTTACCCGTAAAAAAACAGAAAAGTCATGCATTCTCGACCCAGATGGCACGGCTATTGAGGACGCGTAGCGTCGCGAATTTTTGGTTGATATCAATGGCGCTCCAACACCCCTGGTCAACGCGGAAATGCCACATAGACTCGGCAGGCATGCCAATTAAACGAGCAATTAACAGACTCAGTACGCCCTGATGGCTGACGACTAAAATATTCTGATAGTGCTGATATTCACTAAGCCTTGCGATAAATCGTTCCACACGTTGCGAAAATGCCTGAAATCCTTCACCGTTCGTGGGGATAGCATGCTGCCAGTCATTGCACCACGCGCTATAGTTTTCGGCATCTTCTTGCATGAGGTCACGATGATGTCGCATCTCCCAGTCGCCAAAAAACATTTCATTGAGTTCAGGGATGATATGAACGGGGTGCTGGCGGTCACTGAGAACCCGTCGCGCGGTATGCTGTGCCCGTTCCAGTTCACTGCATAAAACCAGGTCAAAGGAAACATCATGTAGCAGCGTATGCAGATTTTGCGCTTGCTCAATACCGCGCGCGGTCAGGGGTGTGGGCGCATGACCGCTGTACAGACCATCGACATTCGCTTGCGTTTCACCATGACGAATTAACCACAGTCGCATCATGCCCTCCTTAACGACAGGTATCAGCGATACAAGCCTTGTTGGTTAATGTAAGTCAGTACCGGTTCCGGTAATAAATCCTCACACGATTCACCATTTTGCAAACGTTCGCGGATGATGGTCGCCGAGATGTTAAACCACGGCGTTTCAGCCAGATAAATTTTACCGGCAGGCTGAAGGTGAAGATCTTCCGGGTTATGTGTCAAATGATCCTCCAGCCATTGCTGATATTGTGGTTGTGCCATTTCAAGTGGGTAACCAGGACGCCGACAGACGATCAAATGTGCATTGTCGAGTATCGTTTCGTATTCGTACCAGGTCGGAAAGGTCAGCAATGAATCCTGACCAATAATAAACGCCAGCGGCACGTCCGGTCCTTGCTCCTGCCGCCACTCTTTCAGTGTTTGCGCAGTGTAAGAGGGGGCATTGCGCTTTAGCTCGCGTTCATCAAGAGTAAATAATGGCTTGTCGGCAATCGCCAGTTCAAGCATGTGTTTACGCTGCATGCTGTTTGCTTCCGGCTGGGGACGATGCGGAGGAACATTATTAGGGATGATTGTGACCCGCGTCAGACCAATCAAATTCGCCAGCGTTTCCACGGGTTTAAGATGACCATAGTGCACCGGATCAAAGGTGCCGCCAAACAGAGCCTGTAAAGATTTCATATCAACCGTCGATAAATACGTCCGCCAGGGGTTTATGGCACAACAGAAGAGATAACCCTTCAAGCTCTGCCCACACTGACTGACCGTAATCTTGTTTGAGGGTGAGTTCCGTTCGTGTCAGGAGTTGCACGGCCTGACGTAACTGCGACTGGCTTAAGCGATTTAACGCCTCGCTCATCATGCCCCGGCGGTTCTGCCATACCCGATGCTTATCAAACAACGCACGCAGTGGCGTATGGGCAGACTGGCGTTTCAGGTTAACCAGTAACAACAGTTCACGTTGTAATGTGCGCAACAAAATAACCGGTTCGCTGCCTTCCAGACGCAGTTGCTGAAGAATATGCAACGCGCGCTTACTTTTTCCCATCAACAAAGCATCAACCCAATGAAAAGGGGTGAAATGCGCGGCATCATTCACCGCCTGTTCAACGCGCGGTAATGTCAGTTTGCCGTCCGGCCAGAGTAGCGATAAACGCTCCAGTGCCTGGGCCAGCGCCAGCAGGTTACCTTCATAACAGTAGCAGAGCACCTGATTTGCAGCGTCATCCAGTTCTAAGTTGAGCTGTTTTGCGCGCGCAGCAACCCAGCGGGGCAGCTGAGCCTGCTCCGGTGTCTGACAGGTCACCTGCACGCTGCGATTCGCAAGAGCAGTAAACCAGGCGGCATTTTCTTGCGCTTTGCTTAATTTATTACCGCGGACGATCAACAGTAGATCGTCATGCAGAAGTCCGGTGAGTGTGAGAAGTTGTTCATTGATCGCCGCATTCGGTCCGTTTTCGGGTAACAACAGCAATAGCGTTTGTCGACTGGCAAACAGGCTCATGGCCTGGCATAACGAAAAAATCGCATTCCAGTCGGTGTTGGGATCAATGGAAAAAGTGTGGTGTTCTTCGAACCCTTGAGCCGCAGCGACCTGACGAACAGCGTCCTGGCTTTCCTGCAATAACAGAGGATCGTTACCAAGTAAAAGATACGCCGCGCGCAGCCCTTCATTGAGCTGCGCGCGGAGTTGTTCCGGGTACAACCGAATCATCAGTTACCCAGCGTGGTGGAGACGCGTGCAGGCGTTGCCGGAGTATCCGTTGTGGTCGACGTCTGTTCTTCGTCGGAACGAATATCCGCAGCACGGATGCTTGGCAGCTTACGAATCAGCTGTTCGGCAGCACGGTCGTACATCTCTTTTACGATCATGTCTTGTTCGTTATCTTTCGCTAACGCCATTTGCGGGTTATCGAAGAACGAACGGAAGACTTTGGCGCTAATCGGGTAGATATCACGGCCGGGGATCAACACGGTCGCATTCACCGTCATGATCATCTGATACTCTGCTGTTTGACCGTTACGGAATACCGATGCGGTATCTTTCGCGATGCTCACTTTACCCAAACGCAAGGATGGAACGTCCTTACGCGTGGTTTCTTTATCAAGCAACTCGACACCATTCAGACGTAACTGATTACGCACCGCACGGCTTAATGGCCCGTTCGGATCGCCTGAGTCCAGGATCATGACCTTCATAGTGGAAGGAACCTGCGTGGTGTCACGCAGATGCCAGCCACACCCGGCGGTGATTAACACCGCCAGAGATAACAACAATGTTGCCAGATATCGCACGCTTCCTCCCGCGCTTAGCCAACGACCAGATTGAGGAGTTTACCGGGTACGTAAATCACTTTACGTACAGTAACGCCATCAAGATATTTTGCTACCAGATGTTCCTGGCCAGCACGTTCGCGAACCTGTTCTTCCGTTGCGTCCACCGGAACGGTGATTTTTGCACGGACTTTACCGTTAACCTGCACCACGACCAGCGTGGAGTCTTCCACCATCGCTTTTTCGTCAGCAACCGGCCACGGCGCGTTGTCGATATCGCCTTCGCCTTTCAGTTCCTGCCACAGCGTGAAGCAGATGTGCGGGGTGAACGGGTTAAGCATACGGACTACCGCCAGCAGCGCTTCCTGCATCAGGGCGCGATCCTGCTCGCCATCGGTCGGTGCTTTCGCCAGTTTGTTCATCAGCTCCATAATCGCCGCAATTGCGGTGTTGAAGGTCTGACGACGGCCGATATCATCGGTTACTTTAGCGATAGTTTTATGCACATCGCGACGCAGCGCTTTCTGATCTTCAGTCAGCGCATCGACGTTCAGTGCCGCAACATCACCTTTTGCTGTGTGCTCGTACACCAGTTTCCAGACACGTTTCAGGAAGCGGTTAGCCCCTTCCACGCCGGATTCCTGCCATTCGAGAGTCATATCAGCCGGAGAAGCAAACATCATAAACAGACGAACGGTGTCCGCGCCGTAACGTTCAACCATCACCTGCGGGTCGATACCGTTGTTCTTCGACTTGGACATTTTGCTCATGCCGGTATAAACCAGTTCATGGCCTGCCGCATCTTTCGCTTTCACGATACGGCCTTTCTCGTCACGTTCAACGATAGCATCAACCGGGGAAACCCAGTTACGTTCGCCGTTTTCACCAACATAGTAGAAGGCATCTGCCAGCACCATACCCTGACACAGCAACTGTTTCGCTGGTTCGTCAGAGTTCACCATGCCTGCATCACGCATCAGTTTGTGGAAGAAGCGGAAGTAGAGCAGGTGCATAATGGCGTGTTCGATACCACCAATGTAAATATCCACCGGCAGCCAGTAGTTAGCCGCTTTGGAATCCAGCATACCTTCTTTGTACTCCGGGCAAGTGTAGCGCGCATAGTACCAGGAGGACTCCATAAAGGTGTCGAAAGTGTCGGTTTCACGCAGTGCTGGCATACCGTTAACGGTAGTTTTTGCCCATTCCGGATCTGCTTTAATCGGGCTGGTAATGCCGTCCATCACCACATCTTCCGGCAGGATCACCGGCAGCTGGTCGTCCGGGGTCGGCATTACGGTACCGTCTTCCAGCGTCACCATCGGAATCGGCGCGCCCCAGTAACGCTGACGAGAAACACCCCAGTCGCGCAGGCGGTAGTTCACTTTACGCTCGCCAACGCCCATCGCAGTCAGTTTATCGGCGATGGCGTTGAAGGCCGCTTCATGGTCAAGACCATTAAACTCGCCAGAGTTGAACAGCACGCCTTTTTCAGTCAGGGCTTGCTGAGAAAGATCTGGCTCAGAGCCGTCAGCTGCCAGGATAACCGGTTTGATGTTCAGGCCGTATTTAGAGGCAAACTCGTAGTCGCGCTGGTCGTGACCCGGAACTGCCATAACTGCGCCCGTGCCGTATTCCATCAATACGAAGTTTGCTGCCCAAACTGGAATTTCTTCGCCCGTTAATGGGTGAACCGCTTTAAAGCCAGTATCGACGCCTTTTTTCTCCATCGTCGCCATTTCAGCTTCGGCAACTTTGGTGTTACGGCATTCGTCAATAAAGGCGGCCAGTTCAGGATTATTTTCCGCCGCTTTCTGTGCCAGCGGATGACCCGCAGCCACCGCCAGGTAGGTACAACCCATAAAGGTGTCCGGGCGGGTAGTGTAAACGGTCAGCGTGTTGTCATAGTCGTTAACGTTGAAGGTGATTTCCACGCCTTCGGAACGACCGATCCAGTTACGCTGCATTGTTTTAACGGTGTCTGGCCAGTGATCCAGTTTATCCAGATCGTTGAGCAGCTCGTCAGCGTAAGCAGTGATTTTGATAAACCACTGCGGGATCTCTTTACGCTCAACTTTGGTATCGCAGCGCCAGCAGCAGCCGTCGATAACTTGTTCGTTCGCCAGTACGGTCTGGTCGTTCGGGCACCAGTTGACCGCAGAAGTCTTCTTATATACCAGGCCTTTTTTATACAGTTCGGTGAAGAATTTCTGTTCCCAACGGTAGTATTCCGGCGTACAGGTCGCCAGCTCGCGGCTCCAGTCATAACCAAAGCCCAGCATTTTGAGCTGGTTTTTCATATACGCGATGTTGTCGTACGTCCACGGTGCTGGCGCGGTGTTGTTTTTCACCGCCGCGCCTTCCGCAGGCAGACCAAATGCGTCCCAGCCGATTGGCTGCAGGACGTTTTTGCCCAGCATGCGCTGGTAGCGGGCGATCACGTCACCGATGGTGTAGTTGCGAACGTGGCCCATGTGTAGTCGACCAGAAGGATAGGGAAGCATAGACAGGCAGTAATACTTCTCTTTGCTCTCGTCTTCGGTTACTTCAAATGTGCGCTTCTCATCCCAGTGAAGCTGTACTTTGGATTCTATCTCTTCCGGGCGGTATTGCTCTTGCATGGCAGCCAGTGGTCCTGTTTTCAATACGGCTACAAATGTAGCGTTGATGTGGTTTTTCAGATCCGCATAGCATAGCCCAAACGCCCGCGTCAAAACAGCCTTTCGCGCACTCGACGTTGAAATGATGCCCGGATTATTCATACATTAATTTACAGAGTTTGTGGGCGTATTAGCAAAGCAAGGAACAAAGAACGTCTATTATTATAGTCAGTTAACGACCCGGGAGATGAAACGATGAACAAGGTTGCTCAATATTACCGTGAACTGGTCGCGTCACTGAGCGAACGCCTGCGCAATGGCGAACGTGATATCGACGCACTGGTGGAACAGGCGCGCGAGCGCGTAATAAAAACAGGGGAGTTAACGCGAACCGAGGTCGATGAGCTGACGCGAGCTGTCAGACGTGACCTGGAAGAGTTCGCCATGAGCTATGAAGAGAGCCTGAAAGAAGAGTCTGACAGCGTCTTTATGCGGGTGATTAAAGAAAGCTTGTGGCAGGAGCTGGCAGACATCACCGATAAAACGCAGCTTGAATGGCGCGAAGTTTTCCAGGACCTCAATCATCACGGGGTTTATCACAGCGGAGAAGTGGTAGGGCTGGGAAATCTGGTCTGCGAGAAATGTCACTTCCATCTCCCGATCTATACACCGGAAGTGCTGACGCTATGCCCGAAATGTGGTCATGATCAGTTCCAGAGACGCCCGTTCGAGCCGTAATGAAATGAGTGGCGCCGGATGGCGTGATGTCATCCGGCGAGTGATTAAGCGTAAAATTTCAGACGATCAGCTAGTAAATCAACAAAGCCCTGACGATCAACATCGACCATTACGGTGGCATTCGGTTTATTGCCAGTCAGATAATAATAATCAACAACTGTCATACCCTGGGTATATTTCCCTTGTGTTTCCACGCCAACCCAGCGCTCAACAGTGGTAAACAACTCCGGTTTCAACAGCCAGGCGATGGTGCATGGGTCATGCAGTGGTGCGCCGACAAAGCCCCATTTTTCGTCTTTGTGATATTCGAGGAAGAAATCCAGCAGTTCGGCAACAATGGTTGAAACAGGGTTGCCAATCGCGCGGAAACGCTCAGTGTCTTCAACGTGGATTTGTGCTTTGTGAGTAACATCCAGACCGGCCATCACCACCGGAATTCCTGACTGGAAGACAATTTCTGCCGCTTCCGGGTCAACGTAAATATTAAATTCAGCCGCAGGCGTCCAGTTACCAAGCCCCATTGCGCCGCCCATAATCACGATACGGGCAATTTTGCTATGCAGTTCCGGGTGGCTATTGAGCAGCAAGGCAACGTTAGTTTGCGGTCCGGTAGAAACAATGGTGACAGGTTCCTCACTTTCACGCAGCGTTTTCGCCATCAGCTCCACCGCCGTACAGTTTTGCGGTGCGAACGTCGGTTCCGGTAATGCCGGGCCGTCGAGACCGCTTTCGCCGTGCACGTTGTCCGCAATAATCAAATTACGCATTAACGGTTTTACCGCACCGCTTGCTACCGGAATATCGGTGCGATTAAGCAAGGTCAGCATACGCAGAACATTGCGTAAGGTTTTTTCTGGTGTCTGGTTTCCGGCGGAAGACGTAATTGCTTTGACATCAAGCTCTGGTGAGGCGAGGGCGAGAACTATTGCGATAGCGTCGTCATGACCTGGGTCGCAATCTAACAGAATTGGCAGTGCCATTGTTGCTCCTTGTTGTGTGTTTCTTTGCGACAAGGGTAACGCCGGGATGTAACAGATACGAGGGACGAAACGAGAAAGCGTGAGATGGCGCGCAATTGAGTATGCGCGCCAGAGTGATTAATGCAGGATTTTTGCGAGGAAGTCTTTTGCGCGGTCCGATTTTGGATTATCGAAGAAAGCGCCTTTCGGCGAGTCTTCGATAATTTTACCCTCGTCCATAAAGATCACCCGATTCGCCACTTTACGGGCAAAGCCCATTTCGTGGGTCACCACCATCATCGTCATTCCTTCGTTCGCCAGTTCGACCATCACGTCCAGCACTTCGTTGATCATCTCCGGATCCAGCGCCGACGTTGGTTCGTCGAACAGCATGGCAATAGGATCCATGCACAATGCGCGAGCGATCGCCACACGCTGCTGCTGACCGCCGGAAAGCTGCGCCGGAAACTTATTGGCATGTGCGGAAAGCCCGACGCGCTCCAGCAATTTCAATGCTTTTTCACGAGCCGGCGCTTTATTGCGTTTAAGCACTTTCACCTGCGCCAGGGTCAGGTTTTCGATAATCGACAGATGGGGGAACAGCTCGAAATGCTGAAACACCATCCCGACGCGGGAACGCAGTTTCGCCAGATCGGTTTTCTTGTCGTTAACCACGATGCCATCGACGGTGATTTCACCTTGCTGCACCGGTTCGAGGCCGTTGACTGTTTTAATCAGCGTTGATTTACCGGAACCAGACGGGCCGCAAACCACCACAACTTCGCCTTTTTTCACTTCGGTTGAGCAGTCGGTCAGCACCTGAAAGTGACCATACCATTTTGAAACATTTTTCAGGGTAATCATTATGCTGTCCTTCTTTTCAAGTAGCTGACCAACAACGACGCGCTAAGGCTAATAACGAAATAAACAAATCCGGCAAACAGGATCATCTCAACCTGCGTACCATCACGCTCACCAATGGTTGAGGCGGTACGGAAGAAATCGGCCAGAGATAACACATACACCAGTGAGGTATCCTGAAACAGTACGATGCCCTGAGTGAGCAACAGCGGCACCATCGCGCGGAACGCCTGCGGCAGAATAATCAGTTTCATCGACTGCCAGTGAGTCATTCCCAACGCCAGCGCGGCGCTCGACTGACCACGAGAAATACTTTGAATACCAGCACGGATAATCTCTGAATAGTAGGCCGCTTCAAACATCGAAAACGCCACCATCGCCGAAATTAAACGGATATCATTTTTGGGTGATAATCCCAGCACGTTTTGCAGAAAACCCGGTACGATCAGGTAAAACCACAGCAAAACCATAACTAAAGGAATCGAGCGGAATACGTTAACGTAGGCTTTGGCAAACCACGCTACGGGCGCAAAGCTGGACAAGCGCATCACCGCCAGCATGGTGCCCCACAAAATACCAATCACCACTGCCGTGACGGTGATTTTCAGCGTGATCACCAGCCCGTCGAGCAGATATGGCAGGGAAGGAACAATGGAACTCCAGTCAAACTCGTACATTATTTGCCCCCCATGTTGCCGGGCAGGCGAACTTTACGTTCAACCAGCGTCATCACCAGCATGATAAAAGCGTTAATCAATACATACGCCAGCGTGATGGCGGTAAACGACTCCCAGGCGTGGGCCGAGTAATCGAGCAATTTACCCGCCTGCGCCGCCATATCCACCAGACCGATAGTCGAGGCGATGGCCGAGTTTTTCACCAGGTTCATCATCTCGGAGGTCATCGGCGGGACGATAACGCGATAAGCATTAGGCAGCAGTACGTAGCGGTAAGCCTGCGGTAGCGTCAGACCCATCGCCAGCGCGGCATTTTTTTGCCCACGCGGCAGCGACTGAATAGCGGCGCGTACCTGTTCGCAAACACGGGCGGCGGTAAACAGCCCCAGGCAGAGCATGGATGAAAGGAAAAATTGAATATTAGGGTCCAGCTCGGCCTTAAACCACATGCCGATTTTCTCTGGCAGCAGCTCCGGGATCACCAGGTACCAGGTAAAGAATTGCACAATCAACGGCACGTTGCGGAACAATTCGACATACAACGTACCCAGACCGGAGAGAAAACGGTTTGGAACGGTACGTAAAATGCCGAAAAATGAACCGACGAGGAAAGCGATAATCCAGGCGCAGATCGACAAAGCGATCGTCACCTGAAAGCCACTCCAGATCCAACCAAGATAGGTGGTGTTGCCGAACGGGGCTTGTTGTAAAAAAATACCCCAGTTCCAGTCTATAGACATAAATCTACTCCAGAAAAAAGAGGGTAGCAGCGTTAACTGCTACCCTCGAAGATTGTTACCCAGCGTATTGCGGTTTTCTGGCCCGATGGGGAACGACCACCAGGCGTATAGTCTGTCCGTGCTACGTAACAATCGAGAGGGCTGGAATTTCCGCCCCTGGTTCTTGTAATTAGTTCAGTGCCTTGTCATTCGGTTCTTTGAACAGTGCTTTCATTTCGTCTGACAGTTCGAAATTCATGTTCAGGTTTTTCGGCGGAATTGGATTTTTGAACCACTTATCAAACCATTTTTCCGCTTCACCGGAGGTCTGCACCTGAGCGATGGTGTCATCCATCAGCTTTTTGAACTGCGGATCGTCTTTACGCAACATGCAACCGTAGGCTTCCTGAGACTGCGGCTTGCCGACGATTTCCCAGTTGTCTGGTTTCTTCGCTTTCGCACGTTCACCAGCCAGCAGAGCATCATCCATCATAAAGGCAACGGCACGACCGCTTTCCAGGGTACGGAAAGAGTCACCGTGATCTTTGGCGCTGATAATTCGCATATTCATTTTTTGCTCTTCATTCAGTTTGTTGAGCAAAACTTCAGAGGTGGTGCCGGAAGTGACGACTACGGCTTTGCCTTTCAGGTCGGCAAAATCTTTGATATCGCCGCCCTTTTTGGTCAGCAGGCGCGTACCGACCACGAAAATAGTGTCAGAGAAAGCCGCCTGTTTTTGGCGTTCGGCATTGTTGGTGGTAGAACCGCATTCAAAATCGAAAGTGCCGTTTTGCAGCAGTGGAATACGGTTTTGTGAGGTGATCGGAATCAATTTCACCTGTAAGTCTGGTTTGTTGAGTTTCTTTTTCACTGCTTCAACAATGGCGTTGGAGTAATCCTGCGAGTAGCCCACCACTTTTTGCTGATTGTCGTAATAAGAGAAAGGTACTGAAGATTCACGGTGACCGACGACAATCACGCCGTTTTTGGCGATTTTGTCCAGCGTGCTGCCTGCTGCCGGGGCGGCGTCATCTGCCTGTGCCAGTCCTGCGGAAAGCGCCAGGGCCAGGATTGCTGTGGCAGGTTTACGTAATTGCATATCCAACTCCTTTATCTTCTGCGTTAAAAACGCATGGATACCCGTTGTGAGTGTTTGTGTTGTTATCATCTGCGACTTTATTGTGCAGTGTTGTGTTTGTTAGGTAACATTTAGTTTGGATAAATGTAAAGATATTGCTGTTTTATTGTTTATTTTTGCGAGGTGCGCCGCACCATTCCGAAGCAAAATTCTTAAACCGCACCTTTTTGGTGCTACCGCTGATTTGTGGTGGTGCAACCCGTTTGCGTTGCGGCTGATTTCATTGCTTACACAGTAAATAAAGCAACTTACATGCCAAAAAATACTTAGGGGTGAATTAATTACGATTGTAATTTCAGTTTGAAAAAGTCATATTTCGGACAGTGTTAACTTTTCGGTGTGGGACGTTTGCCGGGATGATAACTACACACGGGAAAATGCTTTTTACTAGTCTTTTCAAGGAAGAATCACCTTATGTCTGCATCTTCGGTTAAGCCGTTAAATGTTCAATTACCCGCAATAACCCTGATCCTTTTTGCGCTCTGTGTTGGGATATTTTGTTACCTCGCACAATGGATGAGTTACGAAGAAGTCGATCAATCCGCACTCATCCATCTCGGCGCTAACGTTGCTTCTCTCACGTTGTCGGATGAATCCTGGCGCTTATTGAGCAGTGTTTTTCTGCACAGTAGTTTTTCCCATTTGCTGATGAATATGTTTGCACTCCTGGCGGTGGGGACAGTAGCGGAACGGATACTGGGGAAATGGCGACTCCTGATTATCTGGTTATTCTCCGGCATCTTTGGTGGGCTGATCAGCGCCTGTTATGCGTTACGCGAAAGTGAGCAGATAGTCATCAGCGTTGGGGCATCCGGGGCAATTATGGGAATAGCGGGCGCTGCGATAGCAACACAGCTTGCTTCAGGTGCGGGCACACACCATAAAAACCAGCGGCGAGTATTTCCTCTGTTGGGTATGGTGGCGCTGACACTGTTGTATGGTACCCGGCAAACAGGAATAGATAACGCTTGCCACATTGGCGGCCTGATTGCGGGGGGCGCGTTGGGTTGGCTGAGTGCGCGTTTAGTTGGGCAAAATCGGCTCGTTACGGAAGGCGGGATTGTTGTTGCGGTCACTCTTCTTCTGACCGGGACTATCTGGTTTGTGCAGCAGCAGATTGATGAATCAGTTTTACAGGTCAGGCAAAGCCTGCGTGAAGCGTTTTATCCGCAGGAGATTGAACAAGAGCGACGACAAAAAAAGCAGCAGTTAGTGGAGGAGCGCAACGCCCTCAGGGAAACATTATCCGCTCCGGTAAGTCGTGAGCAGGCCAGTGGTGATTTACTCGCTGAGATTGCCGATATCCATGATATGGCGATCAGTCGGGATGGTAATACGTTGTATGCCGCAATTGAAAACACGAACAGCATTGTTGTTTTCGACCTCGGACAAAAGAAAATCCTGCATACCTTTACAGCGCCCATAGCGAAAGAAAAGTCAGTCAAACATTGTGGTGGCTGTAAAGATCAGGGCGTCAGATCGCTGGCATTAAGCCTGGATGAAAAGTTGATTTATGCGACTTCATTTGAAGCGAATGCGTTATCGGTCATTAACGTGGCGACGGGGGAGATTATTCAGTCGATTACCACCGGCGCACATCCTGACAGCTTTATCCTCTCGCGTGATGGCACAAAAGCCTGGGTGATGAATCGCACCAGTAATAGTGTGTCAGCGATTGATCTGGTGGCTTATCAGCATGTGGCGGATATCCCGCTGGAGAAATACGACGGGACGGGGATGAGCGGTAAACCAGGCGCCTGGGTTATGGCACTTTCCCCGGATGAAAAAACATTACTGGTTCCGGGAGCAGGCAGAGGTAACATCGTGCGGATCAATACCATCACGCATCAGAAAGAAGACTTTCCCGCAGGTAATGCGCGTGGTGTCGTTTCTGCGATGGGATTCCGACCAAAAAATGGTGAGATTATTTTTGCCGATAGCCAGGGGATTTCACGTATAAGAGCTGAGGATCAACAAGCCAGCATTATGACGCAATGGTGTAGCAGGAGCGTTTATTCCGTTGAGGGTATTAGCCCGGACGGTCAGTATTTAGCGTTGGTGTCATATGGCCTGCAAGGTTATGTCATCCTGCTCAATATTAATGCCGGGCAGATTATTGGCGTTTATCCTGCCAGCTACGTTAATAATCTTCGTTTTTCAGCGGATGGTAGAAAGATATTTGTTATGGCGAAGAACGGGCTAATACAATTGGACAGAGAAAGTTCACTTGATCCGCAGGCAATTATTCGTCATCCCCAATATGGCGATGTGGCTTGTATCCCTGAACCGTAAGAAAAAAGGGCATGATAATCATGCCCCACAACTCAATGAGAAAGTATGTTTTGTTCATGCCGGATACATCAGGCACATTAATGTTTACGTGCTCGCAGACTCATCAGTACAGCGGCAAAACCAAACAGCGCCGTCAGCACCCACAGCGGCCAGTTGCCGGTTCGTGCGTACGGTGTGAGTCCGGTGGTTGGTGTCACGTTAGTGGTCAACACCTCGCGGGTGAACTGCGGGATCATCGCCTGAATCTCACCCTGCGGGCCAATCACCGCCGTAATGCCGTTGTTGGTGCTGCGCAACAGTGGGCGCGCCAGCTCCAGCGCACGCATTCGCGCCATCTGGAAGTGCTGCCATGGACCAATAGACTTACCAAACCACGCATCGTTGGAGATAGTCAGCAGATAGTCGGTATCCGGGCGGAAGTTATCGCGCACTTGCTCGCCGAGAATGATTTCGTAGCAAATGGCCGCAGTAAGTTGAATGCCATTCAACGACAGCGGTGGCTGAATATATGGTCCGCGGCTGAATGAAGACATCGGCAAATCAAAGAACGGTGCTAACGGACGCAGTATCGACTCCAGTGGGACAAACTCGCCAAACGGCACCAGATGGTTTTTGTTATAGCGATCGGCTGATTCATAGCTGTACGGTGCGCCTTTACCCAGTGTGATGATGGTGTTGTAGGTATCGTAGCGGTTCTGTTTATTGAGACGCGCGTCGACAATCCCGGTGACCAGCGAGCTACCTTTATCGCGCAACTCACCGTCCAGAGCTTTGAGGAACGGTTGCTGATTAATTTCCAGATCGGTTATCGCCGACTCCGGCCAGATAATCAACGATGATTTGCCCATCAGCGGTGCCGTTGCGTTGTAGTAAATCTTCAGCGTATTAAGTAGCTGGTCTCCGTCCCATTTCAGCGATTGCGGAATATCGCCCTGAACCATCGAAACCTGAATAGTTTTTTCCGGTTGCGGGGTAAACCACTGGATGTAACGCAGCGGGAAGGGAAGGGCAAACAGCACGACGGCCACCACCAGCGGACGCCAGTTGCGTTTGACCAACGCCAGTGCCAGCAGGCCGCTAACCATCATCAGCAGGAAGTTAATGGCTTCCACGCCCATTATCGGTGCCAGCCCTTTTAACGGGCCATCAATCTGGCTATAGCCGAACTGTAACCACGGGAAGCCTGTTAGTACCCAACCGCGCAGAAACTCGGTCACTTGCCAGAGAGCAGGGGCGGCAATCGCCACGCGCAGCCAGGTGGTTTTCGGCCACAGACGCGACAGCACGCCAGCAAACAGTCCGGTATACAGCGACAAATACGCCGCCAGCAGTACCACCAGGAAGATGTTAACCGGGCCAGGCATTCCGCCAAAGGTCGCGATGCTGACATAGACCCAGTTAATACCGCTGCCAAAGAGGCCAAATCCCCAGCAAAAGCCAATAGCGGCAGACTGGAGTGGACGGCGGTTAAAGGTCAACGCCTGAAGCCCCATCAGCGAAATAATCGCCGCAGGCCAGACGTCGTAAGGAGAGAAGGCCAGCGTTCCGCAGGCACCGAATAATAACGCCAGCAGCAGGCGAATGCGCTGGCGTTCAATTAATGAGGCAAAAGCCATGTAGTTATCTATCCAGTTTCGGTTTTATTCATCCAGCTTCGGCTGGGGTGAGTCATCCGGGATTTTGACATGAACCTGAATAATACGCCGACTGTCGGCCATCGCCACTTTGAACTGGTAACCGTCGATGTCGATGGTTTCGCCACGCGCCGGAAGATGCCCAAATGCCTGCATCACCAGACCACCGATAGTGTCAACCTCTTCATCGCTAAAGTGGGTGCCGAACGCTTCGTTGAAGTCTTCAATAGAAGCCAGTGCGCGCACGGTCCAGGTATGACGACTCAGCTGACGGAAGTCGATATCATCTTCTTCGTCATACTCGTCTTCAATCTCACCAACAATCAGTTCCAGGATGTCTTCAATGGTCACCAGACCGGAAACCCCACCGAATTCGTCAATGACGATCGCCATGTGGTAACGCTGAGAGCGAAACTCTTTCAGCATCCGGTCTACGCGCTTACTTTCAGGAACGACAACCGCCTGACGTAACACTTTGTCCATGCTGAAGGCTTCAGCATCGCTGCGCATAAACGGCAGCAAGTCTTTCGCCATCAGAATCCCTTCAATGTGATCTTTGTCTTCGCTAATCACCGGGAAACGTGAGTGGGCGGACTCAATGATGACATCAAGGCATTCGTCCAGCGTCTGGTTGCGTTTCAGGGTAATCATCTGGGAGCGGGGGATCATGATGTCGCGAACGCGTTGGTCTGCGATGTCCATCACCCCTTCGAGCATATCGCGCGTATCTTCGTCGATAAGGTCGTTCTGCCCGGAATCACGGATCAGCGCCAGCAGTTCGTCACGGTTTTTCGGTTCACCGTGGAAAAGTTGGCTGAGTAACAGGGAGAAAAATCCCTTCTTGTTGCTTATCGTGTCACTACTGTGTGAATTGTCGTCGCTCATGGCGTCGTATGGGTTCTCATGTTAGTTAATCAAAACGCCGTCGTTAATCACCAACGGCGGGGACGTCTGCCAGTCAAATGCCTGGCAAATTATTCTTTCTCGGCAATGTACGGATCCTCATAGCCCAGAGCAAGCATAATCTCTGTTTCGATGGCTTCCATTTCTTCTGCTTCGTCATCTTCGATGTGATCGTAACCTAACAAATGCAGACTGCCGTGCACCACCATATGCGCCCAGTGCGCCTCCAGTGGTTTGCCTTGCTCCTGAGCTTCCTTCTCAACCACCTGACGGCAGATAACCAGATCGCCCAGTAGCGACATTTCCATGCCAGGCGGTACTTCAAACGGGAAGGAGAGCACGTTGGTCGGCTTATCCTTACCGCGATAGGTCAGATTCAGACTGTGGCTTTCGGCGGTATCGACCACGCGAATAGTCACTTCCGATTCTTCCTGAAACTGCGGGATCACCGCATTCAGCCATGTCTGAAACTGGCTCTCTTCCGGTAACCCGGAATTATCTTCACATGCCAGTTGTAAATCGAGGATCACCTGACTCATTTTTGTTCCTGTTCTTCGCGCTTGCGTTCTGCTGCCAGCGCCGCTTTACGTTTTTGTTCGGCTTCTTCCCAGGCTTCATAGGCGTTAACGATACGCGCCACCACCGGGTGACGAACCACGTCTTCGCTGTGGAAGAAGTTAAAGCTGATCTCTTCGACATCAGCCAGCACTTCGATGGCATGACGCAAACCAGACTTGGTATTACGCGGCAGGTCGATCTGTGTGACGTCGCCGGTGATAACCGCTTTTGAGTTAAAACCGATACGGGTCAGGAACATCTTCATCTGTTCGATGGTGGTGTTCTGGCTTTCATCAAGAATGATAAACGCGTCGTTCAGCGTACGACCACGCATATAGGCCAGCGGTGCGACTTCAATAACGTTGCGCTCAATCAGTTTCTCGACTTTCTCAAAGCCCAGCATTTCAAACAGCGCGTCGTACAGCGGGCGCAGATACGGGTCTACTTTCTGGCTTAAATCGCCAGGCAGGAAGCCCAGTTTCTCACCGGCTTCGACCGCCGGACGAGTCAGCAGAATACGGCGAATTTCCTGACGCTCCAGGGCATCAACTGCCGCAGCCACTGCCAGGTAGGTTTTACCCGTACCCGCCGGGCCAACGCCGAAGGTAATGTCATGGTCGAGAATATTGGCGATGTACTGCGCCTGGTTTGGCGTGCGCGGCTTAATTACGCCGCGTTTGGTCTTGATATTGACCGCTTTGCCGTACTCCGGCACGCTCTCCGCGCTTTGCTCCAGTACCCGCGCTTCTTTAATCGCAAGGTGGATCTGTTCCGGTTCGATATCCTGAATCTGACCACGCATCGGGGCAGTATCGACATACAGGCTACGCAGAATGTCTGCCGCAGCGGTGACGCAAATCGGACGGCCGGTCAGTTTAAAGTGGTTATCGCGGCGATTGATCTCGATGCCGAGACGGCGTTCGAGCTGCTTGATGTTGTCATCAAACGGGCCGCACAGGCTCAACAGACGCGCATTGTCTGCTGGCTCCAGGGTGATTTCGCGAGTGTCTATGTTCAAACCGTTCCTCTTATCTGTATGCCGCCGGAAGCTGAACATTCACCGGCCTATAAGGAAATTATTCACGCCACAGGAAAAAGGCGCAAGCATTGCGATAAAGATGGGGATAAAGAGAGAAAAAACAAGGCCCACCGGAACGGCGGGCCTGAGAATTACGGCTGATAATAACCCACGCCAAGGTCGTTTTCTTTGCGGGTACGGGCAATCACCGATTCCGGTGTTTCTGCCACGCGCAGACCCATTTCATCTTCAGTTCGCACCACTTTACCGCGCAGAGAGTTCGGGTAGACGTCGGTAATTTCTACATCGACGAATTTACCGATCATATCCGGTGTGCCCTCGAAGTTAACCACGCGGTTATTTTCAGTGCGACCGGAAAGCTCCATGATGCTCTTACGTGAAGTCCCTTCTACCAGAATGCGCTGGGTGGTGCCGAGCATCCGGCGGCTCCATGCCATCGCTTGCTGATTAATGCGCTCTTGCAGAATATACAGACGCTGCTTCTTCTCTTCTTCCGGAACATCATCAACCGTATCAAGGTTTAGGGTTTAACCTTTT
>OKUZ01000298.1_pt1 | contig 20944 bp, 19 predicted proteins | sample 1606681 | NCBI WGS metagenome assembly OKUZ01 (sample SAMEA3882524, study PRJEB24775) | human gut metagenome | biome: human-associated habitat; feature: intestine environment; material: feces | place: Netherlands | collected 2009/2010 | reverse complement strand
TCCTCTCGGGGCATGTTAGAATCACATGTATATGCAAATAAATGTGGAAGGAAAGATTACGGGGATTAGTTCCAGGTAAACTATGGTGAAGGTATATGGAAGATATGAAGAATGGTAAGTTCGCCGATGGTGAAAAAGTACTCCGTGCAAGGATCGACATGGCATCTTCCAATATTAATATGAGAGATCCGGTTATCTATCGTGTGGCTCATATGTCCCATCACAATACCGGAGATAAATGGTGCATTTACCCGATGTACGATTTCGCTCATCCGATTGAGGATGCGATTGAGCACATCACGCATTCGATTTGTACGCTGGAATTTGAGGATCACAGACCGCTCTATGACTGGGTCGTAAAAGAGTGCGAGTTTGAGAACCCGCCGCGCCAGATTGAGTTTGCGAAGATGTATCTGACCAACGTCATTACCGGAAAACGTTATATCAAGAAACTGGTAGAAGATAAAATTGTAGATGGCTGGGATGACCCGCGTCTGGTAACCATCGCAGCGCTGCGCCGCAGAGGTTACACGCCGGAATCCATCCGCCGCTTTGTAGAGCTGGCAGGTGTCTCCAAAGCAGATAATTCCATCGACAGTGCAATGTTAGAGTACTGCCTGCGCGAGGATCTGAAATTAAAGAAGTCCCGTGTGATGGCAATTCTTGATCCGGTCAAGCTTGTTATCGACAACTATCCGGAAGGACAGATCGAGGAGCTGGATGCACCAAACAATATGGAGAACGAGGAACTTGGTTCCAGAAAGATTCCATTCGGCAGAGAACTTTACATCGAACGCGAGGACTTTATGGAAGAACCACCGAAGAAATACTTCCGTCTCTTCCCGGGCAATGAGGTCCGCCTGATGAACGCGTACTTTGTTACCTGCACCGGATGCGAGAAAGATGCAGACGGCAATGTAACGGTTGTTCACTGTACCTACGATCCGGAGACGAAGAGTGGTTCCGGCTTCAATGCAAGAAAGGTAAAAGGTACGATTCACTGGGTAGCAGCACAGACTGCACTGAAAGCAGAAGTACGTCTCTATGAGAATCTGGTAGACGAGGAAAAGGGCAAACTCAATGCAGATGGAACGCTGAACTTAAATCCGAATTCTCTGCGCGTTCTGAAGGAGTGTTACTTAGAGCCGGGTCTGAAAGAGGCAAAAGCATTTGAGAGCTTTCAGTTCGTCCGCAATGGATACTTCTGCGTGGACTGCCGCGACAGCGAGCCGGGCAAACCGGTTTTCAACCGGATTGTTTCGCTGAAGAGCTCTTTCAAGCTTCCGAAATAAATCAAGGACAAATCTTGAAAATGTATAAAAAAATACAGAAAAAAGCGGCTTTGTTCTGATGAAAAAAGGAGAGAACGGGACTTTCAGAATACATTTTAGAATATGAGCAAAATGCTTGAGAGGTCTTGGCGATTCTTCCGGGGGTTATTAAGAAAAATGTAGAAAAATGTAGTAATAACCTATAAAAAGCAGGTTGTTTTTGCTAATAAAACACCCTGCTTTTTGTGCATAATTTATGAAAGGCTTGGTTGACAATCAGGGGGGTTACTGTTATAATTTAAGTAAAGTGAGCTGATCATGTCAATCTGTGGCTTCACTTGTTACAGTTAAGGGGAAAAGCCCCTTATAAATTGCTTTCAAAAATGGAATGCATTCCACAATACGGAATCTTACTGGTGGAATTTTATAAGTATAATTTTTCACAAAGAAAGCAGAACCTAAAATAAATAAGGAGGTGCAATGCACAATGTGGACTGAACCAACTATGCCTTTCGGGCAGTCAGTTATCGTTTCTCTGCTGGGTCTTTCGGTAGTTTTCCTGGCTCTGATCTGTCTGGCTCTGGCAATTATGGTAATTTCCAAGATTCTCCGCTCCGTTGTTTCTGATGGTGCTAAGGCCCCGGCCGCAGCACAGAAAGCAGCACCGGCTGTGTCGGACGAAGCTGATAAGGAATTACTTGCCGTGCTGATGGCAACGATCGGGGATGACCTCGGATTGCCGACAGACAAGTTTAAGATCTTGAGCGTGACAGAAGTTAAGTAATGAGAAACAGGAATGAAAGGAAATCGAAAGGAAGGTTAGAGCAGTTATGAAGTATACGGCTACCCTCAATGGAAAACAGTACGAAGTAGAACTTGAAAGAATCGATGCATACGAGCCAATGCCGCGTTACGGCGAGGCTCCGGCAGCAGCACCGGCTCCAGTAGCAGCACCGGCAGCACCGGCACCGGCTCCTGCACCAGCAGCACAGGCTCCTGCACCAGCAGCAGCACCGGCACCGGCGGCAGCACCGGCAGCAGGCGCAACTACCGTAGAGGCTCCGATGCCAGGTAAGATCCTGAACATCAAAGTATCTGCAGGACAGGCAGTTAAGTTTGGTGAGACCGTCATCGTGATGGAAGCTATGAAGATGGAAACTGAAATCGTTGCTCCGGCAGACGGTACAGTAGCACAGATTCTTGTCAAGGCAGGCGACGCCGTTGACACAGGTGCAGCACTGGTTACCCTGAACTAATAGAACGATACAGGGATAATTATTCGAAAGGACGTAAAGAATTATGAAATATGTTGCTACGATCAATGGAAAGAAATACGAAGTTGAAGTAGAAAAATTAGAAGCATACAAATCTCTGGATCGTAATGGTGTAGCAGCTCCGGCAGCACCGGTTCTTCCGGCATCCGCACCGGTACAGAGACCGGCAGCACCGGCTCCGGTTGCAGCAGCACCAGCTCCAGCACCGGCACCGGCAGCAGCTCCGGCACCGGCGGCAGCAGCTCCGGCGGGCGCAACTACCGTAGAAGCTCCGATGCCAGGTAAAATCCTGAACATCAAAGTATCTGAAGGACAGGCAGTTAAATTTGGCGAAGTAGTAGTTATTATGGAAGCCATGAAGATGGAGACTGAGATCGTTGCTCCGGCAGACGGTACAGTCAGCAAGATCCTTGTTAAGGCTGGCGATTCTGTTGATACAGGAGCTGCTCTGGTTGCTCTGAACTAGGAGGTTAGGTAATGAACTTTTTTGAAATATTAAAAGAGCTTCTTGCACAGTCGGGTTTCGCAGCATTGACCTGGAGAAGCTGTGTAATGATTCTCATTGCTTTTGTATTATTATACCTGGCAATTAAAAAGCAGTTCGAGCCGCTTCTTCTGCTTCCGATTGCATTTGGTATGTTCCTGGCAAACCTGCCGTTAGCTGACCTGATGAAGGAAAGCGAGCCGTGGTATACCGCAGGTGTTCTGCGTATCATCTACGGCGGTGTTAAGTCCAGTTTGTTCCCGTGTCTGATCTTCATGGCAGTAGGTGCCATGACAGACTTTGGTCCGCTGATTGCAAACCCGGTGAGCCTTCTGCTTGGTGCAGCTGCTCAGTTCGGTATCTACATTGCATTCATGCTGGCTAACGCAACTGGCTTATTCACAGTAGGCGAGGCTGCCGCTATCGGTATCATCGGTGGTGCAGACGGTCCGACCGCTATCTATGTAGCTAACAACCTGGCACCGGATCTGGTTGCTCCGATCGCCGTTGCCGCTTACTCCTACATGGCGCTGATTCCGCTGATTCAGCCGCCGATCATGAAGCTTCTTACCACTAAGAAAGAGCGTTCCATCGTTATGAAGCAGCTCCGTAAGGTAAGCAAGGTTGAGAAGATTGTATTCCCGGTATTCGTAGTACTGTTCTGCTCCCTGCTTCTTCCGTCCGTAGCTCCGCTGCTTGGTATGCTGATGCTTGGTAACCTGCTTCGTGAATCTGGTGTTACAGAGCGTCTTTCTGATACAGCTCAGAACGCACTGTGCAACATCGTAACTATCATGCTTGGTACTACCGTAGGTGCGACCGCAAACGGCGAGATTTTCCTGCGTGTTCAGACCATCGCTATCGTTTGCATGGGTCTTCTTGCATTCGCATTCGCTACCATCGGAGGTGTTCTCCTTGGTAAGGTGCTTTGCGCTGTAACCGGCGGCAAGATCAACCCGTTAATCGGTTCCGCTGGTGTATCTGCTGTACCGATGGCTGCCCGCGTTTCTCAGACAGTTGGTGCAAAAGAGAATCCGACCAACTTCCTTCTGATGCACGCTATGGGACCAAACGTAGCAGGTGTTATCGGTTCTGCCGTAGCAGCAGGTTTCTTCATGCTGATTTTCGGTTAATCGAATATTGATTTTTGGCTGTTGCAGCCGGGATCTGGCTGCATCTGGCCTGCGAAAGACCGCAGCGCCGGAAGTACCGGATCCCGTTTTTACTTATTTATATAGGTAGTTATAGAAAATTTTTTTAAAGGAGGCTTTATTGTGGCTAATAAAGTAATGTCTTTACACGATGCCGTAGAAAAGTATGTATGTGACAACGATGTACTTTGTCTCGGCGGATTTACAACAAACCGTAAACCGTATGCAGCAGTTTACGAGATCCTTCGTCAGGGTAAAACTGGTTTTGTAGGCTGGTCTGGCCCGGCAGGTGGTGACTGGGATGCGTTAATCGGTGAGGGCCGTGTGAGAGCCTACATCAACTGCTATACTGCAAACTCTGGTTACACCAACGTAGCTCGTCGTTTCCGTGCAGCTATCGAGAAGGGTGAGCTTACATATGAGGATTATTCTCAGGACGTTCTGATGCTTCAGCTTCATGCTTCATCTCTGGGTCTTCCGTACCTGCCGGTACGTATGATGCAGGGCTCCGGACTTGTTAAGTTCTGGGGTATCAGCGAAGAGAAGAGAAGAACCATGGAAGGTGTTGACAACCTGAAATGCGTAGAGATCGAGAACCCGCTTGAGCCAGGCGAGAAGCTGCTGGCTGTTCCGGTTCCGAAGCTTGACTGCGCTATCATCCATGTTCAGCAGGCATCTCCGGATGGAACCTGTATCATCGATGGTGATGAGTTCCATGACGTAGATATCGCTGTAGCTGCAAAACGTTGTATCGTTACCTGCGAGGAGATCGTAAGTGATGAGTATATCCGTCGTGACCCAACCAAGACAAGAATCTTTGGTGAGTGTGTAGACGCCGTTGTTCGTGCACCGTACGGTGCTTGGCCGGCACAGTGCTACGGCTACTATGATGATGATGATAAGGGCTTGAAAGAGTACGACAAGGCTTCCAAGTACCTTGACGCTGAGGATGCTAAGGCACAGCTTCAGAAGGCTGCAGACAAAGCTGCTAAGGCTGCTGCTGCTAAGCCGGAAGATGAGAAGCTTGCAAAAGCTGCAGAAGTTGCTGCACAGGCTGCAAAAGATGCTGCTGACGGCACCAAGATTCCGGAGACCTTCAAGGATTACCTTCAGAAGTATGTATATGGATGCAAGGATCAGGATGATCTGCTCAACGTACTGGGCGGCGCTCGCCTCATGAACCTTAAGAATGAGCCGCATCTTGGCTATTCTACCAGACATTAATTGAGGGAGGGAAAATCTAAAATGGCTGATTATACAAAGTATACAAAGCAGGAAATGCAGGCTTACGCCATCGCAAAAAATATTAAAGAAAATCAGATCGTTATCGTTGGTACCGGTCTTCCGTTAATCGGTGCATCCCTGGCAAAACGTGTTGTTTGCCCGAGCTGCCATCCGATCGTAGAGAGTGGTCTTATGGATTGTTCTCCGATCGAGGTTCCGCGTTCTGTAGGTGACAACCGTTTCATGGCTCACTGTGCAGTACAGTGGCCGAACATTCGTTTCGTAGGTTTCGAGGCTAATGAGTGGTTACATGATGCTGATCGTATGATCGCATTCATCGGTGGCGCTCAGATCGACCCGTACGGAAACGTTAACTCTACCTGTATCTTTGGTAAGGGTGATTATGTTAAACCTACCACACGTTTCACCGGTTCTGGCGGTGCAAACGGAATCGCTACCTTCTGCAACACCATCATCATGATGCAGCATCAGAAGAGAAGATTCATGGATCATGTTGACTACATCACAAGCTGTGGCTGGATGGACGGCCCTGGCGGACGTGAGAGAGCAGGTCTTCCGGGCAACCGTGGACCGCAGATGGTAGTTACCGATCTTGGTATCATGAAATTCGACGAAGAGACCAAGAGAATGTATCTGGCTTACTACTATCCATTCTCCTCTCCGGAAATGGTTCAGGAGAACACTGGTTTCGAGATCGATACCTCCAGAGCTCAGCTGATGGAAGGTCCGGATCCGGAGATCATCCGCGTTATTCGTGAAGAGATCGACCCAGGTCAGGCATTCATCAAAGTTCCGAAGGAGACTAAGTAATTAGCCTTTCATAGGGAATCAAGACAGATATCATTTCTGTCGATTAATTAGTTACTGATTGCAGGCGGGACAGGAGACGAACTGTCCCGCAAGCAATTCATTTATAACCATTTTTATTTTTTATTTTATAAGGAGAAAAGAAGACATGAATATGTATTCAATGCCAGGATATTTCCAGAATATGCCTACCGTTGGTAAAGCTCTGGTTAATCCGAATCCGGAAAACGAGCAGGAACTGAAGGCTGTTGAGAACGACATCCATGAGTCCATTAAGCAGGCTCTTGATGCTGGTATCACAACCGAAGAGAAGTTAAACGCACGTGGACAGCTTTCTGCTACACAGCGTATCAACGCCCTGATCGATCCAGGTACATGGTGCCCGTTAAACAGCCTTTACAATCCGGAAGACAACCGTTTCCAGACAACTAACGTTCTGAATGGTCTTGGCCGTGTAAATGGCAAATGGGTTTACATCATCGCTTCTGATAACAAGAAGATGGCTGGTGCTTGGGTTCCGGGACAGGCAGATAACCTGCTCCGCGCTGCAGATACCGCTAAGATGCTGCATCTGCCGTTAGTATACCTGTTAAACTGCTCAGGCGTTGAGTTCCCGAACCAGGACAAAGTATACCCGAACCGTCGTGGTGGTGGTACACCGTTCTTCCGCAACGCTGAGTTAAACCAGCTTGGTGTTCCGGTTATCGTAGGTATCTACGGAACCAACCCGGCAGGTGGTGGTTACCACAGCATTTCCCCGACTATCCTGATCGCTCATAAAGATGCGAACATGGCAGTTGGTGGCGCTGGTATCCTTTCCGGTATGAACCCGAAGGGTTACATCGATGAGGAAGCAGCAGAGCAGATCGTTAACGCTCAGATCGAGAACAGCAAACATCACGTTCCGGCTCCGGGTTCCGTGCCGATCCACTATGATGAGACCGGATTCTTCCGTGAGGTTTACGAGGATGATTTAGGCGTTATCGAGGGAATCAAGAAGTACATCAACTACCTTCCGTGCTTCAACCTGGAGTTCTTCCGTGTTGACAGCCCGAAGGCTCCGCAGCTTCCGGCTGAGGATCTGTACAGCATCATCCCGATGAACCAGAAACGTCCGTACGACATCTACGATGTAATCGGTCGTCTGTTCGATAACAGTGAGTTCTTTGAGTACAAGAAAGGCTACGGTCCGGAGATCGTTGCTGGTCTTGCAAAAGTTAACGGTCTTCTGGTTGGTGTTATCGCTAACGTACAGGGCTTACTCATGAACTATCCGGAGTACAAACAGGGTTCTGTAGGTATCGGTGGTAAGCTGTACCGTCAGGGTCTGATTAAGATGAACGAGTTCGTTACTCTGTGTGCTCGTGATAAGACACCGATTATCTGGCTGCAGGATACCACAGGTATCGATGTAGGCGATGACGCTGAGAAGGCAGAGCTGCTTGGTTTAGGTCAGTCCCTGATTTACTCCATCGAGAATTCTAAACTTCCGTCTCTGGAGGTTACTCTTCGTAAGGCAAGTGCTGCTGCTCACTACGTTCTGGGTGGTCCGCAGGGCAACAACACCAACGTATTCTCTATCGGTACAGGTGCTTGCGAGTACTACGTAATGCCGGGTGAGACCGCTGCAAACGCTATGTACTCCAGAAAGCTTGTTAAGGCTAAAAAAGCTGGCGAGCCGCTTCAGCCGATCATCGACAAGATGAACGCTATGATCCAGATGTACACAGACAAATCTCGTCCGAAATACTGTACAAAACAGGGTATGGTTGATGAGATCGTAGATCTGACCGATCTTCGTCCGTACATCCAGGCATTTACCGAGGCTTATTATCAGAATGCTCAGGCTATCTGCCCGATGCATCAGATGCTGGCTCCGAGATCTACTCGTGAGTTCATCAACTACGGTAAATAATTATCAAATTAAAACGGCATTGTGATAGGTGCCGCTAAGATAACATTTTAAAAAGAGAAGGCGCGTAAGTACGCGGCTGACAGTGATAGTGTAAATAGTGATAAGTAACAAATTGATAGTGTGAATAGTGTGAGGCTCTGGCGAAGCGGCTTGTCTGTATGACTGTAAATGAACCGTTTTGCCGGATGCTTGCAGATAAATCGGGCAAAGGAACTGGAACCTTTGCTCGATTTATTGGTATACTCAGGCAGATAAGTAATAAGTAATAGTTTTGTTAAGAATTATTTTATAACATTTTCAAGATTTTACAGCGACTTTTAGTTGATTTTGTGGTATTATGATGGGTGGAGACGATGTGATAGCACGGATCTGCCAAAACATCGTTGAAACAAAAATCAGGCATAGAAAGTCAGTATTGAAAGGAAAAAGATACATCATGAGCGAAATTTTCACTTTAGGTATCGATGTAGGCTCTACAGCTTCCAAATGTATCATCCTGAAGGATGGCAAGGAGATCGTAGGTAAGTCTCTGATTGACGTTGGAGCAGGTACCAGCGGTCCAAACCGTGCCATCGAGGCAGTTCTGGAAGATGCAGGCCTCAAGAAAGAAGATATGGCATTCACACTGGCTACCGGTTATGGACGTACATCTCTGATGGACGGAATTGCCGATAAGCAGATGAGTGAGCTGTCATGTCATGCAAAAGGCGCTTATTTCCTTTTCCCGAAGGTTCATACCGTAATTGACATCGGCGGTCAGGACGTGAAGGTTCTTCGCGTTGAGGACGGTGTCATGACAAACTTCCAGATGAACGATAAGTGTGCAGCCGGAACCGGAAGATTCCTGGATGTTATGGCTCGCGTTCTCGAAGTTGAGGTAAGTGATCTAGGCCGTCTTGGCGCTATGTCCAAGAAGCAGGTAGGAATCAGTTCCACCTGTACGGTTTTTGCAGAGAGTGAGGTTATAAGCCAGTTGTCGATGGGAACGGATAAATGTGATATCATTGCCGGTATTCATCGTTCAGTGGCTCATCGTGTCACGGGTCTTGCCCACCGAATCGGTGTAGTGCCGGATGTCGTTATGACAGGCGGTGTGGCTCAGAACCAGGGCGTAGTAGATGCGCTTGAGGCTGAGCTTGGCGTAAAGATTTATACATCCCCGCTGACACAGTATAACGGCGCGCTTGGCGCAGCCCTGATGGCATATCAGGTAGCCAGCCGTCAGAAGTAACTAAGTTAATTTTTAAGAATGGAGGATAATTATTATGGCAAAACAAGTTAGTCCTGGTGTTCTTGCGCTTCGTAAAGTCGTAGATGACGTACATAAAGAGGCGCGTGAGGCCAAAGCAAGAGGCGAGTTAGTTGGATGGTCTTCTTCCAAATTCCCGTGTGAGCTTGCAGCAGCATTTGATTTACACGTTATGTATCCGGAGAACCAGGCAGCTGGTATCGCAGCTAACCGTTACGGTGAGCTGATGTGCCAGGCAGCTGAGGATCTTGGATATGACAACGATATCTGCGGTTATGCTCGTATCAGCCTTGCATATGCAGCTGGTGTACGTGTATCCCGTAAGTATGATCCGGAGACTGGTGAATACATCATCGATCCGAGCACAGGTAAACCATTAAAAGATGCTGACGGCAACGTAGTGATGGGTGAAGACGGAAAACCGAAGAAGGATCCGAAGACTCAGACTCCGTATCTGCAGCTGGACAACCTGCTTGAGATTGAAAAACTCCCGGATGGTCCGGAAAAAGAGAAACGTCTTGAGGCTATTTCTCCGATTCGTCAGATGCGTATTCCGCAGCCGGATTTCGTTCTTTGCTGCAACAACATCTGTAACTGTATGACAAAATGGTATGAGAACATCGCTCGTATGTGTAACATTCCGCTGATCATGATCGATATCCCGTACAACAATACAGTAGATGTTCATGATGAGAATGTTAAATACGTTCGCGCTCAGTTCGACAAAGCGATCAAACAGCTGGAAGAGCTGACAGGCAAGAAGTTCGACGAGAAGAAGTTCGAGCAGGCTTGTGCAAACGCTAACCGTACCGCTAAGGCTTGGCTGAAAGTCTGTGATTTCCTGCAGTACAAACCGGCTCCATATAGTGGATTTGACCTGTTCAACCACATGGCAGACGTTGTAACTGCACGTGCTACTGTAGCTGCTGGTGATGCTTTTGAATTACTTGCAAAAGACCTGGAAGAGACAGTTAAGAAGGGTGAGACCACAACTCCGTTCCCGGAGAAATACCGTGTTATGTTCGAGGGTATTCCGTGCTGGCCGAAACTGCCGGCTCTATTCAAACCGCTGAAGACCCACGGTGTAAACGTTACTGCCGTTGTATATGCTCCGGCATTCGGTTTCGTTTACAACAACATCGATGAGATGGCTCGTGCTTACTACAAAGCTCCGAACTCTGTCTGCATCGAGCAGGGTGTTGACTGGCGTGAAGGCATCTGCCGTGACAACAAGGTAGATGGCGTTCTGGTTCACTACAACAGAAGCTGTAAACCGTGGAGTGGTTACATGGCTGAGATGCAGCGTCGCTTTACTGCTGACCTGGGTATCCCGTGTGCTGGTTTCGACGGCGATCAGGCTGACCCGCGTAACTTCAATGCTGCTCAGTACGAGACTCGTGTAGAGGGTCTGGTTGAGGCAATGGAAGCAAATAAGCAGGCAAAGGAGGCTAAATAACCATGAGTGTTAACGCATTATTAGAAGAATTTAAGGTAAAAGCTGCAACTCCGAAGCAGCAGCTTGCTGAATATAAAGCTCAGGGCAAAAAAGTAGTTGGTGTTCTTCCTTACTACGCTCCGGAAGAGCTTGTATATGCCGCTGGTATCGTTCCGATGGGTATGTGGGGTTCCAACACTAAGACCATCAGCCGTGCAAAAGAGTACTGCGCTACTTTCTACTGCACCATCGCTCAGTTAGCTCTGGAGATGCTGCTGGATGGAACTATGGATCAGTTAGACGGTATTATCACACCTACTATCTGTGATACTCTTCGTCCGATGAGCCAGAACTTCCGTGTAGCTATGGGCGACAAGATGAAAGTTATCTTCTTAGCTCATCCGCAGAACCGTTTCGAAGAGTTTGGTCTTCAGTTCTGTATCGATCAGTACAACCATGTAAAAGCTGATCTGGAAGAAATCGCTGGAAGAAAGATTACTGATTCTGACATCCAGGATGCTATCGTTGTATACAACAAGAGCCGTGCAGCTCGCCGTGAGTTCGTAAAACTGGCTAACGAGCACTGTGATGTTATCACACCAACCAAGCGTTCCGCAGTTCTGAAGGCATTCTACTTCATGGAGAAGCCGGAATACACTGCAAAGCTGAACGAGCTGAACGCAGAGCTGGCTAAACTTCCTGTCTGTGACTGGAAGGGAACCAAGGTTGTTACCTCCGGTATTATCTGTGATAATCCGAAGCTGCTTTCTATCTTCGAAGAGAACAACATCGCTATCGCTGCAGATGATGTAGCACACGAGACACGTTCTTTCCGTGTAGACGCTCCGGAAGACGAGCTGGATCCGGTTAGAGCACTGGCTAAACAGTTCGCTAACATCGATTACGAAGTACTTCTGTACGATCCGGAATCCAACAAGAACCGTCGTGGTGAGTTCGTAGCTAACATGGTTAAGGAAAGCGGCGCTCAGGGTCTGGTACTGTTCATGCAGCAGTTCTGTGATCCGGAGGAGATGGAGTATCCGTACCTGAAGAAAGCTCTGAACGATGCAGGTGTTCCGCACATCAAACTGGGTATCGACCAGCAGATGAGAGACTTCGGTCAGGCAAGCACTGCTATTCAGGCATTCGCTGACGTCCTTGCACTTCAGAAATAATAGAAGATTCGTTTGGGAAACTGAATGATGAGATAGAAACGCCCCCGCAGGAGATTTCCTTGCGGGGGCGTTTGTTTGTGTGTCTTGCGGCACACGTTTATTTATTCCTCTGTGGAGTCAGAAGAACTATTATTTGCAATTTCCTCATCCGTCACAGATCCCTGGCGGTAGCCGCTGTCTGGTTCCTGTTTGGAGTTCTTCTTTGGAGCATCCGGCTTTTTGTCTCCGGAAGTAGAAGAGGTTTCTTTGGACGGACCGGAGCTGGCGGAATTGCTGCTATCATCGCTGGAAGAATCTTCGGATGAGCCGGTGCTGGAGTCAGAGCTTCCGGAAGCTGGCGTCCTGCTGGAGCTGGTGGCTGTTTTTTTCGTCTTTTTGGAGGAGCTGTTCTGGAAATCGTCCCAGCTTTCGTTATCGAATTCATTGGAAGCCGCGGTCTGGCGGCTCTGAGCGATGCCGTTTACCGTCCAGGCGCCGTCTGCGTTTACAGTGTAGCCGTCCGGTGTTGTGGTGGCGGTTAGAAGCCAGCCTTCGGCGTCGAAATAGTAGCATTCGCTGACGCCGTCCTGGTTGCCGTCGATCCAGCGCCAGCCATTTGCCGCCCAGGTGTTGTCACCGTTGTCGTACCACCAGCGGGCAGCATTGTCACCAGCTCCATTTTTCCAGCTTCCTGCCATCGCCGGGAAAGCGGCGGAGAGGGAGAGAAGACCAGTTGTTAAGCCTGCTAAAAATAAGCGTTTATTAATCATAAAGTGAAATCTCCTTTTTGCAAAAACTATTAAAAAAGAGGATATCTCAAAGCTCCGGATATGATGTATACCCGAATCTTTGATAATATCCCCCCCTGTTTTTATTTCGTTACTGTTCACGCATACGTGCCCAGTAACGGAATTTGCCGTGGCTTCGCATTTAAATACGGCAAATTCCTGCTGCCACCACGTTTTCTTACGGCACTTTCGGTTCCAAAAGTGCCTACCCGTGAACCATAATTTTATTTCTCCTGCTTAAATGTATGTCCCATATAATAGGACAATTCTGCCGCACTGTGGCGAACCTGCTCCTGCAGGTGCAGAAGATGTGTGTCATCTTCAATACGGGAATACGGTGCGATGATTCCGACCGAAGCGGAAATGCGTCCGTCAATACCGTAAATGGGAGCACCGATCCCGACTGCATCCGGGACGTATTCGCCGTGGGAAACGGCAATGCCCTTCTCACGGATGGTGCGGAGTTCTTCTGCCAATTCTGCGGGATCCGCCTTTGGAAATGCCTCAGGACGGTTTAAGCGCGTGTACAGATAGCGGCGGATGTATTCGTCGCTCTGGAAAGCCAGAAGCGCCTTGCGGATCGCACCGCAGTGCAGATCCATCTCATAGCCAAATTCTTCGACGACCTTGAGGTGGTTCGGACCGTCCGTTTTGTCAAGTACCAGTCCCTTGTCGCCAACCTGGATGATCAGATAGGAATCCTCACGGGTACAGTAGGAGAGGTTCTTGAGAATCGGAAGCGCCGCATCCTGAATCCGCACATTGTCAGCCGCCGCCCGACCGAGAGAGATGAGGGCGGGACCGAGCTGGTAGGTGTGCGCGTGTTCATCGCGGATCACGTATTTTTTTTCACAAAATGTCTGCAAAATCCGGTGGATCGTGCTGGGCGGAAGCCCGGTTGATTCGGAAAGTTCTGCGATGGAATATTTGTGGTTGGCTTCTTTTAAAAGTTCCAGAAGTTCCATCGCGCGGAGAAGACTTTGTATCATGCAAAGAATCCTCCTGTGTTATTCTGTGATTTCCTCAACCGTCACGGTTGTGCTGTCATCCGGGGCTGCGTCGGAATCCTCTTTCTCGGAAGAAGCTTCGCCGTCCTCGGAAACCGGAGCATCTGCGCGAACAGTTTCTGTTTTGACTGGTTCTTCGGAAGAGACATCTGCATCAGCCGGAGCTTTTTCGCTTTCTTCAGAATGTTCAGAAGTTTCCTCTGGAGTCTCAGCTGGAGCTTCCTTTTTCTCCGGGTTTAAGGAAACATAGCTGCGTTCGGAGGCAGCTGTATCAGAAGTCTTGGAAGCTTCTTTATCGCCGGCATCGTCAAAATCATCGAAATCATCTTCAAAGTCGTGGAAATCCTCGTCCAGTTCCTTGTGGAATGATTTATACTGTAAGACGTAAGAAACACCAGCTGCTGCAGCGCCGACGATAGCTGCCAGTGTCAGTAATTTACCAAAATGTTTTTTTGCCATGGTTGATACTCCTCTCTATACGATTCGATATCCTTATTGTAATACGAAACGCCTAAAAAATAAAGGGAATCTTTTGTGAACACCGGGATATGTGTGAATCACGTGTTATGGGGTACGTATGCGTGAACAGTAACACAGGGGCGGTAGTTATGTGCAGGAAGCATGAGAAAAACGCTTGTTGTCATACCGGAAATCATGTAGAATAAAATTATATATTTGCTAGGTGGTGATAAAAATAAAATGATGAATTCCAATACAAAGATGACGGCGCAGGAATTGGAACAAATGATTGCGCAGATGGAAAAGATATTTACGGTTGTACGTATTTTAGATAAAGATCTGCTCCATAAGATGGACGTGAGGAACGGGGAACTCCGATCTGAGGACTGCAAATGTTATTCGTTCTGGGAAAAAGGAAAGAATTGTGAGAATTGTGTGGCACAGCGCGCGCTTGCGATGAAGGGACAGTGCACGAAGCTTGAATTTATCGGTCTGAAGATGTATCAGGTCATTGCGAAGTATCTGGAGGTGGATGGAGTTCCCTGTGTGGTGGAGATGATTTCCTGTCTGGATGATGAGACACTTCTTGATGCAGAGGGAAGAGAAACACTCGTTAAGAAATTTGCACACTACAGGCGCGAGCTGTATGCGGATGCACTGACGGGGAGCTACAACCGGAGATATTTTGAAGATCAGTTAAAAGAGCAGCGGATGGATGCCGGTATCGCGATGATCGATCTGGATGATTTGAAGACTCACAATGATATATATGGGCATGTGGCGGGCGATAAAGTGCTGGTGACGGTGTCGGCGGCGATTATAAGCTGTGTCCGTAAGACGGACCGCCTGGTGCGTTATGGCGGGGATGAATTTCTGCTTGTGATGCCAGGCATCAGTCTGGAGGCATTTGTTGAGAAGCTGCACCGGATTCAGAATGTGATCCGCAGCATGAGTGTTGAAGGATATCCGCAACTGAAATTGTCAGTCAGCATCGGTGGTACGCTGACGAACGGGGAGACAGTCGGGAAGGCGATGTGCCGGGCGGACGAATATATGTATCAGGCGAAGACCTCCAAGAACACGATTGTGACTGAGAAAGATGGACAGCGGACACCGGAGGAGAGCGTGGCAGCTGGGCGGCGCAATGCGAGTCGTTACCGCATTTTGATCGTGGACGATTCGGAGATGAACCGTATGATTCTCTCAGAAATGCTGAAAGGCGAATTCGAGATTCTGGAGGCAGAAAATGGTTCAGCATGTCTCGACATGCTGAACCGTTATGAGACGAAGATTTCCCTGATTCTTCTCGATATCGTCATGCCGGGGATGGACGGCTTCGGGGTTCTGGAATACATGAATCGCAACAACCTGATCGGGGATATCCCGGTTATCATGATTTCGGGCGAAGATTCGGGCAAGGTCATCAAGCAGGCGTATGAGTGGGGCGTTTCTGATTACATCAAGCGCCCGTTCGATATGGAGGTTGTACACCGGCGTGTCTTAAATACGATCAAATTGTATGCGAAACAGCGCCGCCTGGTGGCAATGGTGACGAACCAGGTTTTTGAGAAAGAGAAGAATAGCCGGATGCTGATCAGTGTTCTGAGCGAGATCGTGGAATTTCGAAATGGCGAGAGCGGTATGCACGTACTCAATATTAATACATTGACGACGATGATTCTGGAACAGCTCGCCAAGAAGACGGACAAATATCACTTGTCCTGGTCGAACCGGATGCTGATCAGCACGGCATCATCCCTGCATGACATCGGAAAGATCGGAATTGACGAGAAGATTTTGAATAAACCGGGTCGTCTGACGCCGGAGGAACGTAAGATCATGGAAAAACATACAGTGATCGGTGCGGACATGCTTGCGAATCTTCAGATGTATGAGGATGAGCCGCTGATGAAAGTGGCGTACCAGATCTGCCGTTGGCACCATGAGCGCTATGATGGAAAAGGATATCCGGATGGTCTAAAAGGGGAGGAGATCCCGATCTCAGCGCAGGTGGTGGCGCTGGCGGATGTGTATGATGCGCTGACAAGTGAGCGCGTCTATAAAAAGGCTTATTCTCATGAGGAGGCGGTGCAGATGATCTGCAACGGAGAGTGTGGTACATTTAACCCGCTCCTGCTTGAGTGCCTGTGTGAGATTCAGGATTATATTAAAAAGGAGCTGCAGGAGGCAGCATACCGGATGTAAGTTATCGAATAACCTGCAATAATGGGAACCAACGAACCCTTATAAACCCTTAAAGTCCCTTACACGGTGAGAAATCCCGTGAATAGGGGCTTTTTTAGGCTTATAGATCCTTTTTACCCCTTAAAATTTTAATGGGAACCAGAATTCACATTGAAAAACGAAAAATCATAGAAATGCCTGAAAATGGAGGGAAAAAAGCTCAATAAAAAGCGGGGGTTTAAAGCCTTTTAAAATTTTTAAAATTAAAATGCGGAAACGGGAGAAAGTATTGATAATTTAAGGGTTTTCGGCATTTGAAAGGTTTTAAAAGACCGTTTAAAACAATAAAATTTAAAAGCAATTATAAAAGTGAAAAATGAGAACTTAATGGGAACCAGTTAATGGGAACCAAAAAAGAGCCGGTCAGTTAATTGACGCGGCCCTTTTTTTATTGCTGGTAGGCAGTCCAGCAAGGTGGTAAATGCACTAAGAATATATCATAATATGAAAAAATGGTCAATGATACTCAAATGAGGACTATCAATCCTCGGACAAAGATTTCAGATAAAATTCAGCAGCTTTTCCCAGAACAATATTTTTTTCCACTTCAGAAAGTGAAGAAAAGTATTTCAGGAGTTGCTGAGTAGATGTGTCATTAAGTTCAAGATCTGCCTGATTGCATTCATCTTTCCCGGTAAGCAAAAAGTCAGATGTGATCCCAAAGTATGCTGCGATAGTAGGAATCAGCGATGCTGGCGGATCAGTTTTTCTATTTTTCCAACCGCTGACGGTTTGCTTCGGAATGCCCGTTGCTTCGCAAAAATCTTTCTGGGAAACCTTTTTCTCATCTAATAATTTAAAAAAGCGCTCATTTATAGTCATAGCCCCTCCAAGAATCCTCACATGAATATATAAAATCCTCAATTTTAATTGACAAATCCTCAAATGAGGATTATTATAATAATGTATCAATCATACAAGACCGATTATAGCACAGAATCCGATAACGGAATAGGTTATTTTGTATCACTGATACAGAATTTTATAACGGAATACGTTAGGAGGGCAGGCAGAATGAAGAACAGAAAAGTGCGAAATTTCGCTGAGTTTGCCTTATGGACAAAAACCAGGATGCTGGAAAGAGGCATCAGCCAGAGAGAACTGGCCGCAGGAATGGGAACACACCAGGCCAGGATCAGCGAGGCTATCACAGGGAAGCCATCAGGAAAGAAGTTTATCATTCCGCTGATCCAGGAACTGGGCGGAAACATGGATGATTTTAAAGACTTTTTAAACACCGTTTAAAAGAGTCGAAACCGGCAGAGGCCGGTCATGCAGGGATAGCCTCCTGCATCTGATGAGGACAGGCTGAAAAGGTGGTGGAAATGTATGGCGCAGATGCTGACAGCGAAACAGGTTGCAGAGGTAAAAGGCTGTAGTCCACGTTATATTAAGAAAATTATACAAGATGGGAAATTAAAGGCGGTAGAGACTGTTAATAGCAAAAACCGGAAAACTTACCTGGTACCGCTGGATGCGTTGGATGAGGAACTGCAGCACAAGTATTATCAACTGATTGCAGAAAACCCTCCGGAAGAGGTAGAACGGCCAGAGCCGGAAGTAGAGAAAGTTGCGATTGATGAGTTTACCGAGGATGAACGAAAGGAAATTGATTTCTGGATCGACCTCACCAAGCGTTGGCAGTCATATAGAAAGATGCCAGGAGTTACTTCCCTGGCTGAAGTAGATAAAAAGTTCGTAACGCTCTGCAGCCTGGAATATCCAGAGCGGAGCATATCAGTAGATACGCTTTACAGAAAATGGAATGCCGTGAAGGCTGATGATATGAAGGCGCTGGTTGATAAGCGGAACAAATGGAAGAAAGGGACAAGCTCCATAGATGAAACGATATGGCAGGCTTTCCTGTATTACTATCTGGACGAAGCCCAGCATCCGGTAACCAAGTGCCTGGAGTACACAAAGATGTGGGCGCAGGAAAAGCGTCCGGATCTGTATACGCAGATCCCGGCCTATCCTTCTTTTTACCGGAGACTGAAAAGTGTTCCGGAGGGAGTAAAGGTTCTGGGCCGTGAAGGTCACAAGGCATTCAATGACCGCTGCGCTCCATACATCAAACGTATTTATGATGAGATGCAGAGCAATGAGTGGTGGATCGCTGATAACCATACCTTCGATGTAATGGTGAGGGATAAGTCAGGCAAGCTGCACAGGCCATATCTGACAGCCTTCCTGGATGCAAGAAGCGGAATCTTTACAGGGTACTACATTACATATAACCCAGGTTCAGAGGCAACGCTGATCGCGCTCCGGAAGGGAATCCTGGAATATGGCATCCCGGATAACATCTACGTGGATAACGGTCGAGAGTTCCTGACCTTCGATATTGGCGGCCTTGGCCACCGGAAGAAGAAGCCAAAGAATGGCGAGGAAACCTTTGAACCGCCGGGCGTATTCAAACGCCTGGGAATCAATATGACAAATGCTATCGTCCGAAATGCGAAGGCGAAGATCATTGAGCGCCGGTTCAATGATGTGAAGAACGGCCTTTCCAGACTGTTCAATACTTACACGGGCGGCAGCGTGGTGGAAAAGCCAGAGCGTTTGAAATATGTCCTGAAGAAAGATGCCATTTACACAGACGATGAGTTCCAGGAGTATGTGGATGCAATTCTGAAGTATTACTTCAACATGATGGAATACGATGGCCCGGTGGCAGAAGACAAAGGAAAGCTCAAAATGGATGTGTTTAATGAGCATCTGATTAAGCGCCGGGTGGCAGCCGCAGAAGAATTGAACCTGATGCTCATGAGAAGCAGCCGTCCACAGGCCGTGGGCCGCCGGGGAGTGCATCTGGATATCAATGGAGGCCGCCTGGAATATTGGAACGATGAACTGTTGATGAGACATTTCGGTGAGAAGGTATACTTCCGGTACAATCCGAATGACCTGAAGGAAGTCCGGATCTACAACCTGGAAGACAAATATCTGATGACGGTTCCGGTAGATAATACGGCGGTTCTTACATATGGCGCAACCAAGGATGATGTGAAGGCCGGAATGGCAGTGACCAGGAAGCTGGAGAAGATCGCGAATGAATATAAAAAGAACGTGGTCATCGCAGAAGCCGACCGGGTTACCGCGCTGGATCTGGTACTTCGCCAGGCACAACGCAACAAAGAAAGCTACACAGGCAAAGCAGACCCGAAGGTACTGGAGGTTCAGCGGGCAGATGAAACACCGGTATATCAGAAAGTGGTCGGCGGAGTCGATCTTGACACAATGATTGAAAATGCAGCCAAAAGGCAGGGAGGTAAATGATGGGAAAACAGTATAATACAGAACTTCAGGCGAAAGTTGAAACGTACATGAAGGAAACGGGAATCAGCCAGGCAAAGCTGGCCCCGATGATGAACCTGAGCGGAGCAGTATTAAGCCAGTACCGCCGCAGCGTTTATGACAAGGGTGATGTAGGTGATGTAGAGCGTAAGATCCGTGAGTTCTTCCAGATCAAGGAGGAGCAGGCTGAAAACGCCAAGAAGACCGAGTCTTTCAATGCGGTACGGGGATATGTGGCAACCTCTATTTCAGAGAGCATTTACAAGATGATCCGTTACTGCCAGCTTGAAAAGGGGATCGTAGTTATTGACGGAGATGCCGGAATCGGGAAGACCAAAGCGGCTACCAAGTTCCTGCGGGACAATCCGGCAACGGCGATCTATATCAGCACCACACCGAGTACCAGCTCTGTAAGAAGCCTTTTAAGGATGATTGCAAGGGCGTTGAAGATTTCGGAAAACCAGAGAACAGAAGACCTTTCCATTTCAATCCGTGAACGGCTGAGAAGTTCTGATAATGTCCTGATTATTGATGAAGCCCAGAACCTGAAGTTCATGGCCCTGGAAGAAATCAGAGGCTGGGTGGATGAAGACCCGATCACCGGGAAGCCTGGCATCGGAATCGCACTGATCGGAAACGATGAGGTCTACAACAAGATGCTTGGAAGACAGGAAGCGATCTTCTCACAGCAGTTTAACCGGACGAAGCTCCACGGGCGGTACCGGGCTACGAATGTAACCAAAGAAGATGTTGAGAAGTTATTCCCTTCCCTGGTGGAGAAAGGAATGACACCGGAGCTGACATACCTCTACAATGTCGGCCACAGCAAGTGGGGAGTGCGCGGCATGGTAAACGTATTCACAGCAGCCGCCAATAACCAGGATGTTTCCCTGGAAGGTCTGCAGAAGGTAACAGGCCCGCTGGGAATCTATTTATAAAATCAATCAAACGGAGGTAAATGCAATGAAGTACATGACAGGAAAAGCAAAAATGATGGTGACAGGGATCGCGCTTGGAACGGTGGCCGCCGGGGGAATGGCGGCGCTGATCGCAGCGGGCAAGGTCGGAGTGGCCGGAAGCCTGGTTGTGGTATTCCTGATGGCTCTGGCGGGAGTTAGCGGCTGGATGATCGGCATTCAGATGCGGGTGAAGATCGAACATGAC